>Ga0078972_1001824_pt1 | contig 76031 bp, 69 predicted proteins | sample YelNatPaOPGAMG01_FD_67568 | JGI IMG/M metagenome (GOLD analysis project Ga0078972, IMG submission 67568) | Hot spring thermophilic microbial communities from Obsidian Pool, Yellowstone National Park, USA - OP-RAMG-01 (SPADES assembly) (version 2) | ecosystem: Environmental > Aquatic > Thermal... | reverse complement strand
CCCATATAAAATAATCAATCATATAACTAAGATCACGAATTGGATAATACTCGCTAAATCTATCAGTAAATACGGTATGTGGATCAAGTATATGCAAAATACCATCTAAAGAAAGATTCATAATCCTTGGATTGTTGATGATCATCATCTCATCATCCCAGTTTACAAAATGATCCCGCAGGCTTATTCCATGGACTGCGAACGCTGTAAGGATAAGAACAAGTATATATCTCCAATATACGAAAATAAAGTGGTTATCTTTCATCTACATTATGCATATTCTTTTCAAGAAAAAAGTATCAATTAACCTTTATCTTCTATATCTACCATATAAAGTATTTTTGCTTTTTCCATTGCAAGCACTGCTTTATCCGGAAGATCCTTCAGTACGACTGTGCCACTGTGTACGACTGCATACCTACCAATATTTACATAAGGTGTTATTATACATCCACTTGAAATAAGGCTATAATCGCCTATTGTTAAAGGTTTATGATTATCTGGAAAAAACTTTTTTAGCGGATGATCAACATGGCTTATTTTAAGGTGTGTAAACACCATGGTTCTAAAACCAATAGTTACATACCTGCCTATGGTGAGTTTGTCATACAGATCGAGTAAAACATCATCGTTTATATAAGAACAATCCCCTATTGTTAGTCCCGGGAAAGAAGCCTTATGGTAATTTTTAAATTCAACCTTCCCGATATATACATTCTTTCCTATTTTTGCTCCAAGCATCCTGAGATAATATACCCTTAATTGAGGCAATGGAATAAACTTGAAAAAAAATACAGCAACAGAGTAAAAGGCGTATCTGAATAAGCCTTTAAACCCCACCTGCTTGATTGCAGAAAACAATAAAGAATTGTTTTTAGAATTCTGCCTCATATATATCTATTGTATTAATTCAGTTGAATTGTCAATTTTATTAATAATTGCATAAAAATATTAACTGTAATATTTACATCTCCATGAATAACATACAAGCTAATGTACTTACATTAAGAGAAGAAATATCCGAAGCATGCGCGAAATCAGGAAGGAATCCAAACGATGTCAGACTTATAGCCGTAACAAAAACCATGGGTATTGATAAAATACAGGAGGCAATTGCTGCCGGGCTTGATACATTTGGAGAAAACTATGTGCAGGAGGCATTAAAAAAGATAGAAGCACTACCTCCTTCTATTCACTGGCACTTTATAGGTAATATACAGAAAAACAAGGTAAAATATCTTATTGGATCTTTTGAACTTATTCATTCCGTAGGTAGTATAGACATAGCAACAGAAATAAATAAAAGGGCGGAACAAAAGGGGCATATTCAACCTGTACTTTTTGAAATCAATATCGCACAAGAGGCAACAAAATCTGGCTTTACTTCTGAACAGTTTTTTGATGCGCTTGAAATTCTACAAAAACTTAAACACATACTACCTCTTGGTCTTATGACAATGCCACCACCTGCTTCTAATGAGGTTCAACTATCAAATTATTTTGCACAACTAAGAAGGATGCGAGATAAGATTATAGAACAAAATGTGTTTGGTAATTCCTTTAAAGAACTTTCTATGGGTATGTCTTCTGATTATAAAATTGCTATAAAAGAAGGCGCAACTATGATAAGAATAGGAACAGCAATATTTGGTCCAAGGGGGTAATTATGGATAAAACGATAAGCCTTATAGGCGCAGGAAAAATGGCTGAATCATTAATATCAGGCTTTCTTTCTTCTAAGAAATTAAGCAACACTCAACTTATTGTAAGTGATAAGTACGATAAAAGACGTATAGAAATAGAAGAAACCTATAAGATTCGCTCTACCCCTGATAATATCAAATGCGCCAAAGAAGGAGATGTTGTTTTTATTGCTGTAAAACCAGATGATGTTAAAGAGGTACTTGAGCAATGCAAGGCAGAGCTTGTATCAAAGCTTGTTGTTTCTATAGCAGCTGGAATAAGTATTGAATTTATAGAAGCTATATTGGGTCCACATGCGAAGATCATAAGGGTCATGCCTAATATTGCTGTTACCGTTGGAGAAGGAATGTGTGTGATGCTCAAGAATAAGTTTGCGGATGCCACTGATGCAAACTTAATCAAGGAATTACTCTCAAGTGTAGGAGAAGTAATAGAAATAAGAAATGAGGAGCTGTTTCATGCAGTAACTGCCCTTAGTGGTTCTGGACCAGCTTACATATTCTTATTTCTTGAAGCCTTATCAGATGCTGGTGTGAGAATGGGACTTTCAAGAGATGTATCCAACAGACTTGCCGTGCAAACTGTTGTTGGTGCTGGAAAAATGGCAAAGGAATCCAGCCTTTCATTTTCCACATTAAGAGAGGCAGTAACATCTCCTGCAGGGACAACTGCAGAAGCATTAGCTGTTCTTGAAGAACGCGGTGTAAGATCTGCACTTATAGAGGCTATAAAATCTGCAACAACCAGATCAAAAGAAATTGGTAAAAAACAATAATACAATCTATTTACATAATATTTTAATTGGTGTAGTATTTAATACCTATGGACACTTCAAGATATATAACTGATAGAAGAAGACTCAAACATCTTGTTACAAGGTTGAGATATGAAAAAAAAAGAATTGTCTTTACGAACGGGTGTTTTGATATTATCCATCCAGGGCATACAAGCTATCTTGAGTCAGCAAAATTGCTTGGCGATGTCCTTATAGTTGGGCTGAATAGCGATGCATCTGTTAAAAGTATAAAAGGCAATAAAAGGCCCATAAATGAGGAGAAGTTTAGGGCATCAATCCTTCTATCCCTGAGAGCTGTAGATTATGTGTGTCTCTTTGATGAGCCAACACCTATAGAGCTTATTAAGATAGTAAAACCAGACATACTCGTAAAAGGTGGAGACTGGGATACCAGAGATATTGTTGGTGCTGACTTTGTTAAATCGTATAATGGTAAAGTAATTACAATCCCTGTTACCAACAAAGTATCTACCACCCAGATTATTGAAAAGATATTAAAACTTTATGCAAATTGATTCTATATTGTTACCTTGAGATCCAATGAGTATACCTTTATACCGTTAACACTCACAGCGATATTATATAACCCTGTATCCAATCCATCTGGCAAAGAAATTATAACAATATCTTTTGAACGATCTTCCTTGGCAAGCTTTCTTTTTAGAAGTGATATATTATTATCCTCATTCTGCTTACTCGCAAGTGTTACATTCACCTCAGCATCAGAAGGTATAGAATTGATCAGATTTAATGCAATTTTATCTCCAGCGTGCACATTGAATGGTTGCGTTTCAAATGAGTAATGGTGCCTTCTTTCTTTTCTACCCCCACTTAAATATATGGCACCAGTACTAAAATCTACTGCCAGAGCTATTGCACCAGGTATGAGCCCTGGTATAAGCCATAGTATATCCATAACCAGACTCCCGGTATCAATCTGTCCTGGTGGGTTGCCCCTCCTCTCAGGATACAAGATATAACCACAGTTGAAGGTTGTGAAAACCATCAATGCAAGAACAAACAAAATTAACAATTTTGATTTTATAAATATCTTCATATCTGTTCGCTCCTAAAGTAAAGATATTTCCTGTATAAGATCTATCCACGCCATTAGTCAAGTTTTTGTAGCTCTGGGGGTAACAAACATCAGGTTTCTACACATTTTTTATCTTGGTTTTCACGAGGACAAGCTTTACAAATGCACTTTTTGGGTTAAGGTATCAATAAAGTTGATATAGTTGTAGTCATGTCAATAGATATCGTTGATCCATCTATAACAGGCTTTCCAATTGGTGTTTCGTAGCTGTTGGTTATAACCGTTCCACCAGGATTGCCACCTGAGTAATCAACTGTTACCTGAGCAGGATCTGGCGTGAGTCTAAACAGCCTCAGAACAACTCCGCTGTTATTTTTTGCTAATTTTACTCCTGTAATCAGGGCATTGCCACTTGTAAAGGCAAGGCTATAGGAAGCTGGTAAAACACCAGTATGTTTTGTCGTTACAACAGCGGTGAGTGGTGCACTGAATGCGTATCCTTCCGGTGTAAAAAATGCACCAGATGCATGCGGCATTATTGCATAATTCATTGTATGGGTATCGTTGTCGCTTGCACACAGCCCCTTGTCAAGACAACTTCCCCCTGTAAGAAGAGGATTCCTGACCAGTCCAAGTGTTATATTACCTGAGGCATCAAATGCCCACATTTCAGTACCTAAATCAAATATAGCTACACCTTTGTTACTGGATGGATCCATCAGATCAACCCACTCTACGCCGGGCCAAAAAGAAGGTGTATACATTGATTGAAATGGTTCCTGTTGAATTCCATAAGGTATAGCAATATGATCCACTCCGTTTACAATATCTGTACTGAAGACAGCTGCAACAGTTGTACCTGTAGGCGCAGATAATGTTGTCGTAATATCTATTCTGTTCAAGGTTGAATAAACAGTATAGGTTCTAACAACAGGACCATAGATACCATCTGTATGTATTTCTATTTGTGCAAACAAAGGTCCATTTGCCGTTACTGTTGTAAAATTAGATGTTGTTTGTGATAAAGCGTACACTTTTGTAAATTCGCCATTCCCTGTTACAATAGCTGAATCCGGTTCAGAGCCAATTGACCACAGATCACCTGTATCTTTATAATAAACTATATCGTTTGATGGTCCAGAGATCATTTGAGTGGCTGTGACACTGTCTATAATGGATGTAATTGCATACCCGGCATTTTTGCCCAGAACCACGGTTTCATATTTGTTTGATAGAATAATATTGCCCTGGGCATCTTCTGCTACAGTTACACCACTGTTGTTAGTTGCAGTACCATTTGTTATAGCAGTATATGTGGCATAGCCAAGTGATGGTAAATTATCTGCATAAAACTCAATGGTTACTTTCTGATAACTGCCATCATTGTATTTAGAGCTACTAATAACCTGTGAAGGCACCTGGTTTCCAGATTGATCCTGCATGATAATAGTGTTTATACCAGGCGTAGAAAAAGACAAAGAGACAACAGCAACATCAGAACGAACAAATCCAGATGGATTAAAAACTACAACAGGTATACCTGATACAGAAGAGGTATTTACTGATTGGGCAATATAGGTTGTTGCAGATTGTTCTAACAATGTAGTTGAGGTAAGCGAATTCAAAAGTAAAGGGATTTGTTCGTTGTAATAAACATTGTTTGTGCTTGTGCCAGGAATAAAATCATGATGATTAGAACGGAGGAACAACTCCCAAACGCTATCAAAACTATCTGATGGATAAGTGTAACCAGCATTACGAGCTATTATTGAATAAAGCTGTGCTGCCTCCAATCCATAGGTTACCTCTCGTGCAAGCTTTTTTAATTCAGGGCGTGAACCGTAATAACCAGTAAAATAAGGATTAAGATTGGCAGTGTAAACTGGTATCCTGTCCAGATGAAATGAAATAAGCTTCATATAGTCCTCAAATGTAGCCAATGTGATATAAACACCCGTTGAGCTATACATTGTAGAGTTCCAGATAGCTATCTGCTGTGGCAAATACATATCAGGAGGCATAAAATCTGATCCAACCGGTAAAAACATGTAACCTGTTGGTGAAACAGGCTTTAACTGATGTATAAGATTATCAAATGCAGAGTCTATAGCGGTTGTGCTGAATGGTGTTGTATAGAGGATGTCCCCATCACCATAACCTCCACGAAGAAAATGTGCTATTATTTCACCACCACCAATGCCCTTCCAGACAAAATCTAATGAGCCTGTTTGAGAGAGTGTATCTGCAAAACTGCCAGGCGTAGGCGGAAGTGTATAATACCATTGACCTGTTTCAGCAGCACCAGGTATTCTGGAAAAACCTACATATCTATATCCTAATGATGAAAGGATGTCCGGAAGGCTTGAGGCATGACCAAAACTATCCGGTTGCCATGCGGTGATAGGTTTTAAACCGGCAATCTCATATAGCCACAGATTTCCATAAAACCAATCCATAATAATTGCTTCTCCTGTGGGAAGGTTTGTGTCTGGACTCGTTAGACCACCACCCACGATTCTTAATTGTCCATCTTTTAAATACTTCAGGATCCTTGCGTGATCTTCAGGATGGTCATCCCAATATTGTTTTAAAAATGCAATCTCACATATAGAGTAATAATAACCTTTGTTTGCATCAAGCATGTCTAATGCCTTTTTTATTATTGGATCTACATTGTTGTTGTAATAGGTATAAAATGTACTCTGCCAATCAATATCCCAATGAGATGATTGACTAACGATCATTACCTCTTTAGCATCCTGAGGTATATTCAAAATAGATCTGATCTGTGATTCTGTGTTCGCTGTTAAAATATTTAATGGTGGGTGATTGTTTGATGTACACGATGCAATTACAATTATTAAAGTCAAAACGAAATAAAAAGGGTGTTTCATATTACCTCCATAAATTATGGGTATACTGAATAATACATTACAACTTAACCCAGAAAATGCAATAAGGAAGTTTGTTCAACCTGTTTTACAACATTTGTTCACTAAAGCATATCTTGAAATAAAAAAAATTTCTGTTATCTTTCTTGTCTATGACGCATTACCAAAATAACAATATTAGAAGATCAAATAACTCTTCAGCAGATGTGGTACGAAAGTATAGTCAGCCACAAGAACTTGAGGCTTTCAAAAAATATTCACAATTGGGGCTTGAGAAGTATGAAAAGAATATATTTTCTTCTTTGATAAAAAAGAATGATTTTGTCCTTGATCTTGGATGCGGAGCCGGGAGAGAAGCAAAACCAATAGCTAATATGTGTGCCAGGGTCTATGCCCTGGATATTGTTAAAGGAATGCTTGTATCTGCAAAGTCTATTGTGGATGCTAATAACATATATTTTATTTGTGCTGATCTAAAACATCTGCCTATATGTAATAGCAGTATTGATGTTGTCATTATGACGAAACAGCTTCTGAATCATTTGACCACCATTGAAAATAGAAAGATTGCAATGGAAGAGGTATACAGGGTATTGAAACCAGGAGGAAGGGTATTCATAACTATCCATAACAATCTTTTTAATATAGGCATAATTCATATCCTCAATGGTATATACAAAATAATGCACCGGGTACACACAACAGACCAGCGTGATAACAAACCAATAGAACAGGGAAAATCAACAAATCTTCTGGGAATAGCTACAGGTCTTTTTTTGTTAAAAATCAGGAGCTTATTTGTAAATAATTATAGAAGAATAATCTCTAAGATATCAAAAGATTATAAAGGTAAAGAGATTGGTGACTGGGAGATATCACAGGTCAGCTACGCGTTAAGCCCTTATAAATCCCCATATCATAATTTTACATTTAAAGAGATCACCTCATTTGTTCTTAATGCAGGGTTTATTATACAGGATATAAGGGACACATGGGAGCTATCAAACAATAGATCGCTGCCTGGCTTCCTTAGAAAAGGTGCTTACACCCTTGCCCTTATTCTTAAGAAAGAAGCGGTAATAAATTGACTTTATTACCTTTTGATGGTTTATGCATATACAAAGGCAATTTTGATTATAGGAAATGAATAAAGGAGAAAGGGATGGAGGGTATTACTGTTTTTTACCCGATGTACAATGAAGAACTGTATATAAAAAGGGCTGTAGACGCTGCAAAAGAGATCTGTGATCTAATGCTGAAGATCGGTGATATTCCTGACTATGAAATACTTCTTATAGATGATGCCTCAACAGATTCTACTCCAAGGATCGCAGAAGAACTTGCGAATCAAGATAAAAGAATAAGGGTGATACATCATGAGAAGAATAGAGGACTCGGTGGGGCTTTAAAAACTGGTTTTTACAATGCAAAAATGGATGTAATCCTGTACTCAGATATAGACCTCCCGTTTGACATGATGGAACTAAAAAAGGCATACAGGTTGATGAGGTATTACGAAGCAGATATTGTTGCAGCATTCAGGTTTGATAGAACAGGCGAAGGTTTAAGAAGGTTAATATATTCCTATGTGTATAACACACTTATAAAATTATTATTTCATATTAGAGTAAAAGATGTAAACTTCTCTTTTAAACTTGTTAAAAAAGAGGTTTTTAATTATGTCCATTTAAAATCAGAAGGCAGTTTTATAGATGCAGAGCTATTGATCAAAGCCCAGAGATATGGCTTTAAAATCATACAATTTGGAACCAATTACTTTCCGCGAACCCGCGGTATCTCTACGCTATCAAGTACAAATGTAATTATAAAAATTTTTAAAGAAATGTTTCTTTTATATCCGGAGATCAATTCCATACGACCTGTTGTTAAAAGACGATGACAAAACTTTTAATAGTAAATGCAGACGATTTTGGCTTGTGCAAAGAGATTTCCGAAGGTATTATCAAGGCTTTCTCCGATGGTATTGTAAAATCAACATCTGTGGTTGCTAATGGAAGGTACTTTAAAGAGGCTATACCATTTCTTAGAGACTCTGGCATTGATGTTGGTATTCATCTTACACTTACCGGCTCTGAAAAGCCTGTTTCAAACGGCATAAATGGGCTTGTTGATAAACATGGCTTTTTTTTAAAAAGTTATAAATATGTAGTCCCAAGAATACTATTGGGACATTTTGATCAAGAAGGACTCGAGCAAGAATTATCAAGTCAAATAAACCTTTTGCTGGAGAATAAAATAAACATAACCCATATTGATAGTCATCAACACCTTCACCTTCTACCGCCTATAAGAGATACTGTTATAAAACTTGCCATGAAATTTAAAATAAAATGGATAAGGGTACCTCAGACTAAAGGATTTGATCTAAAGATGTTTGTTATGAATAAACTCAGTACCAGTCTAAAAATAAAATTGAATGAACACGGTATTAATAGTACAGACAGATTTTCAGGTTTTGAACACGGTGGACATATGAACGAGCCTACCCTGCTCAAGATATTAGGACATTTAAAAGACAACTGTGTTACAGAGCTAATGGTTCATCCAGGATATGATGCCTCATCCTATTATGACTGGGGATATGCATGGGAAGATGAACTCACAGCCCTTACTTCATACGCAATAAAAGAATTTATAAAAACTAATAAAATTATATTAACAAGCTTTAGGGAGATAAAATGAAAGATAAAAAATATACCTATCTAACCATTGTTGTAATTGTTGTTTTTTTGATATTCCGCATATTTTATCTTGCAACAACACATTATACACTTTCTCAGGATGAGGCATACTTCTGGGATTGGTCAAGACATCCTGCACTTAGTTATTACGATATGGGTCCCATGATTGCATGGATTATTGCATTCTTTACCCATATCTTTCCCCTCTCCGCATTTTCCGTAAGGCTTGGGGCACCTGTATTCGCTGCCATGACAGCTATTATCATATACATACTCACTGTTGAAGTTACATCTTCAAGGATGCTTGCATTCTGGGTTGTACTGTTATTTCACCTACTCCCAATTGGTATGGCTGGTGGGATTATAATGACATACTATTCTCCTCAGGTATTTTTTATGTCCTTAACAGCGCTATTCTTATGGAAGCTAATAACTGATGGTAGACCGTGGTGGTGGTATCTTATAGGGTTAAGCCTTGGTCTCGGATTACTCTCACATCATATGTTCATATTCTTCACTGGAGAAGTTGCTTTGTTTATCATCCTATCCAGCAACAACAGAAAGTGGTTAAAACATAAAGAACCATATCTTGCTTTACTTATAGAATTAATAGTCGCGAGCCCGATCATAATCTGGAATGCCACACACAACTTTGTCATGTTCAGGCATGCTATTGGTATGATGTCTACAGCACATAACATAGCGTTTACACTGTTTGAATATATTGGTGGACAGGCAGGGATAGAAGCAGGGCTTTTCTTTATTGCAGTTGTTTATGGACTAACTGTAAGTGGGTATAGAGGCATAAAATTCAAAGATGATAAATATCTGTTTCTATTTTGTTTGTCTGCACCTTTAATATTGTTTATCGCCCTCCTCAGTATAGGTGGAAGAACAGAGCCAAATTGGCCTGTATCTGGTTATATAACAGGCTCTATTGCTGGCGTGTATGTTTTATATGAAAAGTACAAAGGCGGCAAACGCAGTATACGATTCCTTGTCAACACAGGCCTTGGACTTACTATTTTTTTATGCGTGCTTACATCTGTATTTGCATATTATCCATCTGTTATGCACTATGCTGGTATCTATATACCACCGCAAAGAGATCCCACAAACAGAATGTATGGCTGGAATAAACTCGGTGAAAAGGTTTCCGAGGTACTTTCTCAATTACCAGCAGGAAGCTTTGTTGCAACCCACGAATACGGGTTGAATGCAGAACTCGCATTTTATGTAAAGGGACATCCTCAGGTTTATGAAATTCCAGTACTGCGGCGTTTTAGCCAGTATGATTTCTGGAACAACTTTAAAGCCGTTAAAGGTAAGGATGCGGTGTATGTTGGATATGAACCTATGGAAAAAGAGGTTTACAAACTTTTTGAAAGTGTAGGACCGCCCGAAGTACTTGTAATCAAAACCAGGCACACACATCAAGTAAGATTTACCTTTTATATATATAAATGCTACGGTTATAAGGGAACACCAGAAGAAATAGCAACATTTTAAAAAACACATTTAGCCTTTTTTATTTGTTCAAAACGGTAAAATTCATCGCATGCCTTTTGTGGAAAAAGAAAGATGGATTTAACTATGCAAATCCCGGCTTCTCCACGTATAGACGAGTATGCAGAACTTAGAGATTTTAAACCAGGGAGCAATCTCTCAATGTCCTCTGGTCTATATTTGAAATATGCACAATCCCTGCATGTAAGGGAACATATCTGCATCTATTTTATACTTGTCCAGTAACTACCAAGTACGATAACTGAAAGCACAAAACCAAGAATAACATTGACCACCACACCGGATGTAAACGCAAGAAACGGTTTTCTACCCGCAGAGGTAAGCTCCCTGAATTTTGTGGTAAGCCCGATACTTAAGAAACAGAAAATAAATAACCATAACCTCAAATCAGATATTGGGGCAACAAGCCCTGGCTTGAGTATCTTTTGATACTGCTCAAGTGTATAAAAACTGGATATTGTTGTAATAAGCATAGAAGAAATAAAGAAACCCAACACAAATTTAGGAAATCTCCACCAGATCTCTTTTGGATCCGGTTTTTCTGATGTATTAGTTTTCTCCCATTTTACACATGATATTATGGCAAAAATAAACGACCATATTCCAATCCATATATCCCTACCTATTACCTTCATAAGGGTGAAAGCTTTAATAGCAGCATCTTCATTACCTACCATTCGTCCATAAGCAGAAGCAGCCGCGAAACCAGCTGCATCAGCAAATTCAGAAGTACCAACCCAGGCTCCACCAATAGCCGGGTGTAAATGCATTAACCTGAATACAAATGGAAGCAGGAATATCATTACAATAGCCCAGATGATGACAAGCGTAATAGTTATAGAAACATCTTCTTTCTTAGCCTTTACTGCCCCACCAACAGCTATAGCAGCTGATACGCCGCATATAGCTCCGCCGACTCCAAGTACAGCACTGAACTGTTTATTCAGCTTAAAAACCTTTGTGGCTACAAAATATATTGTTAAACAAGTTGCTAATGAGATTATGGTAGCTTGAATAACAGCAACGGGTCCCGCCCAAAATATTAATGTAAAAGGTAATGTTGCCCCAAGCAGGACTATCCCTGTTTTTATATAATATTCAACTCTAAAGCTTGAATCCAACCATCCAGGTAACTTTATAGTGTTTGAAATCAAAAGCCCTACAATAAGTGCAACAAGGGGAGCCTCAAAACCATAATAACTTGCTGGCTTCCACTGTCCTATAGAGAAAACAATTAATGATAAAAGATACAAGAAGACAAAGGAAGGAATAAATTCTTTTCTTTTTATACCCATTATGCTCGTGCTTATGCCAAATATTACCAGCCAGACAATAAACTGGACTATATAAAGTGCTATATTGTCTCCGAAGTGTTCTATCAATTGGGTAAAATTATCCCATCTGGGGGGCATGACAGCGAGCGGTTTTAATGTCTTTCCAAAAGCAAAAAAAATGATAGCAATGAAAATGATCCCAAGACCAAGCCATATTGCCCACCAATCCTCTTTAAGATAAAGTTCTCTCCAACCTATAGATTGTTTAGGTATTTGACTTTCGTTTGTCATAAAAAATAAACCTCCCCTTCCACTTTAATTTCTGTTTAAAGATAAAATATATGCTTGATAGGTAGTCAATCCTTACCATGAAAAATGTTTTTCTATAACCCTAAGGATGTTTCTCTACATTCCTGTTGCAATTTTTGTAAATTGAAATATTATATATAGATGTCAATGTCATACAGATTCACGAAACAATCCTATGTATAAAAACGACGCATCCTTCGCTGAACATAAGATCATTATAATAGCAGGTCCTACTGCTACCGGGAAAACAGAACTTGCTATTGAGCTTGCCCTATCATTCAACGCTGAAATAATAAATTGTGACTCAAGGCAAATATATAAGTATATGAACATAGGAACCGCAAAGCCCACCAGGAAACAATTGGACACTGTAAAACACTACATGATAGATATAATAGAGCCGTCCAGCCATTTTAGTGCGGCTGATTATGTTATTCTCGCGGATCAATGTATTAAAGATATTTATAATACAGAACATCTTCCGTTTATTGTGGGAGGCACTGGATTTTATATAAAGGCTCTACTGCATGGACTTGCCCCTATCCCTTCTATTGATCAAACCATAAGGGATAATATTAGAGAACTTCAAAAACTACATGGTAATGAGGCATTGTATGAAATGTTAAAAAAAATGGACCCCGAGGACGCAATATACATAAAAAAAAATGATACATACAGGTTAATAAGGGCTCTGGAAGTTTTCATCTCTACAGGTAAATCTTTATATTATTATACAAAGCAACATCAATTCTCCGGGGTAAAATACAATTATCTTTATATAGTGCTTTATAACCCGAATAAACAGCAATATCATACCATCATAGATAAACGCGTTGATAGAATGGTAAGGGATGGCCTGGTAGACGAAGTTAAATGGTTAATAAATAAAGGATACAGTTCCGAGCTCCCTGCGATGAAAACCGTTGGATATAAAGAGATAATTGAATACTTAAACAATAAGATAAACTTTGAGACCGCTGTTGAGCTTATAAAAAAACATACAAAGGCTTATGCTAAAAGACAATTAACATGGTTTAAAGGCACAAAAGATGCATTATGGATTGATATTAATGATAAAATGGATAGAATAGGTGCAGTTATAAAAAGGTTTTTATATGCCTAAAACACAAACTGGTTTTATAAAACAATTAAATAACAAAAAAAAACAACTCACTGTGTTATATGAAATAAGTAAAGAGCTTGCATCCACAATAGATTTTAAGGCATCCATAAACTCAAGCTTAAAACTGCTCGCAACATACCTTGATATTCAAAGGATAGCATTATTCGTTTTTGAGCCTGAAACAAAAGAATTCGTGATCCAGTATGCCTATGGTTTTACACGGGAAGAAAGAGAGATGGGCAGGTACAAACTTGGCGAAGGAATAACAGGTAAAGCTGGCAAAACAGGTGTACCAATTGTACTGCCGAATGTAAAAGATGAACCCATGTTTATGAATAAAACAGGTAAAGATTGGAAGAAGGATAACCTTTCTTATATAGCGGTTCCTGTAAAGTTTGATAAAAAGGTTGTTGCTGTTTTAGGAGTTCAAAAGGTACTTACAGAGGATAGCTCTTTTGAAGAAGATGTAAACCTCTTATCAATGATAGCAACACTGATAGGCCAGGCTATGAGGCTTAATCAAATAATAGAAAAACAGCGTAAGGATATGGAGCATGAAAAATCCGTACTATTAAGTGAATTAAAATCTAAGTATAGACCTGAAAATATTATCGGCATAAGCCCTGCTATAGAGGAGGTTTTTGAAATTATAGATAGGGTAGCCCCTACAAAGGCTACAGTACTTTTGAGAGGTGAGAGTGGAACAGGTAAAGAGCTTGTAGCAAGGGCAATTCATTTCCACAGCCCAAGGGCTGAAAAACCATTTATAAAAATGAATTGTGCAGCGCTACCTGATACCCTACTTGAAAGTGAGTTGTTTGGATATGAAAAAGGGGCATTTACAGGTGCATATGAAAGCAAAAAGGGAAGGTTTGAATTAGCGAATGAGGGTACAATCTTTCTTGATGAGATAGGAGAAATGAGCCTCTCAACACAGGCAAAGCTTTTAAGGGTACTACAGGAAAAACGGTTTGAAAGATTGGGTGGAAGTAAAACTATTGAGGTTGATGTAAGGATTATAGCGGCAACCAATAGCGACTTAGAAAAGGGTATAAAAGATAAGGTTTTCAGAGAGGATCTATATTACAGGCTAAATGTAGTTCCTATCTTCCTGCCACCTCTACGAGAAAGAAAAGAAGATATTCCGTTACTCGTTGAGTATTTTTTGACAAAGTTTAATAATGAACATGGTAAATCATTGAAACTAACTGAACGCGCAATGGAGTTTATGATAGGTTATAACTGGCCCGGCAATGTTAGAGAATTAGAGAATATGATAGAAAGAGCTGTCATAATGACAAAGGGACAATTAATAGATGTAAACGATATACCATTACCTGTACTCGTAGGTGGCGAACCCGGTAAAACAATCGCTTTAAATTCCAAACCAGTGACTTCACAAAACTATAAGCTTAATACAATGTTAGAAGAGATTGAAAAAACTAAGATTATAGATGCTTTAAAAAAGACAGGCGGTATAAAGGCACAGGCTGCAAGGATGCTTGGCATTACACAGAGACAGCTTGGATACAAAATAAAAAAATACAATATTGAGATTGAAGTAGAAGCATCTGTTCACGACCCGGGAGATACTTTTTAGAATTATATTACATTTTTGTTATATTTTTACAAAAATGTAGATAAGTAATGACAAAAATGTAATTAAAGGGCGTTTAATACTTTGTTTGTTAAAATGGCACGGGATATGCTTTAATAATGTATTAAAAAATAGGAGGTAATATGACACCAAAAGATGTTTTAAAGTTTATTGAGGAAAAAAAGATAAGTTATGTAGATCTGAAATTTCTTGACTTCGTAGGAACATGGCAACATTTTACAGTACCTGTGCATGAACTGAAAGAGGAAGTATTTGAAGAGGGACTTGGCTTTGATGGGAGCAGTATAAGGGGCTGGCAACCAATACATGCAAGCGACATGCTGGTTATTCCTGATGCATCAACAGCTGTTATAGACCCATTTATAGAAGAACCAACACTCAGTATCATCTGCAATATTCAGGATCCTATAACAAAAGAGTATTACACAAGGGATCCGAGAAATATAGCAAGGAAGGCTGAGAATTATTTGAAATCAACAGGCATTGGTGATGTTGCTTACTTTGGTCCAGAACTTGAGTTTTTTATCTTTGACGACATCAGATATGATCAAACTGTTAATGCTGGCTTTTATTATATAGATTCTGTTGAGGGACAGTGGAACACGGGAAGGGTTGAAAATCCAAATCTTGGTTACAAACCACGATACAAAGAGGGATATTTCCCTGTATCACCTACGGATTCACAAACTGACATACGGAGTGAGATAGTTACAGTTATGGAAAAAACAGGACTAAAGATTGAAAAGCATCATCATGAGGTTGCAACAGGCGGACAGGCAGAGATAGACATGGTATTTGATTCTCTTTTGAATATGGGTGATAAAGTAATGTGGTATAAGCACATTGTTAAAAATGTAGCAAGGAAGCATGGTAAGACCGCTACATTTATGCCAAAACCCTTATTTGGTGATAATGGTTCAGGTATGCATACACATCAAAGCATATGGAAAGGTGGTAAACCATTATTTGCGGGTAATGGGTATGGTGGGATGAGTGAACTTGCCATGTATTATATAGGAGGAATTTTAAAACATGCAGCAGCCATTTGTGCGTTTACAAATCCAACAACAAATTCATACAGAAGGCTCGTTCCAGGATTTGAGGCACCTGTTAATTTAGCCTATTCCAGCAGGAATAGATCAGCTGCGATAAGGATCCCCATGTACTCCCCGTCTCCTAAATCAAAAAGGATAGAGGTAAGATTCCCTGATCCAGCATCCAACAGCTATCTTGCCTTCTCTGCGATGTTAATGGCAGGACTTGATGGAATACAAAACAAGATAAAACCAGGTGAACCTCTTGATAAAGATATTTATGGGCTTTCACCGGAAGAACTAAAGAATGTACCAAGCACACCTGGCAGTCTTGAAGATGCTTTGAACGCACTAAAAAAGGATTATGAATTCTTGCTAAAAGGCGATGTATTCACATCAGATGTTATAGAAACATGGATTGAATACAAAATGAAGGCTGAAGTTAACCCTGTTAAATTAAGACCTGTACCATTAGAATTTAATTTATACTTTGATGTATAAGTGTTCAAAAGGGGCGATATCATAACGCCCCTTTTTTTATTATATCAATACCCAGAATATACACTTTATTCTATAATATCATGAACAAATCAGTTGCGGTTATAAGGCATATTAATGTAGAAGGATTAGGTACCATAGAAGATGTTTTAAAACACAAAAACCTTCAATATTACTACATAGATACATGGCGAGATACATTACCTACGGATCTTTCAAATCTTAATGCACTTATAATCCTCGGTGGTCCCATGGGTGTTTATGAACAAGACAAGTACCCGTTTATTAAAAAAGAGTTGTTTCTTATTGAAGAAGCCAGCAGGTTAAATATCCCTGTTATCGGTATATGTCTTGGTTCACAAATGATAGCCCAGGCACTTGGAGGACGGGTATACAAGGGTGGTAAAAAAGAGATCGGCTGGTACGACATTCAGGTAACCAGAGAGGCATCACACGATAGGTTGTTTTCATCGATCCATATCGCCAGAGGTAAACCCACATCACTGAAGGTGTTCCAGTGGCATGGTGATACCTTTGATCTGCCCAAAGATGCTGTACTGCTTGCGAGTTCAAAGCTTTACAAGAACCAGGCATTTAGGGTTGGCAATATCTACGGCTTGCAGTTCCATATAGAGGTAAAAGAGGCTGATATTCTAACCTGGCTCAACGAATACAAAGCCGAACTTGATACCTCCGGGGACAGCATAGATATTAACGAAGTACTTGAAGATACCAGAAAATATATACACCTGCTGAACGAGACAAGTACAAAGGTATTTTCCGCATTTCTCGGGTTAATAGGTTCAGGGCTAAGGGAGCTTAAAGTTAAGGATTAGAAAAGTTAAAAAATCCCCCAACTCTCAACTCAACAACTCTCCACTCCTAAACTCCATACTTTTATGTTACCAGCATACAAATTTGTAGGCGGAATATTACAGAATTGTAACAGAGAGATATAAAAGGTGCTGGCATATAAACTGCACATTATAACTTTATATAAAGTGTTAGAGGAGAAAAAAGATGAAAAAATTGTTAGTAAAAATATCTTCATTTTTTATCATACTGGCTATACCATCAATGGCTTTCGCCAATGAAACAAACAATACAGCACAAAAGATCAGTGCAGGAGATACCGCGTTTGTGCTTATGGCAACAGCACTTGTGATGTTGATGACGCCAGGGCTTGCCTTATTTTACGGTGGTATGGTCAGGAAAAAGAATGTGCTTGCAACCATAATGCAGAGCTTTATACTCCTGGCAGTTATCAGTATTCAATGGGTTTTGTGGGGTTACAGTCTTTCTTTTGGACCTGATATTCACGGCATAATAGGAAGTTTAAAATGGATTGGACTTAATCATGTTGGATTTACACCTGATCCTGATTATGCCCCTACAATTCCTCATGAGGTATTCATGATATTCCAGATGATGTTTGCAATAATAACGCCTGGACTTATAACTGGTGCATTTGCAGAAAGAATGAAGTTCACTACTTTCCTTGTATTTACCATCTTGTGGGCAACATTGGTATATGATCCAATCGCCCATTGGGTATGGGGTATGGGAGGCTGGATACATAATCTCGGTGCCCTTGATTTTGCAGGTGGTACTGTTGTGCATATAAGTTCTGCTATTTCAGCCCTGGCAGCTGTTATTGTCATCGGTAAAAGACACGGCTATGGCAAAGAACATATACCACCTCACAACTTAACTATGACAATTATTGGAGGTTCATTGTTGTGGTTTGGATGGTTTGGTTTTAATGCAGGTAGCGCACTTGCAGCAAGCCCTATTGCTGGTTCTGCATTTGTTGTTACTAATATTGCCGCTGCAGCTGCAACGCTTGGATGGATCTTCATTGAATGGTTAAGAAGTGGCAAGCCTACCATGCTTGGGGCAGTAAGTGGAGCTGTTGCAGGGCTTGTGGCAATCACACCAGCAGCAGGATATGTAGGTCCAATCTCAGCCATTATTATAGGCTTTGTTGCTGGAATGCTATGCTTCTACGGTGTCAGAATGAAGCAAAGATTTGGTTATGATGATGCACTGGATGTAGTTGGGGTCCATGGTGTTGGTGGCACATTTGGGGCACTCGCAACTGGTTTGTTTGCAAGCACAGTTATCAATACAAGTGGGGCAAATGGATTGTTTTATGGGAATCCAAAACAATTACTCATACAGTTTATAGCGGTTGCAGCAACTATTGTTTATGGCTTTATCATGACCTTCATAATTCTTAAAGTACTTGATTGGATAATGGGACTAAGGGTTACTCAAGAAGAAGAGATAATGGGGCTTGATATTACGCAGCACGGAGAAGAAGGATACAACATGTGAACAAGTTAAATACGGAATGGCTTGAAAAGCCATTCCGTACGCGTCATTCCCGTGAAAACGGGAATCCAGTTTTTTTACTTAGATTTCCCTCCTGGTAGTCTGCCATCCAATGGTCACTATGGCACAGCCGAAGAATTCACTCTTCTTTGTCATTCTTAGCCGAAGGCGAAGAATCTGCTTACCTTGAGATTCTTCGTCATGGCTTGAAAAGCCATTCCTCAGAATGACACTCCAAAATTTTTTCAAGTTCCAGAGTTCTGTAGTTCAGAGTTAGGATGGAGTTAAAACTCCAAAACTACTCAACTTCGTAACTCCTTTTTCTGGTTATTCTACATACATGGATTCAATAATATCTTTATACTTTTGATCGATTACCCTGCGTTTCAATTTTAAAGTTGGAGTAAGTTCACCGTTTTCCACTGTAAACGGCGTATCTAAAAGGGTATAATATTTTATCTGTTCATAGCGAGCCAGACGGGCATTCACTTCGTCTACTTGTTTCTTTATAAGCTCTTTTATTTTTGGATGCTCTATAAGTTCTTTGTTTGTTTTAGCCTGAATTCCATTGGACTTTGCAAACAAATGTAACTCTTTAAAATCAGGTACAATAAGTGCTGAAATATATTTTCTTCCATCGCCAACAAGACATGCCTGATCTATATATGGCTTTGCAGTTAAAGCAAGTTCTATCGGATGAGGTGCTATATTCTTACCACCTGAAGTCACAAATAGCTCCTTTTTGCGATCAGTTATTGTTAAAAACCCTTCTTCATCAAACTCTCCAATATCTCCTGTCTTAAACCATCCATCCTCGGTAAACGATTCTTTTGTCTCATCAGGCATATTCCAGTAACCTTTAAACACCTGAGGTCCCTTTACTAATATTTCACCATCCTCTGCAATCTTTTCCTCTGTCCATAATACTGGTCCACCTACTGTACCTGGTTTTATCTGAAGTCTGTAAGCAATTGTATTGTATGCTAAAGAAAGTCTTAAAGCTCGAATTGGACTTGTAAACGGCGATTTACCCTGTGCCTGTTTTGTTATCATTAAATCCACTGTCCAATCAATCATCTTTTTCTTAAACCAGCTTAGTTTATCCACATCAACCCCTCTAAATTCCGGTTCATTAAAGTTAATAACAGGAGCTGTTTCTGTAAGCCCATAGCCTTCATTTAATTGAATTCCCATAGATCTTATAAAAACACAAACCTCTTTTGATAATTTACCTCCACCGGAAACAGCAAGAACTAATCGTTCAAATCCTATTTGCTTTTTGAGATTATTAAATACAAGTATATTCGCAAGAGAAAATTGTAAAAGATCAAGTACAGGCAATCGTGTTCCTGTAGCCATGCTATTTGTAAACTTTTCCCCCTGGTGTATAGCCCAATTAAAAATTCCCCTATAAATTTTATTTTGTCTCGAAACAGCGCTACGCACCATATCGTATGCCTTTTCATAAAGTCTCGGAACACTGATAATAGCATTTGGTTTTATTTCTATAAGATCTTTTTGAATTGTAGCAAAGCTTTCTGCAAATGCAAGAATACCACCTAATTTAAGTCCACCTACATGGTAATCTGCGGTTCTGCCAAGAACATGGCACAGTGGGAGATGAACAAGAAAAACTAAATGGAGATCAAGCTTAACCATCTTTTTTAGCAGTGTTGAATTAGAACTTTGAGTTATATTAGCCACCCAATTAGCCTGTGTAAGGATAGCCCCTTTTTGTCTACCGGTAGTTCCTGATGTATAAATAATAGAAGCTATATCATCAGGTTTTACTCCTTGTATCCCCTCTTCTACCCTTTTTCTATCTCCCCTGGTACGACCCAGCTCCATAACTTCATTAAATGTATATACCCCCTCTGGTTTTGTTCCCTGCCATGGTCCCATTGTAATAATGGTTTTTACACTTGGAGTTGAAGAGAGCACTTTAAGCACCATGTCTGCCTTTTCCTGAGTTGAAGCAATGACAATACTTGTTCCACTATCTTTAAGCATAAATGCAAGCTCATCCTTGGTAAGCGTCGGATACAAAGGCACCCCAATTGCACCACATGCCTGAATAGCTTGATCTGTTATAATCCACCTTGGTCTGCTCTCGGAGTATATAGCAGCCCTTTCCCCTCTTTTCAGTCCTAACACAATAAGTCCAGCTGCAAAATCAAACACATCCTCCTCAGCCTGCTTCCATGTTATAGATCTCCAACTACTTATGGGTGCACCATATTCATCAAATTTACCCATTAAAAACACATATCTGTCGCCATATCTTTTAGCCTGATTATGAAACATGCCGCATAAAGTTTCATTACTATAAGCCATAAAAAACCTCCTTTTACCTTTTTAAATTAAAATAAACACCCTGTAAATCCCCCATTTAGAACATTTTAGAACATTTTTGGGTAATTATAACAAATTGATCACGCATAGGAACATTGAGTATAACATTATATCGTTGCTGTCAATACAGGTAAAAATCATGGTTGCTTCAAAATTTAGAAAGCGATATCCTCTTTGTAATCGTCTTACCTGGTACTATTTCTATTTTCTCTGTATATGGCTTAAGATACGGATTCATTAGATATATCTTATGTTCTCCAGCTGGTAAAGATATATTCTTAAACCTTGGTGTTTCCCCAACATACTTATCATCTATGAATACCATAGCCCATGGATAGGTTATTATTTCAAGTGTACCCTGCTCTGCAGTCTGATGTTGTATAATGTTGAGTGTGATATTTTCATTTTTATTTTCTAACAGGTTTTTTTTAGGCTTTCGTTTATAACTTTGTGAAACAGGTTTAACAACCTTTTTGTTTGCATTCGGTACAATCGTTTTTCCTATCTCTCTACTGGTATTAGATACATTTGTATTTATTACTGGTTTATTTGTTTCTATCTGCTTACCGGAAGGTAAAAGTTGTGGACTTTGAATATATTCATCCTGTGCTATAATCATTAGTAAAAAAAACATTACAATAAATTCTACAATATTAATCCATAATCTTACATATCTTTTTTTCCTCAAACTTTTCATTAATCTGGCAGCATCTTCGCTTCCTGTCTTGGTTTCCATCATAACACTTATAACAGACAAAGCCTTTTCAAGGTTGTTGGACCTCATATAGCTTAATGCTTCTGTATATCTTACGGCATTGTGTTGTTTTAAAAGTTCCTGCTCAATTTGTTCCGGTGAACTCGTAAATACTTTAAAGGTTGTATATGGCTCGTTTATAAATTTTGAGATACCACTGTACAATACATCTCTTAATTCACCAGCATCGCTATATCGTTTTTCAGGCATTTGACTAAGACATTTGTTAACCACTTCTTTAATCCAATCATCTACTTCTGGTTTAAGGCTTTCAATAGGTGGATAATAGTTTCTTGCTATGTTGTTAAGGATAGACATTGTATTGTCAGCATAAAAAGGGGATCTACCACTGATAAGCCAATAAATTAAAGAACCAAGCGAGAACACATCAGATCTTTTATCCACATCTTTTGAGTTTATGTGTTCTGGAGACATAAATTCTGGCGAACCTATTGCTGTCCCGGTCATAGTTATACGACTATCTGTAAGCAGATGAGCTAACCCAAAATCTGTTATCTTGATCAAACCCTCGTTACTAATTAAGACATTTTCTGGTTTGATGTCCCTGTGAATTATATCCATAGAATGTGCATGGGCAATTGCATCACATACTATAAACGCTATAACAAGTGCTATTTCTACAGATACATGTTTGCCCTGTTTATATAAATTATTGAACATCTGCCTTAAATCGTAGCCGTTTATATACTCAAGTACAATAAAAGGGATATTATTATGCTGAGATATATCATAAAGTGATACTATACTTTTATAATTAAGGTTGGCTATTATTCGTGCTTCATTTAAAAACCTCTGAATAAGTCCCTGGTCATAAACAAGCTGGGGATACAATAATTTGATTGCTACATCCCGTTTCAAAATAGTATCTGTGCCAAGATAAACAATAGACATGCCTCCCCTGCCAAGTTCGTTTTTAAGAAGGTACCTGTCTGCGATAATCTGCCCTTGCTCTATATTCATAATTAGAAGTTTATCAGGAATCGTCTTATCCTTGTTTTTCCAAAGCCTCCAACACGACCTTGCTAAGCTTCACACATTCTAATAAAGATTCTTCTTTAATATTCTTTATTGTATCTTCCGGGGTATGCCAGTGCCCTGGCAAACCTGTTGAATCAAGCCTTACAATACTTGTAGCCTGAAATCCCTTTCTGCTGAATGGGGTTGCATCTGTGTTGCCGAATGGTAAAATAGCTGGTTTTATCCTGATATCAGCTGTCTGTGCAGATTTGTAAACAAAATTTACAAAATCTTTAGAATGTGTTGATCTAACCTCTAATTCTTTTTTTACAACCCTGAGCGTTCCATCCTCTCCAACCATATCAAAATTAAGGACATAAGTTGGCACGGATCTTAGTTCATCAAGATGTCTTTTAACAAACGCCTGAGAGCCTTTTGTATTAGGCTCCTCTGCACCAAACGATATACATAGCACCTCTGTATTTAATGGTTTGTTTTTAGATAAGTAATCTGCAAATCCTATTGCTACTGCTACGCCAGAAAGGTTATCATTTGCCCCCTCTACAGGGATATCAGAAACAAGCCCCTTTCGCATAATCTGTGATGTAATCGCGCCGAAGAAACCTATCAAAACAGTCCATGCCCATGCCTTTGTATAAATAACTGGATAAAACAATTTCCCTTTAGCAATAGCATAGATAGATAAGACTATCATACCAATCATAGAAATTGTGGTAAAAAACTCAAGAATGGGAGTAAGCCAGACAAACTGCCTGTGCAAAAGTGTCATATTAAACGCTGAGTCATGATGCCCTGAAACTATAAACCTTCTCTTAATTTCTCCTTCAGGCTTTATCACACCTATTACATTTGCTGATTTCTTTTTGCTCATAAATTTATCTATAATCTCTATATCGTACCATCTTGAACTAAAAAAAATGATCCCAAAACCAAGCCCAGCTATAAGAGAAATTATAGGCGAGATAAAAAATGTAATAAAGGTTACCAGCACACCATATGTTATGACCTCTGTTAAACTTTGAAGCACCCCTGGCGCAACTTCAAACTCCTCAATGTCCACCTTATCACATGACTTACTCATAAATTCATTTATGAGATCAATTGCCTTTCTATCCGAATCCGAGCCACTTATCCTTGGACCACACACATTAACTATATTTACTATGTAATCTTTTAACATTGTTATCTCCTTTTTATATCTTTTCTTTGATATAAGTTCACATAATAATTGTGTTCTTTTAAAGTTTTTGTAAATACATGACTTCCATCATTGTTTGCAACGAAATAAAGATACTTAACATCAGCAGGATACAGTGCAGCTATAATAGATTCTTTGCCTGGATTGCATATAGGACCTGGCGGTAAGCCATAATTTGTATAAGTATTATATGGATTTTTCTTTCTCAGATCTGCCCTTGTTATTACATCGTTTGTTATGTGCAGCGCATATATAACTGTTGGATCTGATTGTAATCTCATTCCGAGTTTTAATCTATTATGAAAAACCGCAGAAATTAAAAATTTTTCTGAAGGGATTGATGTTTCTTTCTCTATCATAGAGGCAAGTGTTACAACCTGAAGCATTGTCATTCCCATTTGTTTTGCCCTTTGTTGAAGATCAGGGGTATAAATAAGCTTAAATTGATCCACCATTTTTTTTATGATTTCTTTTGGTGTTAAACCTTTACTTAGTTTATAGGTATCTGGATAAAGAAAGCCTTCCAGCGTATTAGCTGTTATATTCAAACTTGCTATAAATGATCTATCTCTTGTAAGATGCATAAATTCATCAATATTGTCTAACAATCCTTTTTCCTCAAGGGTCTGAGCAATTTCTTCGTCTGTATAACCTTCTGGTATTGTTACTTCATGTAATACAACCTCTCCATTCAGCAATTTCTCAAGTATTGTAAGTGGACGCATTGAGCTACTCAAAAGATACTCGCCATATTTGATGCTGTGTGTAGCTCGCATTATATAGGCGAGTAATTTAAAATCCAGCTTATGTTTTATAATTCCTTTTTGCGAGAGTATACTGGAAACCTTTCTGAAAGATGCACCTGCTGGAATATTTACAGTTGTTAGAACACCACTTGAGTTTGTCGGTACAATAAGAAAATATACAAATTGAATCGAAGCAATTAGAAAAATTACAAGTAATAAGGTGATGATATACCATTTAATCTTGTTTAGCATGTTACATTTTTACTACACTCTTCAATATATATGCAACAAATTCTTCATTTTAAATTATAATGACAAATCCAGAAATACATTTTATCTATATGATAAGGTTTATATGAGGCACAAAGGTATCACATTCAAATTAACAGTGTATATCATTGTTTTGCTTATCACTGTTCTTGGTGTAGTTTTGTATTTTAATGTTGAAGAGCAAAAGAAACAACTCCTCAATGAGGTAATAATGGGTGCAACTCAGTTAAGTGATACAGTTATAAAAAGCACAGAATACGATATGCTTAAGAATCAACGAAGCAATGTTTACAGAATCATAAATTATATTGGCATGCAACAGGGCATAAATAGACTGAGGATCTTTAATAAAGATGGTTATATTATGGTATCTACGGATCCTGACGAGATCGGTAAGTTTGTAAACAAAGGTCAAGAACAGTGTTATGCGTGCCATGCTGTTGGAAAGCCACTTGAGCGTCTAACAATACCAAAACGAACAAGAATATTTAAGTTGAAAAATGGAAGTAAAGTACTTGGTATGATTACACCAATATACAACGAACCAGAATGTTCATCTGCATCATGTCATGCACATCCTGAGAATCAAAAGGTATTAGGTGTTTTAGATATAAGTATGTCCCTTGATACAATAGAACATGAGATTAAAATGATAGAGATCCGTTCTGTGATAATAGGCATTATAACAATCTGTCTCCTTTCAGTTATGATGAGTATCGTTATAAAAAACATAATAGGAAAACCTATAAATGAACTACTCTTAGGCACAAAGCGTATAGCTAATGGCAATCTTGATGAGCCTATACCCATAAATACCCACGATGAAATGGGAGAGCTTGCAAATGCATTTAATGACATGATGACGAAGTTAAAGGAGGCAAAAAATGAACTACTAAATCTTGTTGAAACGCTTGAAGATAAGGTTGAGGAACGAACCCATGCATTAAGGGCCGCTCAGGATAATTTGATAAGGTCTGAAAAACTCGCCTCTATAGGTAAGCTCTCAGCAACAGTAGCACATGAGATCAACAACCCTATATCAGGTGTGCTAACATATATAAAGCTTATGCTAAAGAAGTTAAGACAGGGAGATACAGGTGATGAGGATATTAAAAAATATATAGACTATCTAACGATTATGGAAAAAGAAACAGAGCGTACCTCAGGTATAGTTAAAAACTTGCTTGACTTCTCCAGACAAAGAGAGCCACATTATAAATTGGTTAATATCAACACAATTCTGGACGAAACTTTACTGCTTGTTCAGAACCAAATAAATTTGCAAGGTATAACTGTTATAAAATCTTTTTCCGATATTCCGGAAACAAGGGCAGACGGCGATCAATTAAAACAGGCATTTATGAATATTATTGTAAATGCATGTGAAGCAATGAAGGAAGGCGAAAAGAAGCTTACATTGGAAACCAGTTTTGATGATTCAAAAAATGAAATAAATATAAGCATTCAGGATACAGGAATTGGTATTCCAGAGGAGGATATAAATAAGGTATTTGAACCATTTTATACAACAAAGGAAAAAGGAACAGGGCTTGGATTAGCTGTGGTGTATGGTATAATTACCAAACACGAAGGCAAAATAGATATTTCAAGTAAAAAGGGTAAAGGAACAACAATAACTATAACTTTACCATTAAAAAACGACAAAAACTCATTACAAAGTTAGCTCATGACATATATTTACTTACAACCATACAATGGTTGTGATAATAACATAATAGATGAAATAGCAAAAAGACTTATGAATACAATAAATATAGATGTAAAAATATTACCTTCTATAGAAGAACCTGTTTATGCCTTTGATCCGGTCAGAAACCAGTACCATTCTACAAAGATATTAAGCTACATAGTTGGTAATCATAACAATTCAGCATTAAGAACAATAGGAATCATTGGAGTAGACTTATTCATACCAATACTTACCTATGTGTTTGGAGAGGCACAATTGGATGGAAAAGCTGCTATTGTTTCTGGAGCAAGATTAAAACAAGAATACTATGGATTAAAACCTGATAAGAAATTGTACATAGAAAGATTATTTAAAGAGGTGATGCACGAGCTTGGACATACATTCGGATTAACACATTGCGAATTACCTCACTGTGTCATGCACCTTTCAAACAATGTGGCAGGGATTGACAAAAAAACTTCAAACTTCTGTGAAAATCATCGAGAACAATTTATTAAAAGATTAAAAGAACTGGAGAGGGAATATGGGAAATAAACCACATATAATAATAGTTGACGATGAAGAAATTGTACGAACATCCTTATCAAGCTGGCTAATTGAAGATGGGTATGATGTTGTCGCTGTTGCCAGTGGTAAACAGGCTATTGAAGAACTTCACAAATGTCACTGTGATCTAATGCTTGTTGATCTGAAGATGCCGGAAATGGATGGTTTGGAGTTAATGAAAGAGGTAAAAAAATTTTTGCCAGATATGCCTATTATAATAATGACAGCTTATGCAACTGTAGATACTGCTGTAAAAGCCATAAAAGAAGGTGCGTTTGACTACCTTATGAAGCCTTTTGATCCAGAAGAGATTTCTATAACTATTAAAAAGATCATAAAACAACAAATGCTTGAACAGGAAAACCTTTATCTAAGAAAAGAGCTATCAAAGCAATTCCAATTTCATCAGCTATACAGCAAAAACAAAAAGATGCAGGAGATCTTTGAACTAATAAAGACTGTTGCCAAAACAGATGTAACAGTTTTGATCCACGGAGAAACAGGAACCGGTAAAGAACTTATTGCAAGAGCGATCCATGCGGAAAGTTCAAGAAAGGATAAACCATTCATAGCTGTATCATGTGCTTCCCTTACAGAAACATTACTGGAGAGCGAATTGTTTGGACATGAAAAGGGAGCATTTACCGGTGCAGCTACCATGGCTAAGGGCATGTTTGAGATGGCAGATAAGGGAACTATTTTTCTTGACGAGATAGGGGATATTAGCCCAAAACTTCAAATGGATTTATTGCGTGTTCTTGAAACAAAAGAGATTGTAAGGATCGGCAGTTCACTTCCTATACCTGTTGATGTAAGAGTAATAGCAGCTACCAACAAAGATCTGCTCAAGGCAATTGAAAAGGGTACCTTCAGAGAGGATTTGTATTATAGACTCAATGTCATAACCATAGATATTCCTCCACTTAGAGAAAGACCTGAAGATATCCCTCTGCTTGTAGAACATATGATTGAAAGAGTTAATTTAGAAACAGGTAAATCCGTAAAACGGGTAAGCGAAGATGCTATGGCTCTGCTCATACAGTATAAATGGCCTGGTAATATCAGAGAACTTAAGAATGTTATAGAAAGAAGTGTTGTTCTCGCAAAAGACAATGTAATAACAGTAAACGAAGTAGGTCCATGTGTCAGTCGTGGTATAAAAGACCCCGAAAGTGTTAAAGATATGTCTCTTGAAAGTGTAGAAAAAAATCATATAGCCAGAGTTTTAAATGACAACAATTGGAACATAAGCATATCTGCCCAGATTCTTGGTATAGATAGAACAACGCTTTACAACAAGATTAAAAAGTATAATCTACAACAGAATAGCAATTAATATTCATGGAAAATAAAGCAAGCTTTTGGGATCATTTAGAGGAGTTAAGAAAGCGGATTATCATATCCATTATATTTATAGCTATTGGTGCCACAGCAGGCTTTTATTTTTCAGAGGATTTACTTTACATCATTGAGTTTCCATTGCGATCAGAGTTGCATCTTTCTGTTCATGCACCTTACATATCTATGATAAATATTGCACATCCGTTAAAACTTGTTTTTATCAAACCTATTGAGGCTATATGGACTTATCTTAAACTTGGCTTGATAGCTGGACTAATTATTACACTACCTTTTGTGCTTTATGAATTCTGGCTCTTTATAAAACCAGGGTTATACCCCAACGAAAGAAAATATGTTAGATTATTTGTTGTTTCAGGAGGTGTGTTTTTCATTATAGGTGGTGCTTTCAGCTTTTTTATAGTGTTACCATTCGCAGTACACTTTCTGCTTAGCGTAGGTGGAGGAAATCTTGTACCAATGATCAGTGTTGGAGAGTATGTAGATTTTTGTCTTCAACTTATGTTGTCATTTGGTTTAATATTTGAATTACCATTTGCCATCCTTATTCTTGTAGCCATTGGAATAGTAACACCAGATGGACTTGCTAAAATGAGAAGATACGCAATTGTCGGTGCATTTGTACTCGGAGCCATACTCAGTCCAAGTCCTGATGTATTCAATCAAACTCTTATAGCTGTTCCGTTGATATTGCTATATGAATTAGGAATACTACTTGCTCGTATATTTGTGAGTAAAAAAAACAAAAATGATAAAGGTACTGAACAATAAACTTTCTTGTTGCAATTTTACGGGTAGTTTATATAAAGATATCCAAAAATATCTGGTAAATTTATGAATAAAAGACTCAGCACAAAGCTATTGGAAAACAAATTAAAGAACATAAAGTTTTTCATCCTTGATGTAGATGGTGTTCTTACAGATGGTAAACTTGTGTACAATAGCAATGGGATAGAATTGAAATCTTTTGATGTTAAAGATGGTTATGGACTTGTCCGGTTAAAACAATGGGGGATTAAGACAGGCATTATCACAGCAAAGTATTCACCCATTGTTGAAACACGGGCTAAGGATTTAGCTATAGATGAACTCTACCAAAATGTCAGCGACAAACTTATAGCTTACAATGATATAAAAACAAAATATGGGCTTAAAGATGAACAAATAGCATATATGGGGGATGATATACCTGACCTTGAAGTAATGAAAAAGGTCGGGATTCCAATTGCCGTAAGAGACGCAGTTGATCCTGTAAAACATGCATCTATTTATATCACAAAAAATACCGGCGGTAATGGGGCTGTGAGAGAGGTAGTGGAGCTTATAAGAAAGGCAAAACACCTGAAATGGTAGGTCATGTATTTTATGTATGCCGGTTAACAAAGACACGCTTTTGAAAAATAAAAAATACAGATGAAGTGCTAAAAAATATCAGGACTGACCAATGCGAATCAAACAAAAAATCACAAGGTCGTTTATATATTATGGAACAAACATTTTAATATCTATCTTTAAAATCTTCCCATTAAGCTTTGATAGCTGGTTAGGAGCTGAGCTGGGCAAGATTGCGTATCTTTTGCTAAAAAGAGAAAGAAAAAAAAGTATAAATAATATTCTCAAAGCCTTCCCGGACAAGGATACCAGATGGGCAAACGAACAATTAAAAAAAGGGTTTGCAAACTTTGGAAGAAGCATAATGGAACTCATTAAACTGGACACAATTGTAAAACATATAGATGAATACATAAAGGTGGAGAATTTTGAGGTATTTGAGCTTGCAAGGGCTAAGGGAAAAGGGGTCATATGGATTACAGGACATATAGGTAATTGGGAATTGATGCCTGTTTACTTTGCACAAAAGGGCTATGAAACCTATGTTGTAGCAAAGGAATTATACGATCCAAGAATGGATAAATTGTTAAATAGGTTAAGAGAGAGGTATGGAGTACATCCTGTAATAAGGGGTAGTTCTGGCTCTGGTAAAAAGATATTAAAAGCACTCAGATCCAATGCAATACTTGGTATGCTTATAGATCAGGATACGGATGTCCAGGGTGTATTTGTTAAATTTTTTGGTGATTCAGCCTTCACCCCAAGAGGGGCATCCGACCTTGCAATAAAAACAGACGCAGGTATTGTTGCAGGTTTTATAACAAGGGTGGATACAAAACATCACATAATAACACTTCATGCTCCGGTTCTCCCTAATAAAACATTGGACTATGAAAAGGATGTTCTTTTGCTAACTCAGGCTTTGACGGATACAATTGAACAACATATCAGGCAACATCCTTACGACTGGGTATGGATGCATTCAAGATGGGCTAAACGTCCATAAGATTTTTGCAGGACATTAACCAAAAAATGCAATAAGAAAGTTTGCTCATTTGCTCAATCCTATTAGAAACCAACCCTTCTTATTGCATTTTTAATACTAAAAGTTCTATTCTATCTTTATAAGTTGTGATAAAATATTTATAATAGAGAGGAAAATGAACTTAAAATTATGTAAATATATATTATTTGTTTTTTTAATTTATGTCCTGGCTACATCAGGGGCTTCCTGCTCTATCAAAAATAACAATACAAATGCAAACAATAGTTCTTCAAACCCTCCACCAAAGATGAAATTAGAACAGCCTGTTTACACGGAGATAAAAAAGAATAAAATTATATATAAAGGAATCGCATTATCTGCAGAATACTTTGGTAAAACAAAGCCTGGTATAGTTGTAAGACCGTTTATAGATGGGGTATTAAACAATGGAGAACCATTTTCTGTTTCATCTGATATGGGATATTATGATGAAAACACGCAGGTTATAAAACTTAACGATAATATAACTGCTGTATTAAACAAAACCTATATCTTAAAATCTAATGCTATTGAATACTTTTTAAATAAAAAACTTATAGTTTCAGATCAGCCCATAACAGTGTATGGTAAAGACTTGCAACTCTTCGGAGATGAAGGTAGTATAGACCTTGAAAAGGATATTTTATCTATCCAGGGCAATATAAATGCCAAGATTTACAACATGAAACTAAGATGAAGAAGATGTTTTTGCTAATAATTACAAAAATCCTCTTTTTGATAAGGGACAGGAACCCCTTTGTTTTTAAAAATGGCTCAAATATTGACCCGTCTCTTTCAGACAATAACTCATTTATCAAACTTTTTATTGTTGCACTTAGTATATTAATCGTATTTTTTGAAACAGTATCTATAACTTATCCTGATTCTTCAATTATGGAAGAGCTAAAGCACTCGGGGCAACAAACAAAACCAATTGATATAACTTCGTCAAAACTTGAGGCAAACCTTAAATCCCATATAGTAATATTTACAGGTAATGTTATAGCAAAACAAGGAGATGTGGTTCTTTATTGTGATAACCTCACTGCTTATTACGATTCAAAAAACAAAGATATAACAAAAATTATTGCTACAGGTGATGTTAAGATAACAAGGAAGGATATGATAGCGACAGGGAATGAGGCTGTCTTTGATAATATAGATAAGTTACTCACACTTACAGGCTCACCCAGAGTATGGGAAGGGAAAAATATGATTGAAGGAACAAAGATTGTTCTATACATCGGGACAGATAAAATATTTGTAGAAGGAGCAAAGTCACTTTATAATTCACAATCCGAAGGAATATTAAATGGACAGCAAACACCTTGAAACAGTAAATCTGGAAAAATCCTTTGGCAAAAGAAAGGTAGTGGCAGATGTGAGCCTGTCCGTGAACAGCGGAGAGATTATTGGTTTGCTGGGACCAAATGGAGCAGGGAAATCAACTACATTTTATATGATAGTTGGCATATACAAACCTGATAAAGGAAAGATTGTCCTGAACGGAGAAGATATAACCAAGAACCAAATGTTTATAAGGGCAAGAAAAGGCATTACCTATCTACCCCAGGAACCATCTATATTTAAAAAGCTCTCGGTCCAGGATAATATTAAAATTGTCTTTGAATCCATGGATATTCCACCAGAACTGATTGATGAAAAAACTGAGGAAATAATGAAGAGCATGAATATTATACATCTAAAAAATAATATGGGATATTCATTATCAGGTGGTGAAAGAAGACGAGTAGAGGTTTCAAGAGCACTTGCAGCAAAACCAGATTTCATGCTTCTTGATGAACCGTTTGCAGGCATTGATCCCATTGCTGTGAATGAGCTGAGAGAAATACTTTTCTCATTAAGAGAGAAAGGTATTGGTATAATAATATCTGATCACAATGTGAGAGAAACATTGAATGTTTGTGATAAAGCATATATTATAAGTAATGGAAGAATTATTGAAGAGGGGGATCCTAAACAGATCGCCTCAAGTGAAAAGGCAAGGCGTATATATCTTGGAGAGGATTTCAAGCTATGATTGAGATAAAGCATGAAATCAGTTTAAGACAACAACTTGAATTAACGCCTCAACTTATACAAGCTCTGCGGCTTTTACAGTTAACAAGACTTGAGCTTGAACAAGAATTAAAAACAGAGCTTGAAATAAATCCATTTCTTGAAGAAGAACAAATAGAACAAGAAAATATTGATAAAGAATTATATAACGAACAAACCTATTTCAGAAAAGAAGAAAAAGAGGATAAAGAAAAGGGAGCGGATACTATTGAGAGTACTGCGCACCGGGACATGGATCTGCATGATTATCTATTATGGCAACTGGGACTATCGGTAGATAATGAAAAGGAAAATCAAATAGGCGAGGTAATTATAGGTAATATAAACGATGATGGTTATCTTTCAGTTTCTATAGAAGATATTGCCAATTTTACAGGTGCTGGTAAAGATGAAGTAGAAAAGATACTGAAAAAGATTCAGGATTTTGATCCATCTGGCGTAGGAGCAAGAAACTTAAAGGAATGCCTGCAAATCCAGATAAGACATCTTGGAATCAATGATCCTATAATAAATAGGATAATTTCTGAATTTTTAAATGAACTTGAGAGAAAAGATTATGCTGCCATAGCAAAAAACATAGGAATAGATGTTAATCTTGTCATTGCAGCAGAAAATATCATAAAACACTTAAATCCAAAACCAGGAAATATATTTGGTTCTGAAGACGAACACTACATTATACCAGATGTAATAGTTAAAAAGGTAAATGATGAGTTCGTTGTAGAACTTATTGAAGAAGGAATACCAAGAATTAAAGTGTCAGATTATTATGCAAAAAATTTACTAACACAAACAAATGATGATACAGCAAAGAAATTTATAAAAGAAAAACTTCAAAGTGCGAGATGGTTAATTAAGGCAATAGAGCAAAGGAAAAATACAATTAAAAAAGTGGTAGAGGCTATTGTAAAAAGACAAAAACCATTTTTTGAATACGGTGAACAATACCTTGAGCCAATGGTTCTAAAGGATATAGCCAACGATGTAGGTGTTCATGAAACAACTGTTGGAAGGGTAACCAATGGAAAGTATGTTCAAACACAATGGGGGATATACGAGCTAAAATACTTTTTCAGTCCTTCCCTTAAAACAGACAATGGCGAACTTTTATCAACAAAATTAGTAAAACAAAAGATCAAGCAACTTATTGATAATGAGGATCGTAATGCACCGCTTTCGGATACCGATATAGTAAGAATACTCAAAACAGAAGGTATAAACATAGCAAGAAGAACAGTTGCAAAATATAGAGAGATTATGAATATCTCTCCTGTACATTTACGAAAGGTTAAAACTTAACAATGGCTAATAACAATAAAAAAAATGGTGTTATATTAAAAGACATAGTGGCTATTGTTATTCTTTTTATTTCAATATTCACACTGATGAGCCTTTTGTCCTATGATAAACATGATGCTACATGGTTTAACGAGGTTCAAAACAATGTATACCACAATATGGGCGGCGTAATAGGTGCCAATCTTGCAGACCTTTTATTTATGATATTTGGTATATCCAGCTATATAATAGGCATACTTCTCATTATGATCTTTTTCGCAATTATCTTTAAAGATGGCTGGAAACATAGATGGACTCGGATTGGAGGTTTGCTACTTTTTATAATCTCTCTATCCTTTACAACATCTACAATCTATTCACATATTCAAAACATGAATATAAGAACTCATGGAGGGCTGGTCGGTGATTTCCTCACCAGAAAATTACATCCTTATTTTGGTAACACCGGAACAATAATACTTGCCATTACCCTGTTGCTTATTTCTACTGTCTTATTGTTCAGAAAACCGTTAACCACCTCTATATTATTTTTATTTAAGCAGCTCTTCAAGCTTGCAACATCTATAATCAATCTTATTAAAAAGGCGTATGTTTCTCTATCCGTATGGAGAGAAAAGAGAAAAAGATTAAAAGAAAAAATAGGTATAAAAGGAAAAGAAGTGAATAGAGAAGTGAACATAGTGCTCCCACCTCCTAAGAAGGCAGAGGCAGTTGAAGAGCATGGTAAAAAACATGAAAAGCCCATTCAAGAAGAGCTATTCCCGACATTACCTGGTAGTTTTAAAAAACCTTCTACAGATTTGCTTGATGACTATGAAATAAAAGATATTGAATACCGTACAGAAACATTGCAATTCAATGCGCACACACTTCAGAAAAAACTTTCGGATTTCAATGTACATGGCAAGATAACGAACATAAAACCAGGTCCTGTAATTACCCTTTACGAGTTTGAACCTGCACCAGGAGTAAAGGTAAGTCAGATTATGAACCTTTCAGATGATTTAGCTCTTGCCATGAAAGTACCAAGCGTCAGAATACAACCGCACATAGTTGAAAAGTCTGCAGTTGGCATAGAGGTGCCAAATACTACAAGAAGGATTGTTTATCTTAAAGAGGTTTTACAATCAAAAAAATTTATTGAAAGCCCATCTGTACTAACAATATGTCTTGGAGTTGATATAACAGGTGAACCAGTTGTAACCGATCTTGCAAAGATGCCTCATCTGCTTATAGGCGGTTCAACAAACTCCGGTAAAAGTGTAACAATGAATGCAATAATAATGAGTTTGTTGTTCAAGGCAACGCCTGATGAGCTCAGACTTATACTTGTTGATCCAAAGATGTTAGAGTTTTCACCTTACAATGATATTCCTCATCTTCTTCACGAAGTAATAACAGAACCCAAAAAAGCTACTTATACATTGAGATGGGCAACTGAGGAAATGGATAGAAGATATAAAATTATAAATGCTGCTGGAGCAAGAAATATATCTGTGTATAATCAAATGGTTAGAGCCAGAAAACTGGATCCAAACGCTAAAGAACTACCAAAGATAGTTATTATTATTGATGAGCTTTCGGATCTTATGTTTACTGCACCAAAAGAGGTAGAAGAGCATATAATAAGGCTTTCCCAAAAGGCACGGGCAGCTGGTATCCATATCATATTTGCAACCCAGAGGCCATCCGTTGATGTAATAACCGGGACAATCAAATCAAACTTTTCTTCGCGTATAGCCCTTAAAGTCCCCCAGAAAACGGATTCAAGAATAATACTTGACCAATCCGGCGCAGAAGAACTACTCGGAGCTGGAGATATGCTATTCATAGCTCCTGGCACATCCCAGCCAATGAGGGTACATGGTGCATATGTCTCGGATAGAGAAGTAATGAATGTAACAGAATATCTTAAAAAAATGAGAAAACCATCCTATGAATTAGAGATAAATTATGAACCCGAACAAAATGTAGGCAGTGAAGATGAATGGACAGATGAGCTTTACGGTAAAGCCATTGAGATTATAAAAGAGAATGGATCAGCCTCAATTTCTTTGATCCAGCGAAGACTCAGAATTGGTTATAACAGGGCTGCAAGAATGGTGGAAAGGATGGAAAAGGATGGTATTATTTCCAGGGGAGATAATATAAACAAAGGTACTATAGTACCAAAGTAAAATGCAATTACCAAAAGGAGGTATATATGAAAAATAGAGCAGTTGTGTTGTTATGGATTATAGGGATGTTAATCCATTCAAATGTAATAGCAGACATGAGCGCAAATGCAATTGCACAAAAGGTACAATCACTGTATGACAGAACATCTACAATGGAGGCTGATTTTGTCCAGATAGCGAGTATGAAATCTCTTTCTATATCTGAACAGGATCATGGAATTGTGTATATGAAGAAAGATGGTAAGATCAGGTGGGATTATAAGAGTCCCAAAAAACAACTCATTGTAAGCAATGGAAAAACAATATGGTTTTACATGCCATCTGATAATCAGGTCATAATTGGAAGCTTTGAAAAATCTTTTAAGTATAAACCTACTCAGACATTCCTTACAGGCATGGGCAGGATACTTGAGGATTTTGATGTTAGATTCGGTAACAGTAAAGAACTTCCTGTAACATCAAATGAATATTTACTTGAACTCATACCTAAAAAGCACTCTGAAGAATCACCTGCAAAAATATTGCTTGCTGTTAACAAAAAAGATTTCTTGATCGTAAAAAGTGCAATTGTAGATAGATTTGGTAATATAACAGAGATTGATTTTAAAAATATTAAACTTAATGCTACACTACCCGATGATCTGTTCACATTCACACCTCCTGAAAATGTAGAGATCATACACAGTCCGGGACAATGAACGGTTATGAAAAAGGTAACACTGAAAAGACATAAAGAGCACATAGCTCTAATAACCATAGATAATCAAGATAAACAGAATGCGTTTGATGCTGAACTACTGAATGAACTAAAACTGAGGTTGAATGAGGTAGAAAATGATACAACATTTAAAATCCTTTTCATAACAGGGGCTGGAAACAAATCTTTTTCATCAGGTGTTTTTTTAAGAGACCTTATACAATTTAAAAATACATCTTCTGCAAGACATTTTGCCTCCCTTCTCGAATCTACAATGGATCAACTGTATAATCTCAGTAAACCTGTAATAGCATTGATAAACGGTTATGCAATTGGTGGTGGTTTTGGATTGGCAATGTCTTCAGATATACGAATTATGACAGAGGATGCAAAAATAGGATTCCCAGCTGTAAAAATAGGTGCTATCCTCCCTCCAGGATGCACATACAGGCTTATAAGCCTTATTGGTTCTGGCCGTGCAAAAGAGCTTTTGCTCACCGGAAGGTATGTTACAGCAGATGAAGCCTTGAATATAGGCATGGTCAATTATGTTGTGAAAGACAGAGAAGCCCTTTTCCAGAAGGCAGATCAACTCTCAGAACTTATCATGGAAGGCTCTAAAGAAGCACTTGCAATAACAAAGGCGACTGTAAATAAACATACAAACGAACTTATTTACAGGTACAGTCTATACTCATCCGATAATTTTGCTTACCTCTTTACCACAAAGGACTGGAGTGAACGCATAAATAAATTTCTTAACAGAAAACATTAAAAAATGTTAAGTGAAAAATAGAAAGGAAAGATTATGAACGATCAAACATTGCTAAAACCACTTATTGAACCAAATACAACAAAACTTGTGCTTGTTGTGTTAGATGGCGTGGGAGGGCTTCCGGTTAATGGCGTAAGCGAACTTGAAAATGCAAATGCACCAAACCTATCGCTTCTTGCAAACAATTCGGCATGTGGTTTACAAATACCCGTGGCATACGGCATAACACCTGGTAGTGGACCAGGACATTTAGGAATATTTGGTTATAATCCACTTGAATATGAAATCGGGAGAGGTGTACTTGAGGCACTTGGACTGGGTATACATTTAACAGAAAATGATATAGCGATAAGATGCAACTATGCAACAGTAACACATGAGGGAAAAAAAATTATAGTTAAAGACAGACGGGCTGGCAGAATCCCTACTGATCACAGTAAGAAGATCACACAAATGCTCCAGGAACAAATAAGTCATATTGATGATGCACAGATTATTTTATTACCGGGTATGGAACACAGGTTTGCTCTTGTATTAAGATTCCCGTATGCACTGGATAAAGGTGCTGATGCTATAGAAGATACGGATCCACAAAAAGAAGGATTAGAGCCTGTAACACCAGCCCCAACAAATACCTCAGCGAAACATGTTTTAGATATATCACTCAAGTTTGTAGAAAAAGCCGCCTTGCTTCTTAAAGATCAAGAAAAGGCAAATTATGTACTTTTAAGGGGGTTTTCATCCGTACCAAAAATACCAAAATTCAATGAGATATATGGCTTAAGGTCACTTGCGATAGCAACATACCCTATGTACCTTGGTATCTCAAAATTAGTTGGTATGGATACAATAAAACCCGAAGGAGGTATTGAGCAAGAAGTTAAGGCATTAAAGGATAATTATGAAAAATACGATTTCTTTTATTTACATATAAAAAAGACCGATTCAAATGGAGAGGATGGAAACTTTGATGGTAAGTGCAAAGTAATAGAGGAGTTTGATAACAACCTGCCAGCTATCCTTTCTTTAAATCCTGATGTGCTTGTAATAACAGGTGATCATTCAACCCCGGCACTCATCAAAGGACATAGCTGGCATCCTGTACCGATATTACTAAAAAGCAGGTATGTATTTGGTAAAACATCCAATGCCTTTACAGAGAGAGAATGTTTGAAAGGGGAGCTCGGAATAATACATTCAACTGATATTATACCACTGATGTTAGCAAACGGTATGAGGCTCAGGAAGTTTGGTGCATAATGATGCATACCTTTTTCTCTTTCTCATATTGTATGTTTAACTTACAAAGATATTGTATTCTTACTCTATTTCTGTTTTTGAAGAATACGGAGGCATAAAATGGATATGGATTTTAGCGATTTCCCGAGAATAACAAGACTTCCATACTATGTTTTCAACATTGTAAATGAGCTTAAAATGAAGGCACGAAGAGAAGGGGAAGACATTATTGATCTCGGTATGGGTAATCCGGATCAACCTACCCCACACCATATTGTTGATAAATTAATAGAGGCTGCACAAAACGGCAGAAATCATAGATACTCTGTTTCAAGAGGAATCTATAAACTTAGAGTTGCCATATCAGATTGGTATAAGCGTAGATACGATGTATTCATAGATCCAGAAACAGAGGCGATAGTAACACTTGGAGCCAAAGAAGGCATAGCACATCTGGTGCTTGCGATGATAGATAAAGGCGATGTTGCAATTGTGCCTGGTCCAGCTTATCCCATCCACCCCTACTCTGTTATCATAGCTGGCGGTGATGTTCGTACGATACCGCTTTCTACCAATTCAATATTTTTTGACGAACTTGATAAGGCGATCAAAAACAACTGGCCCAAACCAAAGTTACTTATAATATCTTTCCCGCATAACCCTACAACCGCTGTGGTTGATCGTGACTTCTTCGCAAAGGTCATTAACTTTGCAAAAGAAAACAAGCTATATGTGATTCATGATCTTGCTTATGCAGATCTTGTATTTGACGGATACATTGCTCCAAGTATACTTGAAATAGCAGGAGCAAAGGATATTGCCGTAGAATTCTTTACATTATCAAAGAGTTATAATATGCCAGGATGGCGTGTTGGGTTTGCAGTGGGGAATCAAAAAATGATTTATGCTTTATCAAGGATAAAAAGTTATCTGGATTATGGTATGTTTCAACCCATACAGATTGCTTCAATAACAGCACTCAATGGTCCATACGAACCCGTCATTGAGATAGCCAATGTTTATAAGAAGCGTCGTGACGCTCTTGTAGATGGGCTTGATAGGATAGGCTGGCATATAGAAAAGCCAAAGGCTACAATGTTTGTATGGGCAGAGATACCGGAACAGTTTAAAAAGCTTGGTTCACTTGAATTTACAAAGCTTTTATTGAAGGATGGTAAGGTTGCTGTGTCTCCAGGCATAGGCTTTGGAGATTACGGAGAAGGTTATGTGAGATTTTCACTTATTGAAAACGAGGAACGTATACAACAAGCTATAAGAGGTATAAAAAGGGTTTTACACAAATGAAAAACGGAAAAATAAAAATAGGGCTTGCTGGATTTGGTACAATAGGAACCGGATTTGTTAAAACAATATACGAAAAAAGAGAATTGCTCAAGGCAAGAACAGGTTTAGATTTTGAGATTGCAAGAATTGTGGACCTTGATCTTAAAAGAGATAGAGGCATCAAAGTTCCATCTTCTGTATTAACAAATGACATAAATAAAATCCTTGAAGACGAAACTATAGATATCTTTGTAGAACTGATCGGCGGCATACATCCAGCAAAGGACTTTATTATAAAGGCTATAAAAAAGGGCAAAAGTATTGTCACCGCAAACAAAGCCCTTATAGCGAGTCATGGATCTGAGATCTTTAATTGGGCAAATAAAAAAGGTGTATACATAGGTTTTGAAGCCTCTGTGGGCGGAGGTATACCCATTATATCAGCGATAAGTAATAGCCTTGTTGCAAATAAATTTTTATCAATCTCTGCTATAATAAATGGTACATCTAATTATATACTTTCCAAGATGACAAATTATGGTGGTGAATTTCAAGAGGTACTGGAGGAAGCAAAAAGAAATGGGTATGCTGAGGCTGACCCATCCCTTGATATAGATGGTATTGATGCAGCACATAAGTTAACAATCCTGCTGTCACTGGCATACAATAGCAGTGTTTCCATGAAAAAAATTTATGTTGAAGGGATAAGGCACATTACTCAAACGGATATAAAATTTGCCGATGAACTTGGATATGTGATAAAGCCCCTTGCTATCGCAAAGGTAGAAGGTAATTCGGTAAGTGCAAGAGTTCATCCTGCAATGGTAGCAAAGGGTACTATTATCTCCATGATTAATGATGTTTACAACGGCATTCATGTTGTTGGTGATGAAATAGGCTCTCAATTGTTTGTAGGACGTGGTGCTGGTATGATGCCAACTGCAAGTGCTGTTGTTGGAGACATTGTAGAAATATCTAAAAAGTTAAAATCCAAAAATACAAGTTCCTTAAAACAGATTGTCTTTACGAATAAACCTGCTCTTAATCTAATAGATATAGGTAGTATAAGAACCAGGTATTATTTAAGATTTACGGTTGTGGACAAACCAGGCGTACTTGCAAGTATTGCAAAGGTGCTCGGGACCCATAACATAAGTATAGAATCTGTTATACAGAAAGGAAGAAGCGTTGAAAAATTTGTACCAATTGTAATAATGACTCATACAGCGATAGAGACAAATTTGATAAAAGCACTTGGCATAATAGACAAATTAAGGGTAGTAAAAGAGAAAACAAAGTTTATAAGAATAGAGGATGAGGTTATTTAAAAATGACTGTTTATAGAGGTGTGATAAGACGATACAGACAATTTTTGCCTGAAATAGAGGAAGAGCAAATTGTAACAATCAATGAGGGTAATACTCCTCTTATACATGCAAAGAATCTTAGCTCTTTTATAAATCCTTCTTTACATATTTATCTTAAATATGAAGGTTTAAATCCAACAGGCTCTTTCAAAGATAGAGGCATGACAGTTGCAGTATCCATGGCAAAAAGACAAAATTCAAAGGCTGTGATATGCGCATCAACTGGCAACACTTCGGCATCTGCAGCTGCTTATGCTGCATCTGCGGGTATAAAGGCTTATGTTATAATACCAGAAGGCAAGATAGCCCTGGGCAAGCTCTCCCAGGCTATTGTTCATGGGGCAACAGTGATCCAGGTCAGAGGAAACTTTGATGATGCATTAAAACTTGTCAGGGAAATAGCGGATAAATATCCTGTAACACTGGTTAACTCATTGAATCCTTACAGACTTGAGGGTCAAAAAACAGCTGCGTTTGAGATTTGTGATCAATTAGCAAGTGCACCTGATTACCATGTGTTACCAGTGGGTAATGCAGGAAACATAACCGCATACTGGATGGGATACAAAGAATATAGAAACAAAGGCTACATTGACAAACTGCCTGTAATGGTCGGGTTTCAGGCAGAGGGCGCAGCGCCCATTGTAAGAGGATTTCCAATAAAAAATCCAGAAACCATTGCCACTGCTATAAGAATCGGAAATCCAGCAAGCTGGAAAAAGGCTGAACAGGCAAGGGATGAATCTGGTGGTATGATAGACATGGTTTCAGATAAGGAGATATTGGAAGCATACAAACTTGTAGCAAGTATGGAAGGTGTTTTCTGTGAACCAGCATCAGCAGCGTCTATTGCAGGGGTTATTAAAGCGAACAAAAAGGGCTACTTTAAGCCTGGCTCCACAATTGTCTGTACGCTTACAGGACATGGCTTAAAAGATCCTGATACCGCCTTGAAAACATTTGAACAACCAGTGATCGTTGAGCCGGTTATTGAAAATGTGTTAAAACTTATAGGTTTTGCTTAAACCACACAGTAAAATACAATGGATTGGTTAATATGAAATGTAATGATATGCCTTCATGCAGGATTCAGAATTAAACATCATCCTGAAGGCAAAATGCTTGAATGCAAGAATAAAGTTTGTGAAGTGAGAGAATACATTCTTTATGGTATAAGATTTGCGTTATTGGCTGTTGCTATTTTAGCAGGCTTTTTATTACTGCCGTCGTGCTCAAGCCGGAAAGCACAAAGTATGTGTAACGCCGATAATCCATTCTATCCGCAGGTATTCCAGGATTGTGAAACAGGGAGTGGAGATTTCGGCAAATGGATCGTGGATGACTACGGCCTGCCCGCCTATAATTATACTATGGATCAGACAACGGATACGAGGGCTTTGTTCTGGAATTCGGAGAACATTCCAAGAAGAGACCACTGGCATCAAATCGGAAACACCAGGATCCTTGCCATTGCGCGCAACGATGGAATTATTCAGGTCTTTAACCAGGACAGAGGTTATAAATGGCTTAACTGGTTTTCTGACACATCCGGTGATTACTCCGGAGGATTCGGATATGTAAAAGACGGAAGTGTAGTGTGGTCAACGGCGTACAGGTATATGCCTGCAGGAGCCTTTACAAGGCGTGTTTTTGGTATAGGGTATTATGAGGAAACAATTAGCTATAACGGTGTTAGCATCACTACAACGACTTTTGCACCTGCTGGAGACGATCCGGTGATACTTTCAGAGGTCAAGCTCGGGAATACAACACAAACGGATAAATTAATCACCTATTATGAATACTGGGACGTGAATATCCATCAACTCACCCTTGCACCGATAATGTCCGGCATTATCAACCCAGATATTCCTGCACAGGCCGAACAGACGAGGACCATGCTGAACCAGTATTTTACCCAGACTGTAGCGGGTCTACAACACACAGGTGCGTTTATGGTTGAAACGGAACTGGATACTACTGGTACCGACACCATTAACCTGCCGATCTCTCCTGATGTATCCGCTGACTTCGATGCTTATCCGTTTCCAATACTTTTTTCTCCCTTGTCTGCGAGCTCCTCAATATCGGGACCGCTGGATATGTCCAGCGGAGGTTATTTCTTCAGTAAGGCGGAGTTCTTCGGTCATGGCGGACCAGTCAGCCCGGATGCTGTTGTTAACGGGAATGTGGGCATGCCTGCTACAGGGACAATCCCGGCTACACTCCAGGGCGTAATTGGATTGCCACAACCATTTTGTTTTGTACACGCCCTGCCTGTCCATTTAAAACCCAGAGAGACGGTGACCATACGATATGCTTACGGACTTGTCCCGACACAGGGTGTATCAGCTATGCTACAAGCATACAGCGATCCCAAAGAAGATGTGCTCGGGAATACGGTGTCATGGTGGAAGAATAGACTTGCATACTTTGCACCCGACCGTGATCCTGTTTTGCATCGCGAGACCGCATGGCATTCTTACTACCTCCAGTCTGCTGGAGGATATTCGCAATACTTCAAAACCCATGTAGTAAGTCAGGGAGGACAATACCTCTACGGGCACGGCGGGGACGGCGCACCGAGGGATTTTGCACTTTTCAGCATACCACTGGTTTATCTCAATCCGTCGCTTGCAAAACAGGTACTGGAAACCATTATGGAGATGACAACACCTGATGGCCAGATTGCTTACTCCATTACAGGGTTTGGTGAGACCTCAGGTATGGGGATCCACCAGAACCCATCCGACTTAGACATATTTTTCCTTTGGGCGATCTCCGAGTACCTTATGGCTACAAGGGACTACGGGTTCCTTGGTCAGCATGTCCCGTTCTATTCGCCCGGTGGATTATATTTTACCGTCCCTACGACAGTTCTTGACCATGTACGCCTCAGCCTTATGCACCTCACCCAGACTGTTGGGTTTGGGGAGCACGGGCTTATCCGCGTGCGGGACGGAGACTGGAACGACGGCATACTGATCTTTTCCCCGGACATGAGCTTGACAGCCCAGTCGGGGGAATCGGACTTCAATACAGCGTTTGCTGCAACGGTGTTACCATTGGCTGCGCAGGCTGTCTCCGAGAGCGACCCGACGATATCCGCAGAGCTTGTGTCCATTGCAGAAGGCCTCAGAAATGTAATGATGTCGCAATGGACAGGCAGGTGGTTTCTTAGAGGATGGCTCGGCAACGGACAGAGTCTAGGAGCTGATCAGCTCTTTCTTGAACCACAGCCATTCGCCGTTATTGGAGGCTTTGCAACCCCTGCACAACAGCAGACGCTTATTAATTCAATCAGAACTATACTGGACAACCCGTCGCCTGTCGGTGCATTAATCCTGTCTCCCCCTTCATACGCATTACAGGACTCTATTGAAAGCGGCAAGCTTAAACCCGGTATGGACATAAATGGAGGCATCTGGCCGGCCATGAATGCATTTTTGACATGGGCATATTTTATCGTAAACCCGAGGCTTGGATGGAATTCATTGAACAAGAACACCCTTGCAACACATGCAACTATTTATCCCGACATTTGGTATGGTATATGGACTGGTCCTGATTCCTTCAACTCACCATTCAGCGACAGACCCGGACAGGCAGCGGCAAGTCTTACAACAGCACTTACAGATTTTCCGGCAATGAACGCAAACCAGGATAGCAGCCCCCTGATAGCACTTATCAAAGGCGGAGCAGGAATAATACCTGAACAGAATGGAATCCGAATCGTCCCGCGTTTTCCTTTGAATGAATGGACACTGAACCTTCCTTTAATGGGCATTACGGTTAGTCCCACGCAGGTGTACGGATATTACAACGGCGTTGTAAGTGGGTCCATGGAATTGACCGTGCCCGTCCCGTCTCAGGCAAATACCTCTTTACTGCAGGTGAGTGTGGATGGGGCACAGACTGGCTTTACAATTACGGGCAGTTCAGTATCGTTTATAATCCGGTTCAGTCCCTCTCAAACAACAACCTGGTCAGTTACAGTCGCACAATAACCCAAGAAATGCAGCAAGAAAGTTTACCAATAACTCGGCTATTCGTTCAAGCCTATAGATCCACCTAAAATACATAATCCCCCAACCTCTTAGTAAACTGGGAAGGGATTTGCTATAAATGATGTTTAAGTTCTTTGTAAGATTGTCATTGCGAGGAATAAAAAATGACGAAGCAATCTCATTCTCCACTCCACAACTCATTTAAGTTCAGGAGTTACGAAGTGTAGAGTTGGGATGGAGTTTGATAAATCAAACCGCTACATTTCATATTATCCAATCCATCCCCGTAGCGGTCGCATTCATGCGATGGTATTTTTTGTGATAAATCAAAACGCTACATGCTCCCTATCCCCGTTTTCACGAGGACGGGTCTTGCAAATGCATTTTTGTCTACACATTTTCTTGACGGTATTTTTACACGGTTATACCATAAATTGATATGGTAAGATTTTTCCCAAGAGATGAAAGGTTTTTTGACCTTTTTGAAAGTGCTGCTGAAAAAATAGAGGAAGGCGTTAATGCTCTACTTGATCTTCTTGATGACTATACTAATATACCTGAAAAGGTTAAAAACATAAAAGATCTGGAACACGAAGCTGATGAGATTACACATCAAACTATAGACAAACTAAACAGAACATTTATAACCCCCATTGATCGTGAAGACATTCACGAGCTTATAACAAAGATGGATGACATAATAGATTTTATTGAAGCTGTATCGCAAAGGCTATGGCTTTATAGATTACAGAAACCAACCCCTGAGATCAAAGAGCTTGTCCTGGTTCTACAGAAAGCAATAAAGATGGTAAAACAGACTATAAAAAATTTGAGAAATATGAAAAATCCTCAAATAATATTAAACAGCTGTATTGAAGTAAACACAATAGAAAATGAAGGGGATCAGGTGTTGAGAAATGCAATGACATCTTTGTTTGACAATGTACCGGATCCAATAAATGTCATCAAGCTTAAAGAGATCTATGAAATCATAGAGATGGCTATTGATAGATGTGAAGATGTGGCTAATATCATTGAGGGTGTAGTTCTTAAAAATGCATAATTCACAATTTCTACTTGTTATTGTGATCTTAATGGGACTTTTGTTTGATTTTTCTAATGGCTGGCATGATTCCGCAAATGCAATAGCAACGGTTGTATCAACCCGTGTCTTATCTCCGTTTTTTGCAGTAATAATGGCAGCTGTATTAAACTTCATTGGTGCCTATTTGAGTACCAGGGTGGCGAAAACTATAGGCAGTGACATAGTAGCTCCTACACACCTCAGCCAGATTGCTATTTTCTCTGCAATGCTTGCAGCATTTATATGGTCAGTTATTACAGTTCTCATGGGGTTGCCGGTAAGCAGTTCACATTCACTGATCGGTGGTATTATTGGGTCTGTTATATTCTCAAAAAACATTTTTTACCTGGAGCCAAGAGGTATAGTAAAGATATTGGTTTCACTTGCAGTTTCTCCATTATTTGGCTTTATTCTTGGATATCTGTTGATGTGGCTTTTGATGTGGCTATTGAAAAATAAACCACCATCAAAGATAAACAGGATATTCGGGAAACTCCAAATTCTATCATCCGGTTATATGGCTTTGATGCATGGAACAAATGATGCACAAAAAACAATGGGCATAATAACTATGGCTCTTATAAATGCAGGTATTATTAATAGTTTTAATGTACCTTACTGGGTCATCAGTAGCTGTGCATTTGCAATGGCGCTCGGTACCAGTTTAGGAGGATGGAAGGTTATAAAAACACTTGGTATTAACCTGCTCAAATTACAGCCAGTTCATGGCTTTGCAGCAGAGACTTCAAGTGCGACAGTACTGCTTATATCCGCTACCTTCGGTTTACCGGTCAGCACAACACATGCAATAACAGGAAGCATACTTGGTGTTGGTTCCACAAGAAGGCTCTCTGCTGTAAGATGGGGCATAGGTAAAAAGATTGTATATGCATGGATAATTACGTTTCCCTTTACAATGCTACTGGCTGGTGTGATCCATTTTATATTGAAACGATTTTTTTAAAAATAATCACATTCCAAGATATAATCAGTACCAGTTTTTGTTCAGTAAATAACCCTCAAAATGCTATAAGGAAGTTTGTCCGTTTCGTTTGATAAATCAAAACGCTACAAACTTACTATGCCCGTTTTCACGAGGACGGGTCTTGCAAATGTATTTTTGGGTTAATAGAAAATTATTTTTTTCTTTTATCTATTACCCTTATTGCCTTACCAGCAGTACGTTCTATGCTTTTGGGTTCAACAAGCTTCACCCTTGCACTTACACCTAAAAAATCTTTTATATCATGTTCAAGCTTTCTCTCTATGGTTTCCAGCACCTTAATCTCATCAAACTGGATCTTATCATTTACCTCCACTCGTACCTCTAATGTGTCAAGTGGACCATCTTTATCAACAATGATTTGATAATATGGTTCTATCCCATCAATCCTCAATATTATACTTTCTATCTGTGATGGGAAAACATTGACCCCTCGTATAATGAGCATATCGTCTGTTCTGCCTGTGATCCTTCCCATACGCATTGTAGTTCTACCACATATACATGGCTCTACATTTAAGGTTGTTAAATCCCTTGTCCTGTACCTTATTAAGGGTATGGCTTCTTTTGTTAGCGTTGTTATAACAAGTTCCCCCTGCTCTCCGTATGCTACAGGTTGGAGTTTATCAGGATCTATAATTTCCGGCAGAAAATGATCTTCATATATGTGCAATCCATGTTTTGCCTCTATGCACTCTACAGCAACCCCTGGTCCCATAATTTCGCTTAAACCATAAATATCAACAGCATCTATTTGAAGTTTTTCTTCTATTTCTTTCCTCATATCCTCTGTCCATGGTTCTGCACCAAATACACCAACTTTGAGCTTAAGAGATGACCTTTTAATGCCCATATCCTTTGCAACCTCAGCAATGTTCAACGCGTAAGATGGGGTACATGTAAGAACTGTTGATCCAAAATCCTGCATCAACATTACCTGTTTTTGTGTATTTCCACCAGACATTGGAATCACAGCAGCCCCTATTTTTTCAGCACCGTAATGAATACCCAGCCCTCCTGTAAACAAACCATAACCATAGGCGTTTTGCAATATATCTCCTTTATGAACACCAGCTGATGTAAGCGCCCTTCCCATAAGTTCTGCCCATACTTCTATGTCATTACGAGTATAACCAACAACCGTGGGTTTACCGGTTGTTCCAGAGGATGCATGTATCCTTACAACATCATCCATATGAACAGCAAACATACCAAAAGGATAATTATCTCTCAGGTCATTCTTCGTTGTAAACGGAATATGTTGTATATCTTTTAAAGTTTTTATGTGATGAGGTTTCAATCCTATCTTATCAAATCTCTGTCTGTAAAAAGGGACTCTATCATAAACCCATCCAATAACCCACTTTAACCTATTTAATTTGATCTCATCAAGTTGCTCCCTGGTATATGTTTCAACATCTCTAAGGATCATAATATCTCCTTTATAATGTTTTTATATCCATATAAAAAACTCTCTATAGCATTATCAGGCTTCTTAAATCTCTGTTTTATTGCATTAATCCATAATGCCTGTTCATAAGACAGAGCCCGAGCAAAAATACCAAGCAGGTACATGTTTATAGAATATTGTGGATACTGTTTTAGCATATTTTCTACATCTGCTAAATAACATTTTGAATATGGCTTATTTTTTTTTATATCTTCTATAATATTAACTGGATACTCTTTGTAACCAAGTGCAACATCCGGTGGTGGTGTATGAAAATTAGATAGAATGATAATTCCATCATCTTTAAGGAATCTAATTCCTCGTAACACTTCCATTTCTTCAAGTGCTATAAGATAATCTGCGTGTCCCTCTTCCACAACAGGTGAATATATCTTCTCTCCGTATCTTACAAAACTTACCACAGCCCCGCCTCTTTGTGCCATGCCATGAACATCGCTCTTTTTAACATCATAACCGGCACTTAAGGCAAACATTGAAATTATATCTGTAGCAGAAACAACACCCTGTCCACCAACACCTGTTACAACTATATTAATTATCATCTCAATCTTCTCTTTTAACTATTGCATCAAATGAACATACATCCGCACATAAGCCGCATCCTGTGCAACTCATGGGATCTATGTATGCTATCCCGCGTGCCCGTTTTCTGCCTGAAATCTTTGTTTCATAAGGCATCCACCATATAGACGGGCAGTTTATATTAAGGCAGATTGTACAACCTGTACATAGTTCCTGTTTTACTACATAAGGTTTTTGCCTTTTGTTCTTGAATTCTGGAAGCAAAACACACGGAGCCTTTGTTATGATAACAGCAGGGCCCTCAAAGGCTATTGCCTCTTTTACTGTCTTTTCCAGTAACTTTGTTTCATAAGGATTTACTGTTTTAACCCATTTAACACCGATTGCTAATACAATCTGCTCAAGAGAAATATCAGGTGATGGATTTCCGTATATGTCAGTACCTGATAATGGATTCGGTTGTGCACCTGTCATGGCGGTAGTGCGATTGTCCAGAATCACAACAAGTATATTACTTCTATTATAAACTACATTTAAAAGTGCTGTAATGCCTGAATGAAGAAATGTAGAATCACCTATAACTGCAACGGGTTTTTTACTACCAGCAGGCATAACCTTTTCTATTCCCATTGCCTGCCCTATTCCTGCACCCATATCAAGACATGTATGAACAGCTTTGAGTGGCTCATCATAAGCAAGGGTATAGCATCCTATATCACCAGCTATAAAAGTTTTTAACTTACTCAACTGGTAAAAAAGTCCACGATGGGGACATCCAGGACATAATATGGGTGGTCTTTTTATCACTTCCAGAGATGAACTGTATGAATTATTTCTTGAAAGGCTTTCCCCATTTATAAAATTGCTTATACCCTTTCTTACCTTTTCAGGTGTAAGCTCTGAGATAGAAGGTATAAAATCTTTGCCATGGATATCCTCTGAAAGATGCCGTATTTGCATCTCTATGTACGGGTCAAGTTCTTCAACAATGAGTATCTTCTTAAATCTTTTTACAAATTCTGATATCACTTTAAGTGGCAAAGGATTCGTTAACGAGAGTTTTAATATATTTGCATCTGGTGCTATCTCCTTAACATATTGATAGGAAACACCAGATGTTATAATACCATAATCGCCTTTCCCATATTCTATTTTGTTTAGTGTGCATTGCTCAGAGAATTGAGTTAGCTTTTTAAATTTTTCTTCAAGTGATAACCTTGCTTTACGAGCATTAGCAGGTACCATAACATACTTTTCTATCAATTTTTCAGGATATTTTGTTGTTTTTGCCAACACTGGTTCTTCGGGATAAACAATGGTTTTTGAATGTGAAATCCTTGTCGTCACCCGGAGTAAAACTGGAAGATCAAACAATTCGCTTATCTCAAAAGCCCTTTTTGTAAAGATACGCGCCTCTTCACTGTCAGAAGGTTCAAGCATGGGAACCTTTGCCATAAGTGCATACCATCTATTGTCCTGTTCATTCTGTGAGCTATGTATACCCGGGTCATCAGCTGTTACAACAACAAGTCCAGCTCCAACACCTGTATAAGCGAGCGTCATAAATGGATCTGATGCCACATTCAAACCAACATGCTTCATGGTAACAATGGACCTGCTACCTGCAAGACATGCTCCTGATGCTGTTTCAAGGGCTACCTTTTCATTGACAGCCCAGTTTGCATAAATCCCGTCATAACCGGCTATGCTCTCAAGTATCTCGGTTGAAGGTGTACCTGGATAACCTGTTGCAAATCTACAACCTGCCTCAAAACCACCTCTTGCTATAGCCTCATTGCCTGACATCAATACATGTTTCATGATGATAATAAGAATTGCTTTTCAGCAATAGCTACACTGGAGCGTTTACACGATTCTTCCAATTGATTTTGCAACCCTGTCAATCGCTTTTACCATTTGTTTGAATTCATCAGGCTTAAGAGATTGCTCTCCATCACTCAAAGCCTTTTCTGGTTGATGATGCACCTCTACAATAATACCATCAGCTCCAGCAGCAATGGCAGCTAATGCCATGGTTGCAACGATATCCCTTCTACCTGTGCCATGACTTGGATCCACAATAACAGGTAAGTGTGTTAACTTCTTTAGAACAGGTATTGCATTTAGATCGAGTGTGTTACGAGTTTCGGTCTCAAATGTTCTTATACCTCTTTCACATAAGATGATCTTTTCATTTCCCTTACTTGCTATATATTCGGCAGACATAAGTAACTCCTTAATAGTCGCAGAGAGCCCTCTTTTCAACAGAATGGGCTTATCCGTTGAACCAAGTTCTTTTAAAAGAGAAAAATTCTGCATGTTTCTTGCGCCGACCTGAAATATATCCGTATATTCATATATAAGTTCAATATCCCTTGTATCCATAATCTCTGTTACCACAGGCATCTTAAGAAGCTTTTTTGCCTCTTTTAAAATCTCCAATCCTTCTTTACCCATACCCTGAAAAGAATAAGGTGATGTCCTTGGCTTATACGCTCCTCCTCTGAGTATAGATGCGCCACAAGACTTTACATGTCTACCTATCTCAAGAAGCATATCTCTCCCCTCTATGGAGCATGGACCTGCCATGATCACTATCTTTTTGCCACCTATTGTAACCCCATCCACTCTGATCAGGGTGTTCTCCTTTTTGAACTCTCTACTTACAATCTTATAAGGGCTTAATATAGGCAACACCTTTTCAACACCCGAGAATGTTGTTAAGGGTAAATTGGCAAGGTTCCTCTCATCTCCAATAGCACCAATGATCGTGCGTTCCTTGCCTTTTGAGATGTGTGGCTTTAATTTCATATCCTTTATAGTCTTAACGATATGCTCAATATCCTTTTTGGTTGCATCTGGTTTCATTACAATTATCATATTTAAACTCCTATCATTAATCTATAAGCAAGCCATTTTGGTAAGCCTGCTTTAATAATCTTATTACTCGCCATATTTATATCATAACTTAACCTCTTAACTCTATATATACCTTTATCCGTGTCAAGTATTCCATAGGATGTAGTGTTATCAAAATCCCTTGGTTGTCCTACACTCCCAACGCTAATAAGGTACTGATGTTTCTTTTTAAGTTCTATAACATCAGAATAATCAACTACTGGTTTTTCATTATCCTTGATAGACTTATAAACAACAAACCGTTTATGTGAATGACCAACAAAGAAGATCCTGTATTCAGTACCAAGTGCATAAAAAATCTTTTCTACATCATACATGGACATAACATAGTCAAATTCTTCAGGATGTACAGGTGAACCATGACTGAACAATGCATCTTTATATTTTAATGTAAACTGTGAGTCTCTTAACCATGCTATGGTTTCAGGCGTAAGTTTATCTTTCGTCCAGCTTATACCCTGTTTTGCTTCTTCATTAAAATATTCTATATTGATAAGATCTGTAACAGCAGCGTCATGATTACCCATTATATTTTTATACGAGATTTCTCTAACAATATCAGAACATTCCTGTGGATTAGCACCATAACCAACAACATCGCCAAGAGATATTACAATGTCTGGCGATAAATTTTTTAGATCAGAAACAACAGATTCGAGTGCCTCAAGATTAGCATGTACATCAGCTATAACTGCAATTCTCATTTAACATGTTTTAGAAAGAATTCGGCTAATAATTCCTGATCCTTTTTAGCCTGCAATTCTTCTCTTTCCTTATCATTAATTTCTTGCTTTACCGGTAAACCAATAAATCCACTTTCCACCCTGTACACATTATCCTTGATTACTACGGAATCCGGAAATATCTCGGCATTAAGCTCCTTTAGCTCAACAAGGGTTTTAACCTTTCCTACTAATTTTTCTGTATCATTACCTGTTTCTATAGAAATAAATCTAACCGCTTGTTGAAGATTAAATGTTGGTTTCGTCTTTGTCAAAATTGTGATCGTTTCGCCTTCTAACAAGAGTTTACCCTGGGAATTTAATTCATCAAGCGTTTTCTGCGTAAAAAAAACCTTTTCTGATAAACCCTTGGCACCTCTAATAAGTGTGTTGTTGAGCTTTGCACCTATCATTATAGCCCCGCGTATATCAGCATGCGTTAAATCAGCATTGCTGAGATCAGCGCCACTTAAGTTGGTATTCACAAGTACAGCATGTCTCAACGAGGCTCCGGACAGATCTGCATTGGAAAGATTTGTATTGCTGAGATCAGCATATCTGAAGTTAGCATTTTTGAATATACCAGATGATAAATCAAGCCCTTTTAGATCAAAACCTTTAAGATTTGCACCTTCAAAGGATAGTCCTTTTTTGACACCGTTTTCTACATATTCACGCGTTAGTTTGTTCATTTGATGCCGTCAATAAAGCTTTTTATTCTTCTTTTATTTTCTTCAGATATGTGTAAAAACTCTATTCCGACACCAGGAGAAATATTGTTGAGCTGTGCATCTCTGGGTGAGTTAACCCATCTTACTACACCTGTTGCCTCTAAAAGGTTCAGGTCATTGGGTATTGTAAACTTCAATGATATATGTTTACCTACAGGTATTACATCAGTTGTTTTCAAGAAGATACCACCTTCACTAAGATTGGTTGAATAATCGTATAAATAGGCTTCGCTATCAGGATAATCAAGTAGTAATTTTATACTATCATCATCCACAGATACTATAACAACCTTTATCATCACACGGGGAGCTTTTCTTTTGTTTATATTTAAATTTGACATCGTTTTAACTTCAGTTACAAAATTATAATATATTAACCTTAAAAAGGCAACAGGAAACGGTTTGCTATACTACCAAAACAATTTTACCAAAATTTTTCCTATCCAGCATTTCCTGCTGAGCCATGCCAGCCTCTTTAAGGGCAAACACCTTATGCACAACAGGCTTCAATTTCCCTGATTCAATAAACTTTAATAGCTCAAGTAATTCTGATTTCCTACCCATGTATGAACCCAGTATAGAAAGATGTCTTGAAAACACATATCTGAGATCGATGTTTGCAGATGGACCGCTTGTTGAACCACATGTTACAAGCCTACCATTTACTGAGAGACTTTTTATATCTTTATCCCATACATCCGGTCCTATATGATCAATTACGATATCAACTCCTTTATTATCTGTAATTTTTTTTACCTCTTTTTCAAAATCCTGCTTCCTATAATTAATGACATGATCAGCACCTAACGCCATTGCCTTTTCAATCTTATCATCGCTACCAACAGTAGTTATTACATTCGCATTAAAAAGCTTTGCTATCTGTATAGCTGCAATACCAACCCCGCTTCCGCCAGCCTGGATAAGGACATTGTCACCTGGTTTTATGTTAGCACGTGTAACAAGCATATGCCACGCAGTAATAAAGACAAGTGGTATGGATGCTGCCTCTTCAAATGTCAGATTTGACGGTTTCAAAAGTACATTTACTGCTGGTACTGACACATACTCTGCATACCCGCCATTATTTCTATAGCCAAGGATATTGTATTGACTGCACTGATTATCATCGCCGGAAAGGCACTTACTGCATTTCATACAACTTATGCCAGGTGATACTATAACCTCATCGCCTTTTTTGAGCCACTCAACACTGCTATCAACGGCTTCCACAAAACCTGCCACATCGCTCCCTGAGATGTGGGGAAGTGTAACCCCTGGTAAGCCCTGACGCTCCCAGATATCAAGATGATTTAAGGCACATGCCTTAACCTTTATAAGCACTTCACCTGCTTTAATTTTTGGTTCAGGAAAGTCTTCATATCTGATCTTCTCTACCCCTCCAAATTCATGGAATACAGCTGCTTTCATTTTACTCTCCTTTCTTCAATATTCTCCCTGAAAGTTTTTTTGTATGTAATCCATTTTTAACAACAGGCTCTCCATTTACAATTACCGTATCAACACCTGCTGGATATACATGAGGTTGCATATATGTTGCCCTATCCTTCATCTCATCCGGAGAGAATATAACTATATCAGCAAACCATCCTTCTTTGATCATTCCCCTATGTTTAATACCCACCCTTTTTGCTGGCAATAAAGTCATCTTATAGACTGCTTGCTCAAGGGTTAAAATACCTGTTTTCACAAAATCTGAAAAGACCCTTGGATATGTTCCGTACGACCTTGGATGTGGCTTGCCTTCATAAAGAGGACCATAATCAGCTCGTAAACCAGCATCAGAACCTATTGACACATAACTTTTGGAAATTATGCTTTTCATATTATCCTCATTCATAGCAAAGTAGATTGCCGTGGTCATTAGCTTTTCCTTTATAAGTATATCGTAAATAACTTCCATTTCCGGGAGCTTAAGTTGTGAAGAAACCTCGGTAATAGTTTTACCTTCAAACCTTTTATACTCATCCGTAAAACATTGAGAGAGCATAATTCTGGAAAAGTAATCCGCAAGATTGTTATGCTGTTCAGCGAGATCAACTTCTATCTTTTTTCTAATTTCTTTATCCTCAAGCCTTTTTATAGCAGCCTCTGTTGAATCCGCAAATACCCAATCAGGTACAACTGATGCCAGCCCGGTATACGCTGATATATAAGGATACCTGTCCGCTGCCACATCAATACCTTTTTGTTGAGCTGTTTCTATAAGTTCAAAAACCTTATTAATTTTATGCCAGTTTTCAGGATGCATTGTTTTAAGATGGCTTATTTCAACAGGAATATCAGCAGAGCCGCCTATATCTAAAGCCTCTTCAACTGCCTCTATAAGCATCCTTCCCTCTGAACGCATATGGGTTGCATAGATTCCATTGTAATCAGCAACTACTTTAGCAAGCTCTATAATCTCTTTTGTATCTGCATATGCACCTGGTACATATGCAAGACCTGTTGATATACCAAACGCACCAGCATCCATGGACTCCTTTACATGCATTTTCATTCTATTCAATTCTTTATTCGTAGAAGCACCTGCCCTTCTACCCATCACAGACCCACGGATCGTGCCATGACCTATCAGCATTGCAATATTTATAGCTGTACCCTGTTTCTTCACCAGAGAAAAATAATCAGAAAGGCTTGTTATATTGAGGTGTAATTTATAGCTGTTATAGTATTGTTGTTCTCTTTCATACTTTATCATTCCATCCACCGGTGCTATTGAATAACCACAGTTTCCATTCACCTCTGTAGTAACCCCCTGCCTTACTTTGCTTTCAGCATATGGATTTAACAGGATATGATAATCAGAGTGAGAATGGATATCTATGAAACCAGGGGCAACAACCTTGCCAGAGGCATCCACAACACTATCGCAGCTTATACTGGTTTTTGATATGCGATTTATTCTATCTCCGATTACCTCTATATCTGCAGGAAATCCTTTTCCACCACTTCCGTCTACAACAAAACCATTCTTTATCACAAACCTGCCAGACATATAATGCCATTATTTCATTGCAATAATACCGTACTGCCTATCCCCGGAAGGACCTTTAACTACTATATCAAAGTATTTTTTCAACAAAGAAAATGCCTCTTCGTATGAAACCCTTTCTTCAAAAGGTGGCCCGCCACGAAGGGTTGGATCCTTTTTATGATCTATTATTAACAGCCTACCGTTATCCTTCAAAAGCCTTTTTAACTCCTTAATGAACGCATCTTTATCATAAGACTCATGAAGAACATTAATACTTATAACCATATCCGCTATGTGATTATGTAGTGGGATGCTTGAACCCTCTGAAACAACAGGTTTTATGTTCGTCTGACCATGTTTTTCAAGCTCTTTTTTTAAAAGTTTAATCATGTCCAGAGAAACATCAACTGCATATACAAGTCCCTTATCGCCAACAAGCTTAGCCAAAGGCAATGTGTAAAATCCAGTACCACAACCAACCTCTACAACAACCATGTTTTTATTGACACCTGAAGCCCTTAGTATTTTGTCTGGTTGTTCATGTTCTATTCGTTGTGGACTATTTAAATTATGTGCATGTTCAGGATTAAACCTATGCATTCAATTAAAATAATACATCTTAGAAATGCAGTCAAAAAAAACATACAGTACAGGGAATGTCCTGCACTGTATGTGTACTTAATTCTTTCAAATTCAGGGTCCCGGAGTCCAGAGTAAGGACGGCGTTTGATAAATCAAACCGCTACATGTTTCCCTATCCCGCTTTCACAAGGACAGGTTTTGCAAATACATTTTTCAGGTTAATCCTCAAGAATAAAGGTGATGTTCATGGTAACCCGATACTCTGAAACCTTACCATCCTGAATCTTTGCCTTCTGGGATATAATCTCCGCACCTGTGAGATTCCTCAAAGTCTTGTTTGCCCTCTTAAGTCCCTCATTAAATGCCTCCTGCCATCCTTTAGTGGATGACGCTACAACCTGTGTTACTCTTGCTACTGCCATATTACACCTCCATTTTTAGTGTTTTTGCGAAATTCACAAAATAATTTATACCTGACCACACAGTTACAAATAATGCAATCCACATGAATAACATCCCTACCCTCTGAAAATTAATGCCCAAATATGTATAATGTATAAGCAATCCAATTATGGCTGATATTTGAAAGGTAGTTTTATACTTACCTTCAATTGAAGCTGGTATAATAATACCAGAACCTGCTGACAAAGCCCTCAAACCAGTAACAGCAATTTCCCTTCCAATTATAATTGCAACGATCCATGCGTGTAACCTGCCTATTGAAACAAGCATTATCATAGTTGTGGATATAAGAAGTTTATCAGTTATAGGATCAAGAAGCTTACCTACATTTGTTACCTCTTTGTATTTTCTCGCAAAATAGCCATCAAAGAAATCTGTAATTCCACCTATACTGAACAAAACAGCGCATACAAAACTTATTAGTTCAAGCATATCTATATTTGAAGGCGCTGTGTATTTTAGTACCTCAAGCAATACAATAATAAATGGTATAATTACCACCCTTGATAGGCTAAGCAAATTGGGCAGGCTTTTTAAAGCATGTGGTATATTATTATGCATCAATAAATACCACTCCCTCACCATAAAAAGCCATATAATCAATGTTATTGTAATGCTTCAGGGCTGTTTGCCTTGGTATTAATTTTCCCTGCCAGCCAATTAATGTATCCATCCGAACAGATATATAACGATCCGTATTAACCTCTATACTGTGTAAGATGTTATGTAAACCTACAAATATACTTGCTGTACCTCGCATCTGAGTAACATTTACACTTTTATCCGGTCTAACCTCTACCCTGCCATTTTCCCATTCAAGATCACCATGAAAGGCTAATAACCTCTCATCATTTAGAAACATAACTTCATTCTTTAATATGAGTTCATTTATATTGTTAAACTCGGTCTTAAAAAGCAGCATGCCTTTGCCATAAATAAGCACAACAGGATCATCCTTCTTTTCTGCAAAAATAGATTTAGTATCCTTACCTCTATATCGTTTATACGCCTGCTCCATTGATAGACCCTCACTTAATGCAATAATTCCTTTATCCCTGATGTAAACAATGTTTCCGTTTAAGTTAAATAGCAAAAGCGAATTATTTATAAAGGTGGTTGGAGCATTATATTTTGATAAAGATATTTTCTCTGCAATATAATCCAATCCCTCGGTCGTTTCTTCTTGTACCTTTTCTAATGTTTCTTCAGGTGCTTGTTTTGTTGAAATCTTTTGTTCCTGGACAGCTTCTCCTTTCTCTTCAAATTCTTCAACATCCTTTTGCAACTCTGTTTGTTGTGGGCTCTGCTGCTCTATCTCCTTCTGTTCTTCCTTAACTGATTCATCATGAACAATCGTTTGTTCTTCATATTGGGACAGTTCTTCCTTTTCTTGTTCTTCTGATGTATTTGAATATGCCTCTATTAGCTCCTGTTCATCTGTAGCTGATGGACCTCTTTCTGTCTCTATAATCTCCTGTTCATTATGTTCATCGGTTGATGATAGCTCATTCTTTTGCTCTTTTAGATTCTCTTCTACATTCTCCCGGGTAACAACATCCTTTTCCTCTTCATGAATAGTTTCTTCTGATACTGTTTCATTTGTAGTTGAACCACCGGGTTGTTCTTCAGTAATGATCTGTTCTTCAGTATTAATCTGTTCTTCCTTTTTTATCTGTTCCTCTTCCTTAGATCTTTTTTGAGATTCTTCCATAATTTCATCTGTGGACAGCTCAGATTCTACAGATTCACCCGTTTCACTCCCCTTTATCTTCCTGGCATACTCATCCATCCCTGCTTTCTCAAACATTTCAATAGCTTCTTCAGTTCTATTGAGCTTCAAGAGGGCTTTTCCGGACAGCTTTAAAGCTGTTTTATTATCTGGTTCTTTTTGTAATACAAAAGAAAATTCTTTCGCTGCATTTTCATACTGATTATTTTTAAGATATGCAACACCGAGGTTCATATGTAAAGCCGCGGTTTGAGGATATCTGGTTATTAAATCTTCGTATATCTTTATTGCCTTATTAAATTGTTCAAGTTTAAGCATTACTATTGCAAGAAGATTAAGTGCCCTATCATCTGAAGGATTAACATCCAGTATCTTTTCTATCTCATCTTTTGCATCTACATAGTTCTCATCAGCAATGTATTTTTTTGCCCTCTCAATAGCCTTTTCCTGTAAGCCATTTTGAGAAAAATGTTTTATTTTAGCCATTTTTACCTCTCCGTATAGCCTTTCATCTTCCAAAAAACCTTAAGAACCCTTGTCACATACCACTGAGTTTCAGGATACGGTGGTATACCATTGTATTTAATAACCGCTTGTTCACCCGCATTGTAGGCTGCGATCGCTTTTATATAATCTCCTTTAAAAAGTGTATATAAATATTTAAAATACCGCACCCCTGCCTCTATATTCTCGTTTGGTGCATAAAGGTCCCATACATTCAAATGCCTTGCAGTGGATGGCAAAAGTTGCATCAATCCAATAGCCCCAGCAGGTGATACTGCATAAGGCATGAAATCACTCTCAACCTTTATCATCGCCATTATCAGTACAGGGTCCACATTGTATTTCTGTGCGATCCTGTAAACCTTTTCTTGAAGTTTTGATGGCGGAATTTGAGCATGATTATATGAATTATAATCCCTAAACAGAAGCTTATATCTATTGTTTGTTGGTACATTTGTAAAATGTACTACATTATCACTATCAACATAGCTATAGATAGCTGCATTTGCTATTGTTGTAGAACCACTTAATACTCGTACCACCAAAACACACAAAATTATAATTAAATCTCTGGAGATACGATCTAACATACAGGTATTAACTTGTGTATGTTGAATTTATTCTTACATAATCATAGGTAAGATCACAGGTCATCACATTAAATTTCGCATCCCCACTGCCAAGATCTATGGAAAGTTGTATAGTTCTATTTTTCATAGAATTCCTTACCTTGAGCAAGCCCTCATCATCTATTCCCTTGCCACAATTAAAAACTATCTGTTTGCCTATCCATATTTTTAACCTGGATTCATCTGCGTATGGACATGACGCTCCTACTGTAGCCACAATCCTTCCCCAATTAGGATCTTCACCAAAAAATGCAGTTTTTATAAGAGGTGAATTGGCAAGTTTATACGCAACAATCTTTGCATCCTGTTCTGTCTTAGCCCCACCAACATTAACATCTATTACCTTACTTGCGCCTTCTCCATCTTTTACCATTTTTTCCATCAACTCTTTTGATAGATCCACCATCGCTTCTTGAAAAAGTTCATAATGCTTACCACTTTCTGTAATTGTTTCGTTTTGTGCAAGTCCATTAGCAAGAATCAACACTGTATCATTTGTACTCATTTCACCGTCTATTGTAATCCTGTTAAAAGTTATATCCGTGGCAACAGTCAGAGCCTTTTTCAACGCCCCGGATGATATACTCACATCAGATGTAAAAAATGCAAGCATTGTAGCCATCTGAGGTTGTATCATACCTGAGCCCTTTACAAATCCCGTAAGGATAACCTCTTTTCCACCTATCTTTAATCTTCTTGAACCATACTTTGGCACGGTATCCGTGGTCATTATCGCCCTTACTGCATCCATAAATCCCTGTCTTGAAAGATCATTTTTTAAAACAGTGATCTGCGCAGTTATTTTATCCACAGGTAACCTTCTGCCAATAACACCTGTAGATGCTACAAGGATCTCTTCAGGTTTTATATTAAAGCCTTTAGCATATGCATTTATAATATCATTTGTATCTTTTATACCATTCTGTCCTGTAGCTGCATTTGCTATACCACTATTAGCAATGATTAAACGTTTATGACCCTTCTTTAGCTGGTTTATAGAAACTACAACAGGTGCAGCTTTAATAGCATTAGTTGTAAACATACCAGATGCAACAGCTGGAACTTCTGAGAAAATAATACCCAGGTCCTTTTTACCATCTGGCTTTATACCACTTGATACACCTGCATATAAAAAACCTTTTGGTAATGATAGTGCCATATTTACCCTTCCTTAAAAACTATACATGTATTTCTTAAATAAGGCATAACATTCGCTATCCTTTCCTCTTCAGTAAGTTCTTTCCTCTTATCAACCCTTCCATACCCTGCTCTTACTCCTATTAGCATAGATGCTGAAAATCTCATAGCATTTTGTATGATCTCAACAAGATGAGTGCAACCTGTAGAATGTCCAAGAGCGTCTGCGATCTTCTTATTCACCCCTTTTTCTATCTTTAGACCTATTATCTTACGGATATTTATAAGTGCCTTTGGACAGGCTGAGTAAGGCACCCTAACCATTTTAGCATCCGCATCTATAATCTCCTGTGTTGTAATATCTATCTTTATTTCAGTGCTTATACTGTGATGAAGGTCTAATAAAGATGCAGAAACAAGAACAATTTTATCATTGATGGGATAAAGTCTTATATTGATATTTCGTTCATATACATCGTTCATGCTACACTGCCTCCTCTACCGGAACAAACCAAAAGTCTCCCATATCCCCATTCCTATCTTCTTTGAATTGAACCTTCAATCTCATACCAACCTTTGCGTTCTTAACATCCTTCAAAAATACATTCTGCATGATCAGTGTATCTGCCCCATCAACTTTGACAAATGCACATACATAAGGTGTTTTTCCATAAAACGCTGATGTAGCATAATAAACAATTGTATAAGTAACAATCTCTGCACCGTCGCCAAGCTTTACCCATTCTGTTGGCGCATAACACTCATTACAGTTTGAGCGTGGGGGTAACCATACCTTTCCACAGCGTGTACAACGCGTTCCATAAAGCTGTTTATTATCTCGTATTTCTCTAAAAAATCTGGAGATACCACCGTATGTATACTTGTATGTAATATCCATAATATCCGGTATCTCTAAAGGTGCATCTATGGGTGGATTACCATAAAGCTCATCCTTGAATGCCTTTTCAATAAATTCTTTCGGGACCTTAATCTTTTTAGACGCTTCTTCCAGCCACTTCTCTTTATTCGGTATCATAATATCTCCTTTAATTCTGATCTTTTATTTTTTAGTTTTTTTCTTGCCAGCACCCCTACCCTTACCCCTGATCTTATCTTCTCTTTCCACAATCAAAGCCACTGTCCATGCTGTTGCAGGACCGCCTATACTCTGAACAAGTCCTACCCTTGCATTCTTAACCTGTCTTTTTCCTGCTCTGTGTTGAACCTGTAATGCTGCCTCTCCTGTCTGCATCACCCCGGTTGCACCAACAGCATGACCACATCCTATTAAACCGCCACTTGGACTAACAGGCAGTTCTCCATCCATTTCAACAATACCTTCTTCTATCAATCTACCACCATCACCAGGTTCACAAAAGTTAAAGGCTTCGTAAGAAAGTATTTCAGCACCTGTAAACGCATCATGTAATTCTGCAAAATCTAATTCTTTCCTTGGATTCTTTATACCTGCCATTTTATATGCATCTCTACCAGCATAAAGGCTTGATGTAAATATAGTCATATCTTCTCTCTCACCTGCAAACGCCTTGTCAAGAGAAAGCCCTACACCTGTTATCCATGCTGGATTATCTGAAAGGGCATTTGCAACCTTTTCAGATGCAAGTATGATAGCAGATGCACCCTCTGAGTAGAGACAGTTGTCATAGAATTTAAAAGGATATGTGATCATTTTTGAATTCAGCACATCCTCAACCGTTAATAATTTTGGACTTTGAGCTATAGGGTTATTCATAGCATTTTTATGATTTTTAACAGAAACCATTGCCATCTGTCTTTCAGTTGGTGTTCCATATTTATTTATATGTGCAATCAACGGAAGTGCGTAAGATGCTGCAGCAGTAAGTCCCATCGGTGTTTCAAATGTCATATCACCAGAGAATAATATTGCCTTCAGTGTCTCAGGCGTCGGGTGTCCAACAAAGTAGTTGTAATTATCTGTTGCCTTTTCAACACCGAGTACCATTACAATGTCGTACAAACCAGATGCAACCCATGACCATCCTACAAACACAGCAGCACCACCTGTTGCCCCACCTGTTGCAACCCTGACAGATGGCTTTAATCCCATACCTATATAATTGTGAATATAAACATCAGGCATAAACTGTCTTTCAAAAAACTCATTATAAATACCATAAACAACAGCTCCAACCTCTTTTTTATCAATGCCTGCATCCTCAAGTGCAAGCTTGGCAGCATCAAACGCAAGCTCATAGTATGTTTTTTCTATCCACCTTGCCTTAAACTGCGTAGTACCAACCCCAATTATTCCAACCTTTTTCATAAGATCTCCTTACAGATATTTTCTATAGCACATTTGTATTTTATTATCCAGCTTCCGCACATCCAAAAACATCTATTCTATTCAAAACCATAGCCTTTATTGATTCTCTTGCAGGACCAAGTAGCTTTCGTAGATCAAAAATTTCAGGATGTTTACCAAGTTCTTCGCGTACACTTGCTGTAAAGGAAAGCCTTAGATCTGTATCTGTATTAACCTTACATATACCTCTCTTAATTGCCTCTCTCATAATATTATCCGGAACTCCAAGCGCTCCCTTGATATTAGCTCCGTAGGCGTTTGCCTTTTTTACTATATCTGCAGGTACACTTGATGCACCATGAAGTACAAGTGGTATACCTGTCAGCCTTGCAACCCTATCAAGCCTTTCAATATCAAGTTTAGGCGTTCCCTTAAATTTAAAGGCACCATGAGATGTTCCTATTGCAGGGGCAAGAGCATCAACCCCTGTCTCCTTAACAAAGTTTAAAGCTTCATCTGGATCAACAAGCGATGCCTGTGCATCGCCTATATCAAGTTTATCCTCTATCCCTTTAAGTTTACCCAGCTCAGCTTCTACAGAAACGCCAACAGCGTGGGCAATGCGTACTACCTCTTTTGTTATGGATAAATTTTCCTCATATGGTTTGTCAGAGGCATCAATCATAACAGAGGTGTAACCATTACGAATTGCAAGTAATATTGTATCAAGGCTCTTCCCGTGATCAAGGTGTAATACGACATCTATATCTGCTTTATCAGCTGCAACCCTTGCCAATGCAGACAGATATTCTATACCTGCATACTCTATAGCACCCTCTGTGGTCTGGATAATTACAGGTGCATGCGCTTCAATAGCCGCATCTATTATGCCCTGAAGCACCTCCATGTTAACAAAATTAAAAGCACCTACTGCATATCCGCGTTCTCTTGCTTTATCAAGTACCTTTCTAAGATTAACAAGTCCCATATTACTATCCTCCTATCCGTCCTGTTTATCTCTCTTTGCCTATAAAATTGCAATAAAAATATCTTTCAGCCCCATTTATACACTATTTGGTGTAAACATATATACAATTTGGTGTATGATGCTAATACCACAGATATAACAGGTTAAAATAGCTTGACTTTTTATCTGGTATGATAAATGCTTAAACTAATTAAATAGCTTCAAACCAAAGGAGGTGAAGAAGGATGAGAAAATTAATAGCGCTAACAGTAGCATTTGCATTTGCACTTACACTTGCAACAATGGCAATGGCAGCACCTAAGAAGGCAGCCAAAAAGGCAGAGGCGAAGACAGTAAAGGCAGAGGTTGTAAAGGTTGAGAAATTGAAGAAGGGCACTTTACTGGTAGTAAAGATCGAAGGCAAAGAGAAAAAGCTTCATGTAGCAAAAACTGCTCTAAAAGAGGCAGAGGCGCTTAAGGGTGGTGAGACAGTAGAGTTAACACTTCACGGCGTATGGGTTCATGCTATAAAGGCAGAGGCAGCAGCACCGGCACCAGCTCCAGCAGCAGCTCCAGCTCCCGCACCAGCACCAGCTCCAGCTCCAGCAAAGTAATACCAGTTTCTTAAGAGCATTAGTTGTGGCGCCGGAAGGCGCCACTTTTTTATTTTCTAAAACGCATTTTTAGTTTATCTAACTGTTAGATCAGATTCAATCAATCTACCCTCATACAAATATCATTCTTGGACACTAACCAGAAATGCATTTGCAAAACCTGCCCTCGTGAAAACGGGGATAGGGAAAATATGTAGCGGTTCGATTTGTCAAACGAAAAACGGTTTGAGTTGAGAAGTTAAATGGACTGCGTCCTATGGACTTAACAACATCTGATAAAAAAGTGAGCAAATTCCTAACAGTTAAAACGGGGCAAAATTATGCAAGGTGAACCAATAAAGGTCTATAATAAGATACAGGCATGATCAAAAAATGGTTTAAATAGGTCTTATTCAATACAATTTGTAGCAATTCATTAAGAACTGTGTTAAAAGAAATCGTAGCTTGAACCTCCTTTGCTTATCAATATTGTTAAGCGATAAGGTATATTACCCCCACTGGAAGATTCAAGCTTTTTATAGACTTTTACGGACATGCATGACTTAATCCTAAAAATGAAGCAAGCTTTAGAAGGTTGGCATAATTACGATAATTTTTAAGAGGTTCAAATGAACAAAGGATATATAGATATACACTCTCACTTATTATATGAAATAGATGATGGCTCAGGTAATATTGAAGAATCCATAGGAATGATTGAAACATTGTACAATGCAGGTTTTTCAACTTCTTATGCAACCCCTCACAACCTACCAGGCAATAATAGAATTGAACTGTTATCAAAAATCACAGATAGAATAAATAATATATTGAATATACTGGAAAAACGCCATATACATTATCAAATAAACACCGGGGCTGAAAACTACTTTGATGCATCACTTAACATCAATCCTGAAGATTACTTTATCCCATTAGGAAATACAGATGTATTCCTTGTGGAAATTCCATTCATTGGAGAGAGTCTTCACCATATTGATGCCTTACATAGGACACGGTTTCATTGCATTATTGCTCATGTAGAAAGGTATCTTGATATAATAGCAAACCCAGAAAAGACACACATATTCAAACAAGCGGGCTTTTTATTACAGTTAAACCTTGGAAGCCTGATCGGATTTTACGGGATAGAGGTAATGAATACCGCTAATTATCTTCTAAAAAAGGACCTTATAGATGTTATAGCTACGGACATCCATGATATTAAACACACAGAGGTAACGATTAAGAAAGGTATGAAAAGGCTTGGTACTATTGTTGATAATGAAAACTTGTTAAACCTGCTAAAAAATAATTCTATTACTATCTTAAATGGTGGTTATAAAAACCATGTAGATGAGTCTTATTAAAAAAATAAAAAGATTATGTTAGAAACATCCCAAAATGCTCATACCCAAAATGAACATGAGATTATAAATCAGTGCAAAAAAGGTAATAAACATGCTTATAGACTGCTCATAGAAGGATATAAAGACCTTATATATTCTGTTGCATTAAGGTTTACACATGATCCAGACACAGCAGAAGAGGTCACGCAGGAGACATTTATCAAGGCATGGAGACATATTAAAAAGTTTGAAGGACGCTCTAAATTCTCTACATGGCTTATAGCTATTGCAACCAATAAGGCAAAAGATATATTAAAAGAAAAGAGAAAAATCCTTGATACCGAAGATGTAGATACAGTAACAGAAATATCTGTTGAGGAGTCTTATATAATAAAGGAACCAGAAGATGAACTTATGAACAAGGAACTTGGTTTACATTTGAAAAAACTTATAGATGGATTGCCAGATATCTATAGAGAAGCTTTCATTCTAAGACATGTGGAATTACTATCTTATGAAGAAATAAGCGATATATACAAGGTATCTGTAGAGGCTGTAAAAATGCGGGTTTTTAGAGCACGAGAAATTTTAAAAAAACAATTTTACAAGGAAAAATAAAATGGATCCGCGTATACATTTATACATAGATGGGCAAATGAATGAACAAGAGAAAAAGGCTTTTGAGAAAGAGCTCCTGGAAAACGAACAGTTGCATGATGATTACACAAAGATGCTAAATTTGTTAGAACTTGCCAGGGAACAATATCAACCAGCGCATGCACCTTCAGATATTACAGATAAAATAATAGAAGCAATAACATCAAAACAGAGAACACTACTATGGAGGGAAATTTCAGTAGCAGTTGCTGCAATAATCCTACTTGTATTAACTGGAACAGGAATTTTTTTGCATGAGCGTAAGGAAAGTAATCTCATTAATGTAACATTCAGAGTTTCTCTACCAGATGCTAAAAAGGTTTATTTGATGGGTAATTTCAACAACTGGGGAGAGAAAAAAGAAGAGCTAAAAAAAACAGGTAATGGTTTGTTTACTTTAACCATTAAGCTAAAACCTGGTGTATATCAATATGTATATCAGATTGATGATAACAGGATTATACCTGATCCAAATGCCAAACTTTATACTCAAGACGGATTTGGTCAAAAGAATGCAATCCTTATTGTAAAAGGTACAAAAAACTCTTGATCCGCTTTTTTGTTATAGATAGCCTATGCCGCGTAAAATGGTCTTTAATCTGTCTGTGCAGGTACTTGACATCAAATAGATCTCACATGTCTTACAATCAATAGCGTGCTGCCTGCACGCCACATGCTGAAATGTCCAGCATGGCTTTGTACTATCAAGATATACCGGGCATCTTTCCCTATCCTTTTTCTTACACTTCTTTATCTGCCAGCATGGTAGTAATGCAAACAGCCTGCGTATGCCCTCAAGATTTAATCCTACTTCTTTTATAAGATGCCTTATACATTTTATTCTTTCAATATCTGCATCAGAATAATACCTTCTGCCAGATCTGGATTTGTATGGTATTAACACGCCGTGACGCTCATACATCCTCAATGTAGGTGCTGCCAGATTTAATTTTTTTGATGCCTCACCTATCGGGTATAATCGCTCTATAATTGTGTTTTTTTCATGTTTATCTTTTTTTTTGACCATGCTATTCCCTCATTTATCTTCAACTACAGCCTTGACCTTGGCTTGCAGATTTATAGTGTATGCACGCTCTGGTTGCCCACTACCAGATGCTTCATAATCTTCATATTTTATTCGTTCCACAACTTTATCAATGCTTTTCATTTCCTTATAATAAGACCTAATCCTCTCAATAAAGGTATAAGTAGCTTTAATGGAGTCTTTGAAAAAGTGACCTGCTTCTGCACCACTTATAACAGGGCCATGACCTGTTGCTATATAATCAACATGGTACTGTGCCAATATATTAAGGCTATTCAAATACAATTTATAACTTGCAAGAAACTCCGGCAAAATATGACCTGATGGTAGTCTTATACCGCCAGCCTCCCCTGTGAACATAATTTTTTGTTTTCTAAGATAGTAACATAAAGAGTCTTTTGTATGCCCTGGTGTATATATGACCTCAAGTTCATCATCACCTATATCAAAACTCTCGCCGCCCTTTAATTGAATATCCAACTTGAACGGCTTGAATCCAATATCAGGATCATTTATATTCAACATTTTTTCTCCATCAAGATTCAAAGATGTTATAAGTTCTACAGCATGTGGATTTGTTAAGAGGGTATCTATAGTGTAATAAGCACCTATTTTTAAAGTAGGAAGATGAGCTTTTAAATATGAAACAGCGCCAATATGATCGTAATGACTATGGGTAATAAAAACATAAAGAGGAAGATCATTATCTTTTAGGCATGAAGAAAGTTCTTCAAAGTAAATAGGTCCCATAATTGTCATACCTGTATCGATAAGAACACACACCTTTGAGCCTCTGATTAAATAGCCGGGCATCATTAAATTGCCTAAGGCATATACATTTTGTGTTATCTTATAAGATGTTTCCATATTAAATTGGATAATCATAAATAAAAAAAAAGCAATTAAACATGCTATTTATGTATTAAACAAAAAAACGCATTTTTGGGGTTAACCAGAAGCATGACGGAAAAATTTATGGGGTAAGAATAAAATTAAAACGACAGCGCTTTGTGTTTATTAAACACACCTAATGTCAGATAAATGCTACAGCTATCTTTTAAATCAAAAAATGGCATAATCATATGTCTTTTATAGCCTCCTCAATATCTGGTACCACTTTTATGCTATAAAGCCTTGCATACTCAACCACACCAGGATATGGATACACTCCTACGATAATTTTATCATCTACCTTTTTCCCTTCTACCTTCTCATAAAATTGAACACTCCTATCAAATGCCTCTACCTCACCCTTCGTTACGGACGACTTTACCTCTATCGCCAGTGTCCTGCCATTTTTGATCAAAATATCTATTTCTACATCCCTTGGATAAGGAAATATTATCCTGTTTGTATCCCTCCTTTTCCATTTGACAACTGTAAACCCTGTTTTCTCTAATACCTCTGCATAACCCTCTCTGAAGGCATATTCTGACATCATGCCCCACCGAGATCCCAGCCTATCTATCTTTGCTGTAAGCGATTTGTCAAGGGCTTCAATAGAAGTGCGTAAGGCAAGGTGGAAATCCTGCCTCTGTTCCTCAAACCTCTTATCCATATCCGCTCGTATGGCTTTATCCATCGCCTCTAATGAAGCACGGAAATCCTGCCTCTGCTCCTCAAACCTTTTGTCCATATCCGCTCTCAGCTCTTCAAACTTCCTGTCAATTGCTTCAAACCGCTTATCTATTGCTTCAAACCTCTTGTCTATTGCTTCAAACCTCCTCTCTACTGCCTCAAACCGCTTGTCTATTGCCTCAAACCTCTTGTCTATCATCTCAAACCTTTTTTCTATAGCCATAAACCTTTTTTCTGAGGCTTCAAATCGCTTTTGGGACTCTTCCCGCATTGCCTTGAGCTCTGATTCTATTGCTTCAAACCTCCTCTCTGCTGCCTCAAACCGCCTGTCCATCATTTCAAACTTCTCGTCAGATGCCTTCCTCATCTCCTTAAGCTCCGCAAGAATGGCTGCAAAATCCTGCTTTGTGGCTACATCACTCACAAGCAAACCAATAAGCGTTGCCCGCTTCTGAGCGTCATCTCCAATAGCCTTGAGGATCTTATTCGCAAGCTCGTTCACATCCATGTCCTTAAAGGCATGGTACTCTGCCTGAGGCTCTTTTACCTCTTGATATGTTTTTAGCTTTTTATCTTTTTTCTTCATAGTTTTATTGATACCATAGTTATTTTAAAAACGCAACAACTCTCCGACTCTCCTTTTAACATTTGTAAACACAAAAAGGCATAATCATTTAACCCCGTTTGACTTTATATAGGAATAAGAATTAAAATATAAACATAATTTTAGGAAGGGTTAAAAATATGTTTGAAACAATTTTGAAAAAGATTGCAGGTTCAAAGAATGAGAGGGACCTGAAGAAATTATATCCGATTGTTGATAATGTAAACAAATTAGAACCCAGCATATCCTCCTTATCTGATAATGCATTAAAAGAAAAGACAACAGAGTTTAAAAAAAGATTGAATAACGGGGAAACGCTTGATGATATACTTGTTGAGGCTTTTGCTGTTGTAAGAGAGGCTGCAAAACGCACAATCCACATGAGACATTTTGATGTTCAGATCCTTGGGGGTATTGTTCTTCATATGGGAAGAATTGCTGAAATGAAAACAGGTGAAGGTAAAACACTTGTCGCCACACTTCCTGCGTACCTTAATGCACTTGAAGGTAAAGGAGTTCATATTGTAACAGTTAACGATTATCTTGCAAAGCGTGATGCAGAATGGATGGGCGAGATTTATAAATTCCTTGGACTTAGCGTTGGGGTAATCGTTCATGATTTAGACGATCAGCAGAGGCAGTTAGCCTATAATGCAGATATTACCTATGGCACAAACAATGAGTTTGGTTTTGATTATCTTAGAGACAACATGAAGTTTGATATAAAAGAAATGGTTCAGCGAGAACTGAATTACGCTATTGTAGATGAAGTTGATAGCATATTAATAGATGAGGCAAGAACACCACTTATCATATCAGGCCAATCAGAAGAATCTACTAGTAAGTATTACACCATTGACAAAATAATTCCTAAACTAAAACCAGAAAAGGACTACACTGTTGATGAGAAACAAAGAAATGTGATCCTCACAGAACAAGGGGCGCTAACAGTAGAAAAGCTATTGGGTATCAACAATATCTTTGAGCCATCGCAGATGGAGACATTACATCATGTAAATCAGGCATTGAAGGCTCATGTCATATTTAAAAGGGATGTGGATTATGTAGTTAAGGATGGGCAGGTAGTTATAGTAGATGAGTTCACAGGCAGGTTAATGCCAGGAAGGAGATGGAGTGATGGCTTACATCAGGCAATAGAGGCAAAAGAGGGTGTGAGAATTGAAAATGAAAATCAAACCCTCGCCACCATCACATTCCAGAATTATTTCAGGATGTATAAAAAACTTGCTGGTATGACAGGTACGGCAGATACAGAGGCAGGTGAATTTAAAAAAATATATAATCTTGATGTAAATGTTATACCAACCAATCTTCCTATGATCCGTATTGATCATGAAGATTTGATATACAGAACCCAGAAAGAAAAGTTTAATGCAGTGATAGAAGAGATTGTAGAGCTTAACAAAAAAGGCAGACCTGTACTCGTAGGTACGATTTCAATAGAAAAATCTGAGTTGCTAAGTAAGATGTTGACGAAAAGGGGCATCAAGCATCATGTGCTCAATGCGAAATACCATGAAAAAGAGGCAATGATTATAGCCCAGGCTGGAAGGAAGGGAGCCGTAACAATAGCAACCAACATGGCAGGTAGAGGAGTAGATATTGTTTTAGGTGGAAATCCTGAATACATGATTAAAGAAAAGATAAAAGCAGGGGAAATAAAGCCTGAGGATTATCAGAAGGTTTATGAGGCAACAAAAAAGATTTGTGATGAAGAAAAAAAAGAGGTTATTGAATTAGGTGGGCTACATATAATAGGTACTGAAAGGCATGAAGCCCGTAGAATAGATAACCAATTGCGTGGAAGGGCAGGCAGACAGGGTGATCCTGGTTCTTCAAGATTTTACATAGCTCTGGAAGATGACTTAATGAGGCGATTTGGTTCTGAAAGAATATCTTCTTTTATGCAAAGACTCGGGATGTCTGAGGGTGAGCCAATAACACATCCATGGATATCCAAAGCAATAGAGAATGCTCAGAAAAAGGTAGAGGAACACAACTTTGAGATAAGAAAGCAATTGCTTGAATATGACGATGTTATGAACAAACAGAGAGAAGTAGTTTATGCTAAAAGGAAAGAGATCTTAAAAGGGGATAATCTGCACGAGTTGATCACTGAAATGACAGAGCAGACCATAGATGACATACTACACAAGCACATAGAAGATCCAAAGAGACCAGAGGAATGGGATTTTAATGCGATAGGCAATGCGATTGAGGGTATGCTTTCAATCAAGTTAGAATTATCAGATGAACAAAAGGCAAATATTACTGCTTATGAGCTGAAGGATATCCTTTTAGATAAGGCTAAGAAAAATATAGAGGAAAAGGAAAGAATTTTAACACCAGCAGCCTTCATAGACCTGGTTAAATTTATCTTTCTTCAGGTGCTTGATAGTAATTGGAAGGATTTCTTACTTAATATGGATCATCTTAAAGAAGGTATCGGTTTGAGGGGATATGCACAAAGAGATCCGCTCATAGAATACAAAAAAGAAGCTTTCAATATGTTTCAGCAGATGCTTGATCAGGTAAGAGAAGAGTCTATAATGCGTTTATACAAGATTCAGGTGAAAGAAAAGGATGAGCAAAAACTTGTTCAAAGAAAGCGTGCACCAATAACATTGAATCTCAATTTAACACAACCTGCTGGCGTAGCAGTCGCTCCACAGCCCGTTAACTCACAGGGTGTTACCGCACCGATAAAGCGAGAAAATAAAAAAATTGGAAGAAACGATCCATGCTGGTGCGGAAGCGGGAAGAAATATAAGAATTGTCACGGAAAGAATGCGTAAAATATGTTTCCTTTGTAAATATATTTTTGTTGACAATTTTAAAACAACGAGTAAAAATTAGTTTATCTCTTTTACAAGGAGGAAGTATGAAAAAACATGTCTTTAGAATTTCTGGGCTTTTAGTTCTCGCTTTGTTTACTGCATTGACAGTTTATAGTTGTGGCAAAAGTAGTTCAAATTCACAACCTAATAATACGGCTTTAATAAAACAGGCATCTGATGCATTGACAAACGGGGATCCTTTAAAAGCAAAGTCATCATGCACAACTGTTCTGAAATCTGATCCAACCAACTGTTCATGTCAATGGATTTATGCTCTGGCAGATCTTCAAGATCTCACTCAAACACAACTACAAGGCATAGTAGATAATTTAATAACAGCATTGATGTCTGATAATATTGGAAGTTTATTTACCGGTGTGAGTATGGATCTTATGCGCATGGAAATATACCTTCTAACAGGGATTTATCTTGACATAATCCCTATAATATATAATATTATATAAAGTGTTGTTAAAAAAATATATGTCCCTTACAGGACATAACAGTAAGATTTTAAGAGAATTTGATAAACTCTATGATGCTTTGCGTATTGCAGAATATTATAGAGGGTTTATTTATGATACAAATGCTGCGAAAGATTATTTGAAAGCAGCACGCTCTTTTATAGAAAAGATTGATTGAGAGCCGCTAGCTCAGTTGGTAGAGCATTTGCCTTTTAAGCAAAGGGTCGCCGGTTCGATCCCGGCGCGGCTCAATTTTGAAAAGCTTTAGAGCTTAAGGGTTGATGAGTTGAGTTCATAGCTCATAAACTCAAAGTTATATTTATTTATGTCCCCATCGTCTAGACCGGCCAAGGACATCACCCTTTCAAGGTGGTAACACGGGTTCAAATCCCGTTGGGGACGCCATTTTAAAAATGGTTTAACCTGAAAAAATGCATTTGCAAAAGTAAGAAAGCTTGTGGTGGCTTGATTTATCAAGCAAAAAGACCCTCTCATAAATGAGACCGCTACGATGATGGATTGGTAATCTGGAACTTTTGAATCAAAAAACTGGATTCCCGTTTTCACGGGAATGACGCATGAGGAATAGGATTGCTTCGCTACACGAAGGCGGCGCGCAGAATTGAGCGAATAAACAAACTTTCCTCTTGCAAATGCTGGGTTAACAATTTTTACAAGGTCTTGATTTAAACAGGAATTCTATCCTTACCCTTATTACAACCATTTGCTGACTTTTATGTAGTAATAACTATTGCTATTGTTTATTACTCTGGAAGCTTGATTCTGATCACAAAAGCGATCACAGCAGGCAAAATGTATGATCGTTAAATCCTGTAACTCATTAAAAAGCAATATGGCCAGAGACGGAATCGAACCGCCGACACGCGGATTTTCAGTCCGCTGCTCTACCATCTGAGCTATCTGGCCTTAAGGATATATTATGTAAAGAATGTTATTGTAGTCAAGTATTTTTCGTGTTTGCTTCACAATTGGGCAAATTTAATAAAAGACTAAAGAGTCAAACCAGCTACTGGTTTTGTAGTCTTCTTAAAAAGAATTATGCTTATTTGATATTGCATTT
>Ga0078972_1001823_pt1 | contig 76043 bp, 52 predicted proteins | sample YelNatPaOPGAMG01_FD_67568 | JGI IMG/M metagenome (GOLD analysis project Ga0078972, IMG submission 67568) | Hot spring thermophilic microbial communities from Obsidian Pool, Yellowstone National Park, USA - OP-RAMG-01 (SPADES assembly) (version 2) | ecosystem: Environmental > Aquatic > Thermal... | reverse complement strand
TGAATTGCCAGAAAACCGTGGCCAAAGAGATCATCGAAGCCGATGCCGAGTACGTGTTGGCACTGAAAGGCAACCACGGTGTGTTGCACGAGGAAGTGAAAACCTTCCTCGACGACGCGCTGGCGCGTGCGTGGCGCGGCGTGCCTCACGCCGCGCACCAGACGCTGGACAAAGAGCATGGGCGGCACGAACAGCGACGCTACTGGATCACCGAACAGATTGATTGGTTGGCGGACAAGGCGCAGTGGGAGGGGCTGCGTAGCGTCGCGGTGGTGGAGTCGGCGCGCACGGTGCGCGGACAGGTGCAGACGCAACGCCGCTACTACCTGACGAGCTTGCCGGCGGACGCGGTGCGGTTGGTCGGGGCGGTGCGGGGGCATTGGGAAGTGGAGAACAGCGTGCACTGGGTGTTGGACGTGCAACTGGGGGAAGACGCGCATGGGCTGCGGCAGCGTCACGCGGTACAGAACTTGGCGTTGTTGCGGGCGTTGACGTTGAACATCCTGCGGCGGGACAAAACGCACGCGGTGGGGGTGCGCGCCAAACAAAAGGCGGCCGGTTGGAGTTGTGCTTACCTCCTCCAACTGCTCCACTTCTAAATGCAATCGCCCTGTTGTTCCGGGTGTGTGTCGTTGACTTTGCGGGTGCGCTTCGTATATTCGCTCCGCATATGCAAGTCACGCGCGCAGGCGAATATGGAATCATCGGGCTGCTCTACCTCGCACGTCAACCCGCTGGACGAACGGTCATGGTGGACGAGATCAGCGAAGCGGAGAATGTCCCGAAAAGTTTCCTAGCCAAAATCTTCCAGTCACTGGCCAAAGGCGGCCTGGTTCAATCGGTGCGCGGCGCTCATGGCGGGTTCCGCCTCGCCAAGTCGCCATCGGAAATTACCGTGTTGCAGATTCTCCAGTGCGTTGAAAGCGGGTTTGGCTTGCAAAAATGCGTCTCCAACAGCCCGGAATGCGTCATGGCCGACCGACGGTTGAACACCTGCGCGTTGTGCGGGATTTTTGGCGAGGCGCAAAACCGGGTAAATGAAGTCTTTTCCCGTACCACCCTCGAAGAGTTACTCAAACGCCAGCCTTCCTCCCATGCCGCTCACTGAACAACAAATCCGCCAGGCTCTCCAAACGGTCCGTTTCCCCGGCTACAGCCGCGATATTGTGAGTTTTGGTTTTGTAAAATCCATCGCCATCAACGGCTCGTCGGTGCAGGTGCGAATGGAACTGACAACGCGCGACGAGGGCGCCGCCGCGCAAATTCAGCGCGAAGTCGAGAACGCCTTGCGCACCTTACCGGGCGTTGGAGAGGTAGCCGTGGAAGTCCGACTTGCCCCTCCACCTTCGCCGGTGTCTGCCACCGTGCCGACTCCGCAACGGCTCGAAGGCGTTCGCCGTGTTATTGCCGTCGGCAGCGGCAAGGGGGGCGTCGGCAAGTCCACCGTCGCGGTCAACCTGGCGTGCGCATTGCACGGGTTGGGGTTGAAGGTGGGGCTGTTGGATGCCGACATTTACGGGCCAACGGTGCCGAAGATGCTCGGCACGCTGGAACAGCCCACCGTCACGGGGGAGCGGATCAATCCAATTGAGAAATACGGCCTGAAACTGATGAGCATGGCGCTGTTGTTGGACCCCGATCAGGCCGTCATCTGGCGCGGCCCCATGATCATGAAGGCCATCCAGCAGTTTATCCACGAGGTGAACTGGGCGCCGTTGGACATTCTGCTGGTGGACCTGCCGCCGGGGACCGGCGACGCGCAGATTTCGCTTTCGCAATTGTTGGCGCTGGACGGCGCGGTGATTGTAACGACACCACAGGAGGTGGCGATGGAAGTGGTTCGCCGCGGTGTAACGATGTTTGAGAAGGTCAACGTCCGCGTGCTGGGATTGATTGAAAATATGAGCTATTATGTCTGCCCGAATTGCGGTGAGCGCGACGAGATTTTCGGGCACGACGTGGCGGGGCAGATAGATCTGCCCGTATTGTGTCGGCTTCCATTGAACTCGGAAATTCGCGCCTGCGGCGACCGAGGCGAGCCGGTGGTCATTTCCCTGCCCCATCATCCCGCGGCGACGGCATTTCGGGAGTGCGCCGAAACCATCTGGAGACAACTGTCATGAGCGTCACCGCCGACCAGGTCCGCGACAAACTGCGCGAATGCTACGACCCGGAAATCCCGTGTAACATCCTCGATCTGGGGCTTGTTTACGACGTGAAAGTGGCGGGAAACCGCGTGGAAGTGGTAATGACATTGACAACGCCCTCTTGTCCGCTGGCCCAACAAATCACTGGCAAGGTCCGACAAAAGCTGTTGGAACTGCCGGAGATTTCGGTGGTGGATGTTCGCCTGGCTTTTGATCCGCTTTGGACGCCTTCCATGATCAGCGAGGAAGGTCGCCGCCAGTTGCAAATGCGCTAAATTGGCTCGGATTGGCCGTTGCTTTTTCCGTCTGGCTCGGTATGATGTGGCAGGTTGCCATGGCCGGGCATCGGTTCCATCTGCTAGCCACGTTGCTGCTTGCAGCAGGGGTTTCCTGTTGTTCTCTCGCAACGGCTGATACCAATACCGCGGCCAAACTTTCCAATCCAGAAGCCGTCTTTGAAGAGGCTAACCTCTTCTTTACCCAGTACAAGCAGGCGGCTCGACAATTACGCGAGAAACGCACTGCTGAGGCCGTGTTGACGATGAGCTTGTTGACTCGCAGCCTAAAAAGTTCTCCCTGGCTGGAGATTGCCCTGCTGAAACAAAGTGAAATGATCGAAAACACCAACGACCAGTTTGCCCTGGACAATTACAATCTTCTGCTACAGCGCCTGCAAAATTCCCCCTATTTCCAGCGAGAGGGCGAGAAGGTGCGTCTTTTCGCTGTCGCATTGCAGGGCGCCGTCCACAACGGCATCAATCGCATCCGCGCCCGCCGCATCCGCCATGCGCTGGACCGCTATTTTGTCCGCTACCACGAGTACCCCGAATCGCTCGCCAAACTCGCCATCCTCGGATACATCGAAATGGAAAATATCCAAACCGCCGACGAAAAACCTTTCCGTTATGTTCCCACGGGACAGCAACTAAGCCCGTTCCTCTCTTACAAGCGTTACGAGGGGCTGGAAACCCGCCCACCGGAACCGTTTCTTGTCACCTCGCCCCGCCTCGAAAGCACCAGCCGGGCCAGTGACGAACCGTTGAAATACGCCGCGATTATGCAACTGCCCGGTACCCGCCAGCCGGCTCGTGTCCTGGAAGATCAAAGTGTCCAGGGACTTGTTGTCCTGACCATTGCCCCCACCGGTGTCGTTCTCTGTAACGATCAACGCATCCTCGTCCTGTTGCTCCCCGATTGACCGATGAAATTGACCTTCCTCGGCGCCACCAAACGCACCACCGGCTCCAAATACCTCCTCGAAATCAATGGCCAACGCCTCCTGATCGAGTGCGGCCTTTATCAGGGCCATCGCGACAAATCCATCGAATACAGCACCAAACTCCCCTTCGATCCCACCACCATCAACGCCATGGTCCTCAGCCACGCCCACATTGACCACAGTGGCGTCATCCCTATCCTTTGTCGCGACGGTTTCCACGGCAAAATCCATTGCACCGAAGCCACCGCCGACCTCTGTAACTACATGCTCCTGGACACCGCGCACATCCAGGAACAAGACGCTGTCTTCATCAACAAAAAACGCGCCAAACAATCTCTCCCCCCCATCCAACCCCTCTACACACAGGCCGATGCCCTCGCCAGCCTCCGCCAGTTTGCCCCACTCCCCTACGCCACCCCAACCCCCATCCTCACCGGCGTTACCCTTACCCTCCTCGACGCCGGCCACATCCTCGGTGCCGCCATTGTCGTCCTCGACCTCGAAGAAAACGGCCGTCGCGCGCGCCTCGTCTTTAGCGGTGACATTGGGCGCGGCAACAACGACATCCTCCGCGACCCCGAAATCCCCCATGACGTGAACCACCTCATGGTGGAAAGCACTTACGGCAACCGCGACCACGAACCACTCGCCGATGTCAATACCCGCATCTGCCGTATCATCAACCACGCCTTGGAACATCACGGCAAAATCATCATCCCCGCCTTTGCCGTCGGACGCACCCAACAAATTCTTTACACGCTCTACCAATTGACACAACACAAGTGCATCCCGCCCATCAAAACGTTTGTGGACAGTCCGCTGGCCATCAACGCCACCGCCGTTTTCCGTACCCACCCGGAGTGCTTCAACGAGAATTTCCAAACCCTTATGCGCAATGGCGACAACCCGTTTACCATGCCCAACCTCACCTACATTGGAAGCGTCGCCGAAAGCATGGCTATCAACGACCTCCGCGAACCCTGCATCATCCTCAGCGCCTCCGGCATGGCCGAAGCCGGTCGTATCCGACACCACATCAAAAACAACATCGGCGACCCCAATGCCACCATTCTCATCGTCGGCTGGTGCGCCGCCCACACCCTCGGCTCCCACCTGGCCAGCGGTCACAAAGAAGTCACCATCTTCGGAGAACCTTATCGCGTTCGCTGTCATGTCGAAACCATCAATGCCTTCAGCGGCCATGCCGACCGTACTGAACTGCGCGCTTGGGCCGAAAAAATCACCGGCCCGCTCAAAAACATCTTCGTTATCCACGGCGAAGAACCCGCCGCCAACGCTTTTGCCGACACCCTTCGCCAAATCCACCCGCACGCCAACATCCTCGTCCCCGAATTTCAGGACACTGCCGAACTCTAGCAGCCTGTCCGATAACAACACCAAACAAATTGCGCGTGTTGAGAATCAAACACTTCTAAAACAAACTTTTGCCCTGCTTTCGTCGGCGAAAGTCCGTTGTTGGTAAGGCAAACGTTCCCGCGCTAACAATTTGGCAGTGATACCGTCAAGAACCCTTCGCGTTTTCACCTGGCATCCCAGATCGGAGCCGGAACGATACGGTTGTTCGTTGGTCGGATTCATGGGGTGGGGTTTGGCAGGAGCCAACAGCATCGCAACCGAGAATCCCAGTCAGTTCGAGCAGCATTTACTGCTGTCACCGCCGCGTTTCCGCCCTGTGTACCGCCAGGCCCAAGGTAGTTTACCACGCATCCGATTCCACACCGACGCACGGCCGAGTCAGCTTGCCGACGAACGACGCGCGAGAGGTTGTCGGCGAGGGCGAGAATGCCGCGAGTAACCTTTGGCGATATCGGCGGGGTAAAGGCGTTGGGATAAGGTCTGTTCGAGTTGACGGGGGAACTGTTGCTGATGCAGGGACTGCGACCAGACGCAGAGGCTGCCGTGGGCGGTGAGACGTTGATTGGTAAAGCCGATTCGGATGGACGAAGGAGCGGTGGTGAGTGTCACTGTTCCAGCGCACCGTTTGGTGCACCTCCGATGGAGGCGACTGAGCGAGGTTTGTGGGCATACAACCCAACCCAGCAGATGGCGCTTAAACTTTCAACGGAATCGTTTCGGTTTACATTGCGATTTGTTGACAAGGAGGGGACAGCGACAAGCTCACAACGACGAGGACATAAGGGGCGATGGACGAGACGGTTTTGGGAAACCCGCTTTCGGAGGACGTGGGACAACAGCGCTGGTACATTCCGTCTAATATTGACGAACAGTGCTGGTATGACCTCCAGACCGCCTAAGCGCGCCGCCATCACTCAAGAAAACAAACTCACCAAGTCCTGACCGACAGTTAGTGCATCATTCCCGCCCTTCTGAATATTCATTACACAAAAATGAGATGATCGTCTCATTTTTGTGTAAAAAATCAGCTTCACATATTTCCGTTTAATCAGGAATAGGTGGGTAGATTGCACTCCCTTTTGGGGACTACCGCAGCAGCGCACCGAGATCAAGCAGGCGCCACATCGCGATCCCAAAGTCCAGATCTCTTATACGCAGAGTACTATTCATCCCCTTCAACTTCACCACCAAGGGGTCACGATCTCACCAGCGTTTTCCACCCATGTTGGGAACTTCGCTTGACAACCGGATGATAGAGGATATAGTGCAACCATAATAAGACAAAATAAGTCTGATTTAGGAGATGGCATGAATGATACGTTTCAGATTGTGGACCTACACGCGCGGATCGAAGAGCGAGAGATTCTCAAGGGTGTGAACCTGACTCTTCGCAAAGGGGAGGTTCACGCCATCATGGGACCCAACGGTTCCGGCAAGAGCACGTTGGCCAATGCCATCATGGGTAATCCAAAGTATGAAGTTACCCGCGGCCAGATTCTCCTAAAAGGCGAAGACATTGTGGGGCTGCCGACTGATGAGCGCGCCCGCAAAGGTCTGTTTCTGGCCTTTCAGTATCCCTGCGAAGTTCCCGGCGTGCGGACGGCCAATTTTCTGAAGCTGGCCTGCAACGCCCGCGCCGGCAAGGAACTCGACACGATGGAGTTCTACGACAAGCTTCAGGAAAAAATGAAACTCCTCGACATTGAGGAAAAGTTTGTCCGGCGCTACCTGAACGAGGGGTTTTCCGGCGGTGAAAAGAAACGCAACGAGATTCTCCAGATGCTGATGCTGGAGCCGGAGTTTGCCGTGCTCGACGAGACGGATTCCGGGCTGGACATCGACGCCTTGAAAATCGTCTGTGAAGGGGTCAACAAACTTCGCGGCCCCGGTATCGGCATCCTCATCATCACCCACTACGAGCGGATGCTTCGTTACATTACGCCGGATTACGTTCACATCCTCGTGGATGGCGCCATCGTGAAATCCGGCGGTCCCGAACTCGCCGCGCATTTGGAACAGTACGGTTACGACTGGATCACAAAGGACAAATGAGCGCCCCTATCTCCAACAATTTCCCCATTGGCCGGGAGTACAAGGAAGGCTTTCACGATGAGATCAAGGCTGTGCGGTCCGTCCCCAAAGGGCTTTCTCACGACGTGGTGGATTACATGTGTGACGTCAAAGGAGAACCGGACTGGATGCGTCAGTTTCGCCACCGCAGTCTCGATTTGTTCCTCAAACAAGGTATCCCGGAGTGGCTACCGGGACTGCGGGATGAGTTCAACTACGACGAGTTCACCTACTACGTCAGTCCCGTGGACAAGCCAGCGCGTCGCTGGGAGGATGTACCGGTGGAGATTCGCCGCACCTACGACAAGCTCGGCATCGCCAAGGAAGAACAGAAGCTCCTCGGCGGTCTCGGCGCCCAGATTGACAGCGAGATGGCCTATCACAACATACAGGAATCTCTCGCCCAGAAAGGCATCATCTTCTTGAGTTGTGACGATGGTCTGAAAGAGTATCCCGACATTTTTCGTGCTCATTTTGCAAAGGCCATTCCGCCCGAAGACAACAAATTCGCCGCTCTCAATTCGGCTTTCTGGAGCGGCGGCTCATTCGTTTATGTGCCCAAGGGCGTCAAGTGTGACATCCCGCTCTCGGTTTATTTCCGCATCAACGCCGAGCAATTCGGCCAGTTTGAGCGCACCCTCATCATTGTCGAGGACGACGCCTTCTGCCATTACGTCGAGGGTTGTTCCGCGCCCATCTACACGACCAACTCTCTTCATGCCGCCGTGGTCGAGATCTACGTCAAAGAACGGGCGCGCTGCCGTTATACCACCATCCAGAACTGGTCCACCGATGTCTATAACCTCGTCACAAAACGTTCCATGATCTCCGCTCACGGCGTCATGGAATGGGTGGACGGTAACCTCGGCTCCAAACGTACCGTCAAATACCCCTCCTGCTACATGATCGGCGAGGGCGCTCACGGCGAAGTCCTCAGCCTCGCTTCCGCCGACAAAGGGATGTGGCAGGATGCCGGTGCCAAACTGGTTTTCCTTGCGCCAAACTGCTCCGGCCGCATCAACTCCAAGTCCATCAGCGGCCACGGCGGTCGCAGCAGCTACCGCGGTCTTGTCCAGGTTGCCAAAAATGCAACCGGCTGCCGCGCACAGGTCAACTGCGACGCCCTCATTCTCGACCCACAAAGCCGTTCCGACACCTATCCCACAATGGAAGTTAACGGCGAACTGGCCACCATCGAGCACGAGGCGACCGTCTCCAATGTCTCCGATGAACAGCTCTTTTACCTCACCAGTCGCGGCATCAAAAAGGAGGACGCCATCTCGATGATCGTCAACGGCTTCATCGAACCGATCGTGAAAGAACTGCCCATGGAGTTTGCCGTCGAAATCAACCGCCTCATCGGCCTGCAAATGGAAGGGTCCGTCGGATGAACCTCGATTCCCAACGCGCTCTCGCTTGGCAAACCTACCAGCGTCTTCCCCTGCCCTCTCGACGCGACCTCGAATGGCAACGATTCGATCTTCGCGCGCTCAACCTCACCGACATTGAGAAACGCCCGCAATCACTCCGCGTCAGCCTCAACGCCGCCCCCGGCGTGACCCTTGTTCCACTCACCGACCAGCCGCAACTCGGCCGCGCCATTCCCGCCGATGAACCCAACAAGTTCGCCGCGCTCGCCTCCGCTCTCTGGCAATACGGTGCGCTCCTCCGCGTTCCGGCCCATCACAAGGCCGATCGTCCGTTGGAAATCACTTACGAATTCACCGGCGACAACGCCGCGGCTTTTCCGCGTACCCTTGTTGTCCTCGAATCAGGAGCCGAGGCCACGCTCATTCAGAAATTCATCGGCTCCGGCGCCGGTGTTCACGCCAGTCTGACGGAGGTGTTCGTCGAGGAAGGCGCGCGTCTGCACTACATCAGTTTCCAGAACCTCGCTTCCGGTGCGCTCGATTTCACGCTCAAACGCGCCCATATCGCGCGCAACGCCGAGATTGACTGGGTGGTCGGCATCTTCGGCGGCGCGCTCACCCGCTACGATGTCCAGTGCGTGATGGACGGCGAGGGCGGTCGCAGTTTCATGTACGGCATGGCTGTTGCAGATGGCCGCCAGCAGATCGCGCAGTTTACCCGCCAACATCACCGCGTCGGCAATACCACCAGCGATCTGCTCTTCAAAAATGTCTTGCGTGACCGCGCCGCCACCAACTACGCCGGCATCATCAAGGTCGAAAAAAACGCCAACGGTACCAACGCCTACCAGTCCAATCGCAACCTCGTCCTCGACAAAACCGTCCAGTGCGACACACGTCCCATCCTCGAAATCGAGTCCAACCAGCTCCGGTGCACCCACGGCGCAACCGTCGGCCAACTCGACGAGAACCAGCTTTACTATCTACGTACCCGCGGCCTCGACGAAATCACGGCGCGCAACACCCTCATCGCGGCATTCCTCGAACCCGTCCTCGCCCGAATCCAGGTGGAAAACGTCCAACAGGAGTTTGCCGAACTCATTCACCGAAAGGCGGTACGCTGACATGATGGAAATCCTCGATGTGGTCGAACTGGAAGAAATACGCGACGACTTCCCGTTGCTGGCCCAACGGGTTCACGGCAAACCGTTGATCTACTTCGACAATGCCGCCACCTCACAAAAACCTCGTGCCGTTATCGAGGCCATCAACGATTACTACCATCGTTACAACGCCAATGTCCACCGCGGCATCCACGCCCTCGCCGAACGTGCCACCCGCGAATATGAACTCGCCCGACAAAAAATCGCCCGCCACCTCAATGCCGAATCCCCCGAAACCGTCATCTTCACCCGCGGCACTACCGAGTCCATCAACCTGGTCGCCCAAACCTGGGGACGCGCCAACATCAAACCCGGCGACGAAATCCTCCTCACATGGATGGAACACCACAGCAACACCGTGCCGTGGTATCAAGTGGCGGCCGCCACGGGAGCAGTCATCAAACGCATTCCCCTCCTGCCCGACGGCACATTGGACCTGAGCCAACCAATCAGCGAACGAACCAAACTCGTCGCCGTCACCCATGCCTCCAACGTCCTCGGAACCATCAACCCGATCCGTCAGATCGCCGACGCCGCCCACCGGGTCGGCGCCCTCCTACTGGCCGACGGCGCACAAGCCGCGCCACATCTTCCCGTGGACGTGCAGGCGCTCGGCTGCGATTTCTACGCCCTCAGCGGCCATAAAATGCTCGGCCCCACCGGCAGCGGCGTCCTCTACGGCAAACGCGCTCTCCTCGAAGCCATGCCCCCTTTCCTCGGCGGCGGCGAAATGATCCGCGAAGTCGGTCCCGACAGTTTTACCTGCAACGATCTACCCTACAAATTCGAGGCTGGGACTCCTGCCATTGCCGAAGCCATCGGTCTCGGCGTGGCCGTGGACTACCTCCAACGGATCGGGATGGAGAAAATTCGCCAGCATGAACAGGAAATAACAGCCTACGCCCTCGAACGAATGGCTGAATTCCCCGAAATCATCGTCTATGGCCCGCCCGATGCCGTCCACCGCAGTGGCCTGATCTCCTTCAGCATGGGCGACATCCATCCCCACGACATGGCCACCTTTCTCGACGAAGACGGCATCGCCATCCGAGCCGGACACCATTGTGCACAGCCTCTTCACAAGCACTTGGGATTGAGCGCCACTTCGCGCGCCAGTTTTTACCTCTACAACACCCGCGCCGAGGTGGACGCCTTCATCGAAGCCCTTCACAAGGTCAAAAAATTCTTTGGCGCCTGCCCGACCGGACGGCAACTGGGGTTTTAGGCATGAAACTTGTTGTAACCATTTTCGAGCTGCTGGCTCTAAACCAACAGGAGCACGAACATGAAAAAAAACATACGAAAACACATGAAGCTCGGAGATGTTATCCGCATCGTTTCCCAATTGTCCCGCAACGACCATGAAACCGGCGTCGTCGTGGCCGACATGATCAACCGGGGACTCATCAAGTTCTCCGGGCCGCTCCGGCACCAGAAGGTCGTCATCAAATAACCCTTCTCTTCTCCCGGCCATACGGGCGCGCCCCTCCCACGCGCCCGTTCACGCCCGGCAGAGTCGCCCGACTCTGCCGGGCGAATCGTTTTCGTCAACCCAACAAGCCGCGTCCTTCCCGTCCCGTCTCGGTAAAAACATCAATCCAACGATGGCCCCACGCTGATCCCTTTCACCTCGCCTCCATCCAACCCGCGCAGACGAACACAAAGCTGCCACTCGCCGCCGCCCTGCGTGATTTTCACCAACAACGTGTTTATGCCCGAACGAAGTTTGAGTCGCGCCTTCTCGGAACCGGGCGTACAGGGTCGCACCGCGTTGGCCGAGAGTACCACCTGACCGTTCAGCCAGATTTTTGCCCCATCATCGCTGCCGTTCTCCAGCACGATCTCCTGTTCCTTGTCAGACTCAATCCGCGTCTGCACATAAGCCACGCGGTCGTTGCCGCCCAGAATCTTCTCCAAACGGAGAATCCTCGGACCGCTCGACGGCGGGATCGCGATCATCTTCCATGCCACACCGGGCGCGCCCGGTTGTTCGGGCGGAAAAATCTCATGAAACAGTTCGTTGGCGCCCTTCCCTTCCTTCATGTACGGCCCCGCCAGCAACCATGCGGTAATGTAACCGTCCGCCTGTCCTGTGTTCTTCAACGCGGCCAGCGCCTCGTCCACGGCAACCAGGGGTTTGATCTGCTGCAACAGCGGCTCAAATCGCCCGCGATACACCGGGCCAATGTCTTTTGCCAACCGCACAATGGCTGTCGCAGCATCGCGCGCCACCGTTTCATCCTTCAGGTACAACTGCAACACATCGAGCGCCTCAATCACACCCAACCCGGCCATTCCGGCCAACGCGAGCCGTTTCTCGTCAGGACGCTGCGCCGTTTCGAGAATGCCCCTAAACCACTGCAAACGGTCCGTCACCGCGGCATCCCGCCCCCCCGCCAGCCGCGTGCACCCGCGCAACGCGATCACCGCCAGTTTCGGTTCTTTTGTCGTTCGCGCCACCTCCAACAACGGCACGGCAGCAGTGACTTCCGGCCAGTCCGCCAGCGCTCGCACGGCGGCTTCGCTCACCTGGGCATCGGAATCTTTGGTCGCCTGATACACCGCCGCCAGCGCCTCGGCGGTTCGCACGCGTGGTAACAACCGCAGAATGGCCATTTTCGCCGCGGGCGTCTCAGCGCGTACCGCCAGCAGGGCCGCGGCACAGGTCGGACGATCCTCGGCGCGCCCGCAAATGGCCGCAATTGCATCGCCCGCTGCCTCGTTTTTTGTGACCAGTTCCGCCAATAGAGGCAACGCCGCCACAATCCGTCGTTTCCCGACAAGCGCTACCACTGTCGGGTCAGCGGACTTCACCCGCTCGACCAGGGCGTTGTTGACGCGCGGGTTGCGCATCCGCTCCAGCACGGAAACCGCGCCACACTTCAACAACATCGGCACATCGTCCGCCTCACCGTGCGTGACCAGCGCTTCCAACGCTGCCGAGCGAACGGCGTCGTCTTTCGTCGCATCGAGCGTCCGCAAAATGTCTGCGCGCGCCGGCACCGCGGGCAGATCCGCCAACGCGACCAGCACCGCGACCTGGGCTGCGGGGGTCAACGCGGGCAATTGCGCAACCACGTTGCGCTGAAACACCGCGTCCCCCGTGACAAACGCGCGAATCGCGGCGGCCTTCAACGCCGCGTCATCGCCCTGCAAATACTTCAGGGCGACCGGAGCCGAGTTCAGCCCGACCAGGGCGGCGGCGCGAATGAACGACGGTTGCCGCACATCGTCCAGCAACGCCTGAAACATCGCCGCCGACTGCAATCGCGCCGCGCAAGCCAACCGGGCGCGGGACACCGCCACGGACGGCGGCAATGAGTCGAGTGCGCGAGCCGCGCTGCTTGTGCCAATCTCGCCCAACGCGGTGATTGCCGCTTGGTTTTCGCGGGCAAGCTGCGCCAGCGCCGGCACCGCCGCTTCATCGCGTCGAACCGCCACAGAACCAATAATTCCGTCGAGGAGTTTTCCTTTCACGCGGAGGAGCGCGTCGCGCAGCGCCCGACCGGCTTCCGCCTCCGGCATCGGTTCGAGCGCGAGTCGGGCCACGTCGGAAAGCTGCTCATCTCCGAGCCACGACGCCAGCACGGGGACAGAGCGGACCGATCCAACGATGGTCAACTGGCGGATGAGAAGGCAGCGAGCGTCCGTGGTGGTGTCGGGCGATTGGAGGATGGCGAGCAATTTGGTTTCGATGGCCGGGTATTGGGCCGGTGTAGCACGACGGATTTCCGACTCGATAGCGGCGATTGGCTCGCGGCTGTCGCCAAACCTGTATCGGGCGGCTTCCTGATAGATGTCGGCCACGGCAGAGGCCGCCAAGAACGCGGTGAGGAGGAGGAGTTTCATAGGGTCGCCTTTCATCAGATAACGAGGCGCCAGGGGGATCGTTTGGCGCGGCCGAGCAACGCGCTGGCGGCAGGGTCGTTGAGGATTTGTTCGGTATCGGGGTTCCATCGGATTTTGCGACCAACAAGCATCGCGATCTGGCCGAGGTGACCGATGCTGGCGCTGCGATGAGCCACTTCGGCGGGAGTGATGGTGGTGCGCCGGGATTTGACGCAGTCGAGAAAGTTGCGCTGGTGACCGGGCGAACGGTAGAGGTTGATTTCCTCCGGACCGATGACCTCTTTCATCAGGCTCTTGGGTTCGGTGTCAAACCCGCCGCGATCAATCCAGACCCAGCCTTTGTCGCCGATCCAACGGGTTCCCATGCCCTTGGGTTGTTGTTTGGCGTTGGCCACGATCATGGTGACGCCATTGGCGAATTTGGCGGCAAACTTGTAACTGGTCGGCGCATTGTAGAGTCCGGTGGTGGGAAACTCGGCGTTGATCGGCTCAACCTCCACCGGCCCGGTCAACTCGGTGCCGAGTCCCCATTGCGCGATGTCGGCGTGGTGCCCGATCCAGTCCATCATCTGGCCGCCGCCGTAATCGAGTTGCCAGCGCCAGTTCCAGTGGGTCCGATCGGGCGAGTACGGCGCCCACGGAGACGGGCCGATCCAGAAATCGTAATCGAGTTCGGGCGGCGGCTCGCAAAATTTCTCGCTGCCGCCGGGGCTGCCGTTGGGAAGACCGACTTCGACGGTGTGGATTTTGCCGATGCGCCCGTTGCGAACCAGTTCGCAGGCGAATCGGAACTGGTTTTGCGAGCGTTGCCAACTGCCGGTCTGCCAGACGCGCCCGTATTGCTGGAGCGCACGCACCATCGCGCGGCCTTCCGCCAGATCGTGCGAGAACGGTTTCTCGCCATACACATCTTTGCCGGAGCGGGCGGCGAGGATGGCGGGGATGGCATGCCAGTGGTCGGGTGTGGCCAGCGAAATGGCGTCAATATCCGCGCGAGCCAGCAGTTCGCGAAAATCGTTGTAGGCACGGCAATCCGAGTTGCCGTAACGCTTGTCCACTTCGGCTTTGGCGCGGTCGCGGTGGCGTTTGTCCACGTCGCAGACAGCGATGACCTGGGCGTCGCGCTCATTGAGGAACGCGTTCATGTTGCCCGTGCCCATGCCGCCGACGCCGATGCAGCCGATGGTGATACGGTTGCTGGGAGGCGAGGCAAACACGCGACCGGGAATGATGGCGGGAAACGCGAGTGTGACCGCGGACAGAGCGGTACGCCGAAGGAAGCTCCGGCGAGAGAGTGTGTTGTGCTTCATGTTTTCATTCTACACAATCCGCCGTTCCAGTGTGGAGAAGTTTTTCGGTTTACCGAACGTTGGCTTGACCTTGCGCCGCATTTTTCTTTACAATAAAAACAAATGAAACAGGCCTTACAAAAGGCAGGTCGAGGTTTCTTTCTTGTAGCGACCTTGTTGGCAACAGTCGCTCGTGGCGATCTGATTGCCCAGTACAGTTTCACGGCAACCAACCTCGATGTGACCCTGGGGCATCCCAACATCACTGCCAGCAGCATTAGCAATGGCGGCGCACTCAGCCAGTGTCTTGTGAACGCCTCTCTGGCCTATTCCACCACTCCCGTCTTGCAGGTCAATCCCAACGCCACCTTCGCCTCCACCAATGTCAGCGCTTCCTTTGCCAGCAACAACTTTTTCCAGTTCACCATCACGGTTGACCCTGGCTTGACGCTCAGCCTGAGCAACCTCTCTTTCAATGTCGCCCGCGGAGGCAGCAGTAGTACCCGCTACACGGGAGTACGAACCGACCTGACCGGCGCCACCAATCTCATGGAGTTCTCGATTGCCGCCGTGCGTCCCACCTGGCTGGTCACCAACCTCGATCTCTCCGCCATGCCTCAGTTGCAAAACATCAGCGGTTCCGTCACGTTCCTGTTTGCCGTGGCGACTCCATCTTCGGGGAATTCGTTGGAGTTTGATGACATCACCCTGACCGGCTCGGTCATTCCCGAACCCTCCTCCCTCTGGCTCACCGCCACCGCCCTGCTCGCTCTGTGCGGCTGGCACGCGCGGCGAACGAATTAAAGTTCCTCCGCCAGCACCGTTTTTGTCGTGCCATTGACGCGCACCCTGACTTTGCGCGGTTGCGGCGAGCGGACCCGGTAGTGGGTGACTTTCCCATCGTGCCACTCGATGTCCACGGTGAAGTTGCCACGAGCGCGCAGCCCGGTCACTTTGCCCGTCGGCCAGTCTTTCGGCAGCGACGGCAACAAGTGAATCAAAAACGTTTCGGATTTCGGATCTCGGATTTCGGATTTCTCCAGAGCATGGCTCTGGAGCAACATCTCGGCAATCGCGGCGGTGGCGCCAAACGCGCCATCCACCTGCGGCGCCCGGAAACACTTGGAAAACAGGTTCGGACAGGTTTGATGGGCGATGAGGTTGGTCAGTGAGCGAAGCGCGCGGTCGCCATCGTGCAAGCGTGCCCAACACGCCGCCCGCCACGCCATGCCAAACCCCGTGCCGGCCTCGCCGAGACGGTTCCAGCACACGTCGCCCCGTTCGTTCAGCGAGACCCTGGCGGCGGCGGCCAGATCCGGCGTCTCATCCGGCGTAATTTGGCGACTGGGAAACAGACCGTACAGGTGAGAGATGTGACGGTGCTGCGGTTCGAGGTCGGGCCAGTCTTCAAGCCATTCCTGGAGATTACCGCGACGGCCGATCTGCATCGGAGCGAGGCGGCGACGCGCTTGTTCAACCGCCGCCCCGAACTCAGGATCGGTATCCAGAATGCGCGCGGCGACGGCACAGGCATCGAACAGGTCGCGGAGAATTTGCATGTCAATGGTGGAGCCGGCACAGATGGTGGTGCCGGGGATGTCAACGCCGGTAAACTCGTCGTGATAGCGGTGATTGCCGGGCCAGGCAGGGAAATTTTCAGGCGACGTGGACGGACAGGTCACGAGCCAGCGGCGCGTTGGGTGTTCGACCAGCGTGTCGAGAAAGAACAGGGCGCAGCCTTTGAGCAGCGGATACACCTCGCACAAAAACGCCTTGTCCCCACCAAACAGGTAGTGCTCCCACAGATGCATGCAAAGCCAAGCCCCGCCGACGGAAAATGTGCCCCAGGTCGGTCCATCCATCGGCGCGGCGTGTCGCCACTGATCGGTGTTCTGGTGGAACACCCAGCCGCGCGCGCCGTAGTGGATGCGCGCCACCTTGGCGCCGGTCTCGGCGAGTTCCTTCACCATCCGCACCAGCGGTTCAACGCATTCCGACAACGCGGTCGGTTCGGCGGGCCAGTAGTTCATTTCGAGGTTGATGTTTGAGGTAAATTTGCATTCCCATGCCGGGTTCATGTCCTCGTTCCAGATGCCCTGCAGATTGGCTGGTTGACACGACGGTCGGCTACTGCTGATCAACAGGTAACGACCGTATTGGAACAAGAGCGCCATCAGTTGTGGATCGTTGGCGGGATCGTGGTTCCGCAATCGTTCGTCGGTTGGACGATCCGATGCCGCGGTGGACGCCAATTCCAATCTGACCCGTCCGAACAGCCGTTGATATTCCAGCAGGTGGTCAGCACGAAGCTGCTCGTAAGGTTTGCGGCTGGCGCGTTGAAGACAATCTGATACGCGCACGGCAGGATCACCGGTCAGGTCGTCGTAGCGTTTGAAGTTGGTGGCGGCGGCGATCAACAGCGTGACGGCACAGTCGGTTTCGCGCCGGAGACGCACCCACGCTTCGTACCGGACTCGTCCTTCGATTCCCTTGTGGCTGGCCGTTTTACCTCGGAGCACAAAGTCGCCGTCGCTTGTCACCTCGGTCCAGTGCTGTTCGTCGCCAGGAGAAGTGGAATTCCTCACACCATCCAGTCGGGCCGTGAATACAAGCCCAGCGGGACGATCGGCGGTCAGGCGGACGACGATGACCTGATCAACAGCGCTGGCAAACACCTCCCGCCGAAACGTCACGCCACCGACCTGATACGAGGTGCTGGCGATAGCAGTATCGAGATCGAGTTCTCGGCGGTAGTGGGTGGCGTTGGCATGGCCGGGGAATTCGAGGATGAGGTTGCCAAGGGGCTGATATTTCATCTGTTCAGCGGGCTGGCCCATCATGGTTCTGGCGAACAGCGCCTCGGCCTCGAAAAACTTTCCGTCGAAGACGAGCCGACGAATTTCCGGCAGCGCTTCGGGGCCGCCGGGGCGTGTCGGGTCGTACGGTCCGCCGGTCCAGATGGTTTCCTCGTTGAGTTGGAGGCGTTCGACTCCGGTGCCGCCGAAGACCATCGCGCCAAGTCGTCCGTTACCCACCGGCAACGCCTCGATCCATGCCGTGGCGGGTTTGGTGTACCAGAGCTTCATGGTAAGGACTGGCGGGTGACAATCGGAACGTAACCGATCTCAAGTCCTTTGGGAGGCGTGACGATGAGGGCCGAATCGAGCGTGGCCAACGCGCCCATCCGGGGCGGCGGCAGATACTCTTTGTCGGCGGTCCAGTGGGCATGCATCTTCTCAACGATCGCTTGCAACCGCTGTTTCTCGGTCTCGTTCAGATCGGCGTCCTGCAATGACGGTTGATCAATGAACCGATACCAGTAGTACGTGACCACGCTGCCGTCGGCGAGTCTGGTGTGGAACGGACCGGCTTTCGGGCCGGGATTCTTCCAGCAACTGTCGGCGTTTTCGGGAGAGGTATAGGTTTGATTCGTGACGGCGGGTTTGAACTGCGCCAACTTCAAACCGGTCTCATCGGGAACCGCGCTGGCTGGGAGAGCGACCATTTGTTTCTCCTCCCGCCGGCAATACTCGGGAAAATTACCACGCCGCAGCCCGCCACTCCACGGTTCTAGCGCGGCATCTTTCCATTGCAGGCCGAACGTCGTCTCGTCAAAAACGCTCGTCGCCAACCAGTTCTCGCATCCGTGAATAGGCAGTTTTTCCGGTCCTTGTTTGACGGATAATGGCCGCGCCGTGCAGGGCGGGACACGAGCGCCTTTCAGGTTGAATTGCCCGGACGGCGTGGCCCGGCCTGCAATCCAGTCTTCGACCTGACGGTAGAGCGCGTCCTTGGAATAGTGCGTCAGATTGTGAATCAGAATGGTTCGTCCCTGCTCGTCGGCAGGGAATTGCAGTCGCGGGATGCGGGTGTACTCGACGCCCTTGGCATCGCGTCCGACAAACCGCGGCACGGTGTTGATCTCGATCGCGCCGCCGGTGACCAGTCCCGGTCGCGCATCCAACCCGCGTCCGATGGCCGGTGGATGACGGCGCGCGATGCGAGTCCAGGTAACCGGCGTGTAAAAGGCGACCGGCCCCTTGAAGTTTCGGGCGTTGAGAAACAGCGTCCAGCACTGGTTGCCGGTCGGGATCGGCAAACCGGCGGTTGTGGTTTTCGGCTCGGTCAGCGGCAGCGCCATCCAGGCGTATCCGAACAGTTCGCCACAGGTGCCCTCGCGAAACGTCAGCCCGTCGGGCGGCACCAGCAACCACGGACTGATCTGTGCAATGCCCATTTCATCGGGTTTGAGTGCGGTGGTGCGGCCAAACCCCCAGCCGGGCGAGGAAATCTCGTGATTGTAACCGTTTGGTGTACCGTTCATGCGGAACTTGGCGGTCGTGCACCCGAATCGTGTGCTGGCCCAAAACCCCAGGCCGCCCTCGATAGTCTGAAACACATCCCGATAACTCGGTCCGCGCGCCGGCATCTGGTCGCGCGCCACGGTGCCGGTCGGTAGCAATGGAAAGTTGATCTGCCGATTTTCGGGAATGATCCAGATCGAAGCCAACCCGATTTGGAAATCACGCAACGGTCGTTCTACCAACGGCCAAGCGGTGGCGTAGAGGCTGACGCCGTACCCATATTCCTCCGGCGCGGCCGGTACGCTCATACTGATGTAGCCCATCAACCCCTGCGAGCTGAGTTGCGGTGGCGGGTTGTCGGCCGCGACACACCGCCCGACCATTAATAGGATCACGCCGATTCGTCGCATATCAGAGCGTCTCCGCTTGGATTGTTTTTACTTCACCATTCACCCGCACCTTGACTTCGCGCGGTTGCGGCGAAGCGATGCGGTAACGGATGACCCTACCATCTTTCCATTCGATGTCCACGGTGAAATTGCCACGGGCGCGCAGCCCGGTCACTTTGCCCGTCGGCCAGGCTTTCGGCAGCGCTGGCAACAGATGAATCTCGCCGAGGTGACTCTGAAGCAGCATCTCGGCAATACCGGCGCAGGCGCCAAAATTGCCGTCAATCTGAAACGGCGGACAAACATCGAGCAGGCTCGGATGAGTGCTCTTGGCCAGCAATTCGGTCAGCATCTTGTGCGCGTGGTCGCCATCTTCCAGGCGCGCCCACAGATTGATTTTCCACGCTTTACTCCAACCGGTACCGCCGTCGCCTCGCAATTCGAGCGAACGTCTGGCTGCGGCAGCGAGCGCAGGGGTACTGCGCCAGCCAATTTGACGCCCCGGATGTAATCCAAACAGATGCGACAAATGCCGATGCTGCGGATCGGCTTCTTGGAATTCTTCCTGCCATTCGAGCAACTGGCCCTTGGAACCGATCTGATAGGGACGGAGTTTGCCGAGCGCGATCTTGAGTGTGGCACGAAACTCGGCGTCGGTGTCGAGTATCTCGGCGGCACGAAGCGTGTCGGTAAACAGTTCACGAATGATCGCCATGTCCATTGCCGTGCCGGTGCAAACGCTGGCTTGTTTCCCGTTCTCGTAAATAAACCGGTTCTCGGGGGATGTGCTTACCGGGGTGACGAGTTGTCCTTTGTCGTTTGTCACCATCCAATCAAGGTAAAACTCACAGGCGCCTTTGAGCAGAGGATACGCATCCCTGGCAAGGAACTCGCGGTCGCTGGTAAAGTCGTAGTGCTCGATGAGGTGCTGGCAGAGCCATGCACCACCCATCGGCCAGTAGGAACAAACAGCCGCGTTGTCCACGGGCTGAGCGTCACGCCAGAGCGTTGTGTTATGGTGCGCAACCCAGCCGCGACAATGATACATCTCGCGGGCGACCCGTGCCCCGTCCACGGCGAGTTCGCGCGTCATTTGAAACAACGGCTCCGCGCACTCGGAAAGATTGCAAACCTCGGCAGGCCAGTAGTTCATTTCGGCATTGATGTTGAGCGTGTACTGGCAGGCCCACGCCGGAATGATGTCCTTGTTCCAAATTCCTTGAAGATTCAACGGCTGCCCACCCGGCCGAGAACCGGCAATCATCAGGTAGCGGCCAAATTGAAAATACAACGTCGCCAGGCCGGCATCGGGCCTCTTCAATCGCTGGTCGGTTGGCAGATCGCTTCCGCCGCCGAGGTCCAGTGTCACGCGGTCGAACAACCGTCGGTAGTCGCGCGTGTGGTTGGCCAGCAACTCCGCAAAACTGCGTTTTCCGGCGGCGTCGAGCACGGCGGCGACTTTCTGCGACGGATCGGCTCCGCCGTAATTGGAAGCGGCAGCAAAGATCAGCAGGGCTTCGTCGTCGCCAGGTCGCAGGACGTTGAGTCGTACCTCGAACAATAGGCCGCGGCCGTTGTAGAGCACCTGCGCTGCGCCGGGCTTGCGCTTGCCGTCTTTGTCCCAGAGGTCGGGATATTTCCATGTATCGCCTTTCCGCTCGACCCAATCGAGTGTGCGGCGCAGGACAAAACCGGGAATCTGACCGCGCATTGTCAGTTCATCCGTGATGGTTGTCGGGTGAACCGACCCAAGGCGAGCATTGAATTTCAACGCACCGGGCTTGTCGGCGGTGAGGCGAATGACAATGACGTTATCGGGGTGACTGGCAAAAATCTCGCGCGTGAAGTTCACGCCGCCACTGCGGTAGCGGATGCGGATGACGGCATCGGCGAGATTGAGTTCGCGGTGGTAATCTTCGATCGGGTGCGGATGCTCGAAGTCAAGATAGAGATCGCCAAGCGGTTGGTAACAGGCCCACGCGGCGCCGAGCCAGTGTTTGGTAACGTAATTATCGGCCTCGGCAAACCGTCGTTGGGCAATAAGGTTGGTGACGGTGACAAAATCTTTGCGAACATCAAGCGGCAGGTCGCGGTAGCCGGGGTAGCCGGAGACGAGTGTGCACTCGTTCAGTTGCAGGTGTTCGTTGGTTGTGCCGCCAAACACCATCGCGCCGAGCCGCCCGTTGCCGATAGGCATCGCATCCTCCCATTTTGCCGCCGGCTGGGTGTACCAGAGTTTCAATTCACCCGCAGAACACGCGCCAAGAGCGCAAACCATCAAGCCAAACAAATACCGAAACGTTTTCATCGGCCCGGCTCCTCCAATTCGAGTCGGAGATAGTCGTACAAGACTCCGTCGGTCCATGTGCGGACATGCTTGGTTAGTTCAATGGTGTTTGACCCTGCCCGGAGCAGGGCCGCATCGAATCGCAGATCACGCACGGTGAGCGAATAGGAACGAATACCGTCGCGGTGCATGACACCGGATTCGGGCAGTTCGCCGGTGCTGCCAATCGGTTTGCCGTTGACGACCACATCCACCGGTCCGCCGCGCGCCCCGCAAATGGCCAGTCGCAATACGGCCGTGCCCGTGGGATTGGATGGCAGGTCGAAATGAATCCGCCAGGTTGTGTTGGACCAGCCACCCTTGCCGTTGGGACGCGGCGGTTGGGCATAGTTCCAGTCGTGCCGCCAGTCGCTTTTGCCAACGACATAATCAACATCGTTGGGAAACTCCTGCGGATAGAGGTTGTAAAGTCCCCATTGCCAGAAATGGTCGCCATGACGAAATTCCTCGGCGCTTCGATTGGGAATACCGATTTCCCAGATTTGTTTTCCATAACGCACCGGTGTCCAGGTCATCTCGCCAAGTTCCGTTGTCTTGCCCGCCTCGACGCATACATTCGAGCGACTGAACTCGCCCAGCACACCATCGGTAAATGCGTAGAGGGTGTAACAGCCGGGGCGCGCATGGGGAATTGTAAACCGTCCATCCGCGCCGCAGCGCGCCCAATATTGATAGTGTTTTCCATCGGTTTGCCAGTCTATGGTGATCGGTCCGCCCCGGTTGAACGTGGCCTGATACGGTGGATGCGCCAACCCCACCCATGCGCCCGATGCGGTGAGATTGGTTGCCTGGGGATCGCGCAAAATCAGTTGCCCGCTTACACTGCCGCGTTGTGAAGCGTGTTCATAACCCGGCGCATCGGCCCATGCATACGGCCACGCCTGCTGCTCGGTACGCGCGCGCGCCAGTGCGTCCTGCCACATCGCGTTCGGGCTTTCACCCACATTGCAATAAAGCAGAAAAGGGCCGACGATTTTCCGCCAGTGTTCCCCATCTTTGATCTGGATTCCACGCCCGCCGTAATGCGAACCGTGCCAGATCAACAACAGCGTCGGGTCTGCCGGCAAGGATGGTTTGCCATCAATGTGACCGACATAATCCACCTTCACCGGCGTGCCATCGAGATATTCAATGCTTGGATTGACCAGAAACAGACCAATTTTGTGCCGGGTACTGCTCCAGCCCCAGGCGGGTGTCTGCGAGAAAAGCACATTGTAGTCGTACTTGTGTTCCACCTCGCCTTTGCGAAGGCCTGTTGTCAGTCGTCGCGCTTCCAGAAGATTGAGCCGCTCGCCCTTGACCCAGTCCTCGCCACTGGCCATTTGTCGCTGTCGTCGGCTGTCCACCGAAAGAAAATCGAAAACATCGGGATTCAGTTTAAAACAAACCGTGCAGACGGCGATGTTGAACGGCGGATACTTCGCCGCGTGTTCCGCAACGGTCCAGCAATAGAGGCCCGGATCGCCGCGTCGCAGCGAATAACGGATCTCGATGTCCAGCGGCACGGTATTGGATTGGCCTTGATAGGGAAACCGCAAAACGATTTCACCCAGCGCGCCGCCGTTTTGAGCGGGGTCCTGGCTAATGCGGCACGCCGACAGCGCCGGTTTCTGCTCCGTCATCTTTTGGCCCGGAATATTTCCGTAGATATTCCAATAACCCTGCCCGCGGCTCATCAACTCCACGCCGCGAAACCGCAAGGAAAGCAGATTGCCGTTGGCCTTCTTGACGGTGGCCGCGACGATGCCGTTGGCCAATGTGGCGGTGGTGGCAGTCTCCGTGAGAATCACCGGTGAATTCTGATCCGCCGCCCCGACCTTTAGGACGACGAGGATCAAGACGGTGATGATCACAAAGCGTTTCATGACAGTTGGACTGGTTACCAGATTCACACGCCATTGAAAATGGCCATTCTTGACTACAGATGTCCATTCTTGACCGCCCGCTGATTTGTGAGCCGGCCACAACGTTTCAAAGGGTTTCCGCACGAACCGTTTTCACTTCGCCATTGACTCGCACCTTGACTTCGCGCGGTTGCGGCGACGCAATGCGGTAACGGGTGACTTTGCCATCGCGCCATTCGATGTCCACGGTGAAGTTGCCACGAGCGCGCAGCCCGGTCACTTTGCCCGTCGGCCAGTCTTTCGGCAGCGCCGGCAACAGATGAATCTCGCCGAGGTGACTCTGGAGCAGCATCTCGGCAATGCCGGCGCAGGCGCCAAAATTGCCGTCAATCTGAAACGGCGGATGGGCGTCGAAGAGATTCGGATAAAGGCCGCCATGACCTTTTTTCAGCCAGATCGGCGTGAACAGGTTTTTGAGAATGACCATCGCATGATCGCCATCGAGGAATCGCGCCCACAAGTTCACCTTCCACCCCATGCTCCAGCCCGTGGCGGCGTCGCCGCGATAAAGGAGCGATTGTTTGGCGGCTTCGAAACACTTCCGGTCCTGCGGCGTGATGTCAGCGCCCGGATAAACGCCCCAAAGGTGCGAGACGTGACGATGCTGGTTCTTCGGGTCATCCTTGTCCTCCGTCCATTCCTGGAGCTGACCGTACTGACCGACCTGATTTGGAGCAATGCGCGGCACCATCGTGGCAAGTTTGGCGGCGAATTCCTTGTCGGTATCGAGGATTCGAGCGGCTTCAATGCACGCTTTGAACAGGCTGCGAATGATCTGATGATCCATCGTCGGTCCCATGACCAGGCCACCCTGTTCGGGGGAGTTCGACGGCCCACTGATAAGCCAGCCGGTCAACGGATCCTCATAAAGGAAGTCAGCGTAAAACTGCGCGGCGCCTTTCATTAGTGGATAACCGCGCTTGGCAAGAAATGTTGTGTCTTGCGTGAAAAGATAATGTTCCCACAGGTGCAACGCCATCCAGCCGCTGCCGGTGACCCAGATACCGTGGTTGGCGGCATTGATCGGGGCGGCACCGCGCCAGAGATCGAAGTTGTGGTGAACGACCCAACCGCGGGCACCGTAATGTTCTCTGGCCACTTCCGCGCCGCTCACCGAGAGGTCTTGGAGCGCGTCAAACAACGGCGCGTGACACTCACTAAGGTTGGCGACTTCTGCGGGCCAGTAGTTCATCTCGGTGTTAATGTTGCAGGTGTATTTGCTGTCCCACGGTGGACGGAGCTTGTCATTCCAGATCCCCTGCAAGTTCGCGGGCTGTCCGCCGGGACGGCTGGAGCCGATGAGGAGATAGCGTCCGTACTGGAAGGCGAGCGCGGCAAGGTGCGGGTCGTTGCCAGCGGCAAAGTTCTTGATGCGTTCGTCAGTCGGCTTGTCGGCTTCGGAGGTGCGACCGAGATCAAGGCTGACCCGTCGGAACAACGCCTGGTGATCGGCCAGATGAACCTTCAGCGCATCATCCCAGGACCTGTCCACCGCTTGTTTCAGCAACGCGGCACATCGCGCGGAGGGATCCGCCGTGATGTCGTTGTAGCTTTTGAAATTTGTCGCCGCAACAAGCCGAATGACGAGCGCGTTGGCACCACTCACGCGCAAGGCGTCGCCTTCGACGTTCAAGGTGCCGCCCTCCGCGGCAAGCGCGGCGCGACTCTCGAACCGGATGCCGTCCGGTTCAACACAACCGCTAAGAATAAGCGCGGCGCCGCGGGCGACGGTTTGTGAATCTTTGTGAGGGCTGTTGAGGCGAACGAGGCAGTTGAGTTTTCCAGGTTTGTCGGCGGCGACACGAACCCAAATGGCGCGGTCGGGATGCGAGGCAAACACCTCACGACGAAAAGCGGCATTGCCGACCTTGTACTCGGTAACGGCCAATGCCGTGTCCAGGTCGAGCCAGCGACGATAGTCCGTCACCGACGAGTGCTCGTCGAACTCGATCCAGAGATCGCCACACGGCTGATAGGCTTTCTGATGAAGCGGTTCGCTCATGAACTCTTTCATCCCAAGATTGTCGGCTTGTTTCTGATACTCGCGCGCCTGTTTGAGTTTTTCCCTGGCCTCTTTCGACTGGCCTTTGGGATCAAGCTGATAGGCTTCACGCTCCAAGCGACGCATCTCCTGAAGCAATCGTCGCATTTCGGGCAACGCTTTCACAGCACCTTTGTGCGCGTAGGAATGAGGCTGACCGGTCCAAACAGTGTGTTCATTGAACTGGATGCGCTCCACGGGCGCGCCGCCGAAAACCATTGCGCCCATGTGACCGTTGCCGACGGGCAGCGCTTCTTCCCACGCCGTCGCCGGCTGGCGATACCACAGGCAAAGCGGCGTTGACGGGGCGACCGCTTCACCTGAAATCGTCGCCGGGCGGAGCGCCGCCGCGGCGGAACGCGCAACCAGTTGCAGCGACAGCGTTCCTGCGACCGGTTTGATGGACAGAGAGGGCGCGACGGAGAAGTCCCATTCGCCGAGCACGCCCGGCAACGGTTCTGGTGTTGTGCTGGCGGCGCGTCGGGCAATTTCGTCCGCAGTCAACGCGCGGTTGTAAACGGCTGCCCGAAGGATGCGTCCGCGCAACCGATTGTCGCCACGAGGGTCGGCCCCCACGCGGAGCGGCTCGTTGCTGCGGGTCATGGGCGGGAACGCTCCCACGATGGAGGCAACCTCTTTGCCGTTGAGATAGAGCTTGTGAATGTGCTTCGAGGCACTGTACACACCGACAACATGGCTCCATTTGTCGGCGGGTAGATTGGCTCTGAATCGGCACATGCCGTTGGCGTTGAGGAAACGCAGCGAGTTGCCGGGATGCGTGTCGAGCATGAATCCCTGCTGCGAGCCGGGGGTGGATTTGTCGAGGATGCGTCCCCCACCCTCGCCCATCTTGTCGGCCTGTACCCATGCTTCGAGTGTCACCTCCTCGGCAAGGTCCAGCGCCTTGCACGGTGGCACCTCGTACAGGGGTGAATCGGCACTGATGGTTAATGCGCCAAACGACCTGACGGCCAACAAACAAACCACCACGAACAATCGGATTTTCATGGAATGTCTCCGGTTTCTGAGGGCTGTTCTTAGCATGACTGACCCACTCGGCTCAAACCAACAATATCCCCGGTCAGACCGGGGCTATCGGTTGCCTTTGCAAACGTCGTTTGCCAGGTTGGCATTGTCTATCGGGATGATTTTCCCGTGAGCCGCTCGACAAGAAAATCGCGAAAGGCATCGAGGTCTTTCCACGCCGTCGCAACATGGATCATCTTGGCCTGCGGATCCACTTCGGTAAACCCGTCGTCGGTCACGCGGATGCCGAGGCGTTCCATCTGACAGAGGTCCTGCCGCATGGCCAGATAAACGGCCACGGTGTCGTAAAGCGTGCTAGAAAACTTCTCGGCGGCATCGGGGGTTTTGGATCGGGTCCTCGCCCAGATCCGGTAGTTTTCAATAATGGCAGCGGCAATGGGGTCCTTGGAGTCGCGCACCCGCTGGTAACGTTCGCCGCTCAAGTTGACGATTCCACAAGTATCCAACGGCGTGATCGTCATCTCCCACGGCGCCGTAAAAACGCGCTGACAGGCTTTTGGATCGGCTTTCACATTCCACTCGGCAGAGGGTTTCTTGCTGCCGCCGTAACCGACGCGCACACTGCCGTGCATCCCGACGAACCGGGCATTCTGGGCAATGCGCGGCTCGCGCCTCAGCGCTTCGGCAATGTTCGGCACCGGCCCGATGCAGATCAATGTCACCGGTTCGGGCGATTTCATCACAATGTCAATGAGCGCCTGCACGCCGTCCGGGTAAACCTTGCCGGGATAACTTTTGAGATCGTAATTCTTTACCCATTCAGCCTGGGAGTCTTTGCCGCCAGACCTGCCTTCGATTCCGAGGCCGACGGGGACGTCCGCGCGCCCGGCGACCTGGAGAAACTTCGCCAGCAGCTTCGCGCGATACTGTGGATTACCGAAATCGCCGACAGCCAACTTCAGGTCGAGTTCGGGCGATTTCAGCAACAGACCAAGCGCCCATGTGTCGTCAATATCATCGCCAATGTCAGTGTCGAGGATAACAGGAATCGGCCCGGCAAAGACGCCAACAACACCCAACAAACAGACAACAACCATGCAAGAGAGAATGGCTCTGAAGTTCATGGTGTTATTTTCGCACCGACCTTTTCGTCATTCCAGCATTTTTATGTCCCCCCAAACGCGCAACCATCGAAACAACAGGCATCCCAACCTTCCATGACAACCTCATGCGCGCCTCCGTTGTCAGCGCCAAAACGGTTTCTTGAAATCCTGCTGTCACGAACGACGAACAAAAACGCCCGATTCGACAATGTGACGTTTTCCCTCGCCCCGGTGTATTACGGTTGAAACGTTTCAATCAAACAACCGGGATATCCCAAAAAAGAGAAAGGAATAACACCATGAAGCTACGCCACACACTCATGCTCCTCGCGGTCGCTGCCATTGCGACGACCCTGACCACAAGCGTCTTCGCCGCCGGCGGCGGCAAAGGCGGCAAGGGCGCCGGGACCCAACTGCGCACCAAAGATCAGGTGTGCACCAAAGATCAGGTGAAACTGCGCGACGGTTCTTGCGAGGCCGCCGCAAGCGAGACCAAAACGCAGTTACGCACCAAAGAACAACTGAAGCTGCGCGACGGTTCCTGTGCCGCCACGACCCCGTAAGGAACAACAAGCCGAAATAACCAAAGCCATGCGGAGTCCAGGAGACTCCGCATGGCTTTTACTGAATCAGACCAGTTCCCAGCCTTTCCGGTAGGCGCGTCGAATGTGGGCATCGGCTTCGGGACAACCGATGGCGCGCAGCCGTCGGCTGTCCCAGTAAATCTTCCGGCCCAGCCGTAACGCGATGTTGCCGAGCAACACCGTCTCCGTCAACGGCCCGGCAAAGTCGAAGTTTGAACAGGCAGGGCGCCCCCCTTTGCAGGCGATGATCCAATCCTCGTAATGATTGCCGCCGGGCACCCGCGGGATCGTCGGAGGCGGCGGCGTGAACTCCTTCATGCGCGACTCCGGCAGAAGTCGTCCCGCGTAAATCTTGCCCTTTTCGCCGATGTAAATAATGCCGTTGTCCGCAAGTTTTCGGTCCTCCATTTCGGGCGGCTTCGGAGGAAGCTTGCCGCCGTCGTACCAGAACAGCTTGACAGGCGGCAATTCGCCACGCGCAGGAAAATCCCAGCGGATGATGGACCACAATGGGAAGCTCTCCTTCTTCACCTCGGCAGTGTCCACCACCTCCACACTGCTCGGCGGGCCGAGTTTGAGCGCCCACATCGGGGCATTGATGGTGTGGCAACCGATGTCGCCCAGCGCGCCCGTGCCGAAGTCCCACCAACCGCGCCAGCAAAACGGATGATACACATGGCGGTCCACGTCCGGATATTTATCTTTGAACGGGCGCATCGGTGCCGGACCGATCCACAAATCCCAATCGAGATGTTTGGGAACGGGATCTTCGCCCGGCGGTCGGTCTTTGCCCTGGGGCCAGATGGGACGATCGGTCCAGACGTGGACTTCGCGCACAGGGCCAATGGCGCCCGCCCAGATCATCTCACAAACACGGCGAATCTCCTCGCCGCTGGTTCCCTGGTTGCCCATCTGCGTTGCCACCTTGTGCCGACGGGCGGCTTCGGTGAGTTGGCGGGCTTCCCAAATGTTGTGCGTGAGTGGTTTCTGGACGTACACATGGAGACCGCGCCTGATGGCGCGCATGGCGGCGGGCGCGTGATGATGGTCGGGCGTGCTGATGGTGACGGCGTCCAGTTCCTTCATCTCATCGAGCATACGGCGATAATCACGATACAACTTCGCGCCGGGATGTTTTTTGGCGGCGCGTTGAAGAGCTATCTCGTCCACGTCGCAGAGGGCCACGATATTTTCCCCGCAGACACCTTCCCTGTCGCTCCAACCTTTGCCGCCGCAACCGATGATGCCGATGTTGAGTTTTTCGTTGGGGGAAACCCGCCGCGGCACGGCCCGCACGGTGGTTTGTGAACTGACACAACCGCCCAGTGTCGTTACGGTCGCGGCAAGCGTCGCATGAATCAAAAACTGTCGTCGAGTGAGAGGTTTCATCTGTTGGTTACGGACGCTCTGTGCCTCTCAAATATTCGGCCAAAGCGCGGGCCATGTCCCGCCCCAGGGCGCGGGCGCTGCTCGCGTTAACTTCGTCGCCACGCGCGTCGGCATACGCCACCTCGACGCTCGTCACCAGTCGCGCGTGCGGAAAAGTTTCCCGTGCCCAGGCCGAGTTGCTGCGCCCCTGCTGAAAGGTTGTCTTTTTGTTCCACGCCGCGCCAAACGCCAGACAATCAGTCGCTCGAAACCGGATCGGCCCCTCGCGCACCTGTTCCAGTGCGGCCGCAAACGCCTGTTGTTGTCGCCAGCGGTCCGGTTCGGGCGCGCCGACGAGGTAAACACGGTCGTTCCATTCCCCGCGGATATGAGGACAATGCAGGTCAAACGTCGCCACGACGCGCTCCGACAATGCGCCGCCCAGTTTCATTAGGGCGGCGACTTCGGGGTAGAGCGGTTTGTCGTTGTAATCGCGGTTATGATCGTGCGGCGCGCGGTTTTTGCCCTGATCCCCCTCTTCGCATCCGTCCTTGTCCATGAACGGCACGGCAACGACCTGCCAGCGTTGCGTCAGTGAAGCCTCCAGAAATCCTTCCAACACATACGTCGCCATCGTCTCGCAGCAGTGATGCCGCGAGGTGAGCAACACAATATCTTCTCCCTTCCCCACCCGCACCAACTCGACGCTGCGTCCTTTGCGGCTCTTGCAAAGTTCCTCAACGCGCGCTGACGGATGGGCGTCAAGCCAGGCGCGCAGATGCGACTCCAAATACTGCGGGCAAAACGCCAACCGCACCTCCTGTTTCCCTTCGGGCACCTGCGTGCAAAACGACCAGGCCGGTTTGCCATCGCGCTGAAACGATGTCACCGAAGCCGCCCCCAGCCATCGCCAGGTCAATCCACCGTCGTCGCTGATGGCGGGACCACGAACGCCAATGGGGTTTTTCTCCGTGAACACAACCGTCACCGGCCGCCCCGCGGGCGCGCGCAGTCGAAAGTTCCAGTAAAACCACCATTGTCCCTTCTGCGTGTCGCGCAAATCGGGCGCGACGTACACCGTGTCGCCCTCCACCCGCTCCACAACGATGTTGCCGCCGGGAAAATCCGCATCCACCCGAACCTCGGCATGAACGGCAACGGCAAACCCAAGTAACAGAAAAATCACTTTCACTGCTTTTGCCTCCGGGCCGTTGCGCCGCCGTCGCCCCAGAGTGGGGCGACGTTGGATTTATTCCACGCATCCCATTTCGCCTGGAGCTCCTTCACTTTATCGGGCTGCGCTGCGGCGAGGTCGTTGGTCTCGCCGATGTCGGAAGCCAAATGATAAAGTTTCGCGGGCGTGACCCCCTGACGGCGACCACCCGTGCGGGTGTCGGCATTGGCGTCGTAGCGGACGAGTTTGTAGTCGCCGACGCGGATGGCCATTTGCTCGCCAAACCGCCAGTAAAGCGCGTCGTGCGGCGGCCCGGATTTCTCGCCGGAGAGATACGGCAACAGGTTGACGCCGTCGAGGTTGTTCGCGCTGACGCCGGCCAGTTCGAGCGCGGTGGCGGTGGCATCGAGTTGGATGACGGGATAATCGTACACGCCCGGGCGGATACGGCCCGGCCAAACCATCAGGAACGGGACGCGGATACCGCCTTCCAAAGTGGTACGTTTGCTGCCACGGAGTGGGTCGTTACGGGAGCCGTTGGTGGTGGTGCCGGGCATGGTCGGGCCGCCGTTGTCGCTGATGAAAAAGAGGAAGGTGTTCGGTTCGAGGCCGGTGTCGGCGAGTTTTTTGCGGACAACACCGATGGCATCATCCATTGCCAACGTCATGGCGGCGTAGGCGCGGCGTTTCGGGTCGGTGATGCCGGTGAATTTCGCAAGACGGTTTTCGGTGGCGTGCAATGGGGTGTGAACGGCATTGAAGGCGAGGTAGAGGAACCACGGCGCGGACTTGTGTCGCTCGATGAACGCCGCCGCTTCGCGCCCAAAAGCGTCGGTGGTGTAATCGAGTTCCCGGATCGGTTCGTGCCCGCGCAGAATGCCGGCGCGGTCGAAGTAGCTGTGCGCTCCGCCGAGAAAACCGAAAAACTCGTCGAAACCGCGTTGTTGCGGATGCTGCGACGGTTCGGAACCGAGGTGCCACTTCCCGACGAGACCGGTGACGTAGCCGGCGGCTTTGAGACGGTCGGCGATGGTGGTTTCGCTCCGCGGCAGGCCGTGGGCGCCGCCGGGATTGAATTCGTGACCAAAGCGGGTTTGGTATCGCCCCGTCATCAGCCCGGCACGGGTTGGCGAGCAGTACGGGCCGGTGACGTAACCGCTGGTAAACCGCACGCCGGCGGCGGCGAGCGCATCGAGATTCGGCGTCGAAATGTCTTTGCACCCGTGGAATCCGACGTCAGCGTAGCCCAGGTCGTCGCCGACGATGAAGAGGATGTTGGGTTTTTGCGCCGTGGCGGGCTTGTCGGCAGCACGGACAACAGTCGCAAGCAAACAAACAAGGAGCATGAGACGGTTCATGTTTTGATTTTGTTCCTTTTCTTTTCTTTCTTGGTTGTGTTGTCGGCTGGAGCCGCAGGCGCGGCGGCCAGTTGGGCATTCCATTGATCCCAGAGGGCTTTGAGTTCTTTGACCTTGTCGGGTTGTCTGGCGGCGAGATCGTTTGTCTCGCCGGGATCGGCGGCAAGATCGAACAGTTCGGGCAGATGACCGCGCTGGCCGCAAACAAGTTTCATGTCGCCATGGCGAACGGCCCACATGCCATCAATACGCCAGTACAGCGTTGGGTGCGGGCAGTCCTTGTTCTCGCCGGTCAGGAACGGGAGCAGATTGACGCCGTCAAGGTTCCACGCAGGCTCCAGCGTGCCGCCGGCGGCGGCCAGGCAGGTCGGCATCACGTCGAGTTGAATGACGGGTCGGTCAAAGACCTTGCCGGCGGGGAGCGTGTTTTTCCACTGGATCAGCCAGGGGATGCGGATGCCGCCTTCCCAGCAGGTATATTTGGTGCCGCGCAACGGGCCGTTGCCGGGGCGGCCGCCGGGGGCGCCGTTGTCGCTGATGAAGAAGATCAGCGTTTGTTCTTCTTGTTTCAGGTCGCGCAGTTTGGCGAGCACCCTACCCACGGCGTCGTCCATGGCGGAGATCATTGCGTAGAGCGTCTGATGTCGGCGATCGGGAATGTGGGCGACACGTTTCAGGTAGTTCTCGGTGGCCTCGTGTGGGGTGTGGACAGCGTTGAACGCCAGGTAAAGAAACCACAGGGTGTCCTTGTGTCGCTCAATCCAGTCAGTGGCGCGCGCCGCGAAGGCATCGGTGGTGTAAAAGTCGTTCGGCGCTGCTCGTGGCGTGGCGGTGAGACGCGAATCCATGAAACCGCGCGGCCTGAAGTAGGAGCCGGGGTTGCCAACGACGCCAAAATACTCGTCAAAACCGCGACGCATCGGGAGCCAATCGGGTTCCTTGCCGAGATGCCATTTACCGACAATGGCGGTGGCGTAACCGAGTGACTTCAAACGTTGCCCCAACGTCGTCTCGGCAAGCGGCAGCCCCCGCTCGGCGGTCATGCGGTTGTTTTCGTGGCCGAATCGTTGCGGGTAACGGCCGGTCATCAACCCCGCGCGCGAAGGCGAACAAAGAGGCGCGGAAACATAACCGTTGGTGAATCGAATCCCGTTGGCGGCAATGGAATCAATGTGCGGGGTCGGCACTTCCTTGAGGCCGTAGCATCCCAGTTCGCCGTAGCCGAGGTCATCGGCATAAAAGAGGAGGATGTTCACCCGCTGTGGTGGATTGGGTTTGGCCGACGGGGACGGGTCCGCCGCGCGGCCCGTTAGCGCCAGGAACAACGCGAGAAGAATCAGCCACTTCATTTGGTTTTGCACGCAGGATAACAGTTTCAACACCGGTTTGGACAGTTTGTTTCCACTTGCCCGCCGCGACGGATGACGGAATAATGCGCGCCGTCATGTTGACCGACAACATTCTTGATCTCATTGGCCACACACCGCTGATCCGTCTGCGCCACGAACGAATCTTTGCCAAAGCCGAGTTCCTCAATCCGGGCGGCAGCATCAAGGACCGCGTGGCGCTGGCCATGATCGAGGGCGCCGAGCGCGACGGCAAGTTGCGTCCCAACTCGATCATCGTCGAGCCGACCTCCGGCAACACCGGTATCGGCATCGCGCTCGTCGGACGACTCAAAGGCTACAAGGTCCGCATCGTCATGCCGGAAAACATGAGTATCGAGCGTCGCAAACTGATCCAGTGTCTTGGCGCCGACCTGGTGCTCACTCCCGCCGCGGCGGGCATTGCCGGCGCGGTTCGGCGCGTGCGCGACATGCAGGCCGAAGACCCGCGTGTGTTCGTTCCACAACAGTTCGAGAACCCCGACAACCCGCGCGTCCATTACGAGGAAACCGCCCACGAACTCTGGCGGCAGATGAACGGCGACATCGCCTGTTTCGTCGCAGGTGTCGGTAGCGGCGGCACCTTACAGGGCATCGGCAAGTTTCTTTCCGAACACAAGCCCGACGCGCGCATTGTGGCCGTCGAACCCAAAAACGTTGCTGCCCTGCTCGGGCACGAGCCCGGACTGCACCAGATTCAAGGGATCGGCGACGGTTTCGTCCCGGCCGTGCTCGACGTGAAACTGGTCCACGAAGTCATCGAGGTCAGCGACGAGGACGCGATTGAAACCACCCGCGAACTGGGACGCAACCACGGCCTGCTGGTGGGCATCTCCTCCGGCGCCAACGTCTGGGCGGCGCGTCAACTGGCCAAGCGCATCTCCGGCAACATTGCCACCGTTCTCCCCGACCGGGCCGAACGCTACTTCAGCACGGCCCTGTTGTAAGCCGCCCGGCTTACTGGCGTTTCGAGCGCTTCGAGATTTTGGATGTCTCCTCACGAGCGGGCGGCACGGCGGTTTTCAGCAACTCATCGAGTCTGGCGGCGAGTTCTTTCAACTTGTCGGGCTGCGTTTTGGCAAGGTTCCCGGTTTCACCAAGGTCTTCGGCAAGGTTGTAGAGTTCTTCCTGTTTCCCGTGTCGCACCAGTTTCCAGTCGCCCATCCGCAGCGCGACCTCGCCCGGACGGGTGCCGCTGAGCAACAACACGTCATGCGGTGATTTCGCGCCCTGGGTCAACACCGGCCAGATGTCGCGTCCGTCAAGCGGGAGTTTCTGCTCCAACGAGCCGCCGGCGAGGTTGAGCAGCGTCGGATACCAGTCCACCGCGTGCAGCGGCTCGTCAATCACCCTGCCGCCGGGAATCCGGCCGGGCCAGGTGGCGAATGCGCAAACGCGAACGCCTCCCTCGTAGATCGAGCCTTTGCCGCCGCGTAACGGGCCGTTGTCAGTGACTTTACCGGGGTTGGGGCCGCCGTTGTCGCTGGAGAAGATGATGAGCGTATTGTCGAGGATTCCCTTTTCTTTGAGCGCGGCCACGACCTGTCCAACGGCTTCATCCATTGCCGCGACCATACCGGCGTAGATGCGGCGAACGCCTTTGAGGTTTTCGTATGGCTTCAAATATTGGTCGGGTACCTGGTGAGGACCGTGAACGGCATTAAACGGCAGATAGAGGAAAAGCGGTTTATCCGGTGACTTCTCGCGAATGATTCGGCAGGCCTCTCTGGCAATCAGATGAGTCGAGTAACCTTCGTCATGGCACGGCTGATCGTCGCGGTGCCAGTCGAGTTGCTGGCCGCGCATGTGTGTGAAGTAGTCAATCATCCCGAACCAGAGGCCGTATTGGTGATCAAAACCGCGTTGGGTGGGACGATAGCCCGGTTGGTGTTCGCCAAGATGCCATTTGCCGACGATGGCGGTCTCGTATCCAGCGTCACGCAACGCCTGTGCCAGTGTCCGCTCGCGCAAGGGCAACCCCCAGGGTTCGTTGGGGTGAACAACCGAGTACACGCCGGTATGTGCCACATAGCGTCCCGTCATCAAGGAGGCCCGCGTCGGCGAACAGACCGGCTGGACGTAAAACGATTTCAGGATCGCGCCGGCGCGGGCGAGTTGGTCAAGCTGGGGTGTCTGGATGTCCTTGGAACCGTTGAACCCGGCGTCGGCATAGCCGTAATCGTCGGCAAGGATATAAAGAACGTTGGGGCGCGACGGCGCTGCGCCGTATGCGGCGGTGGACAACAGCAACAGGAAGAGGCACTTCATGCGATTCATGATGAGGAAACAAACACCGTCGCAGCACAAAAGTTTTCCTCGGAAACACTTCCCGGTCATGATAAGCAACTGTTGTGAACCAAACGCTCGTTGTTCTTCTGTTACTCGCCACCGGCGCGCTCGCGCAAGACAATCGCCTCATTCGTCTTGATGTCGCTGCCAATGCCACCGTTGTCGGCCTACTTGAAAAGGAGACCCGCCACGATTGGCTTGCGACGGGCAAACGCCCGTTTGCCACGATCAAAAAAGGCGGACGGTATTTCCCCGCCACCGGTCTGACGCGCCATGGCGCCCTCTGGCGCGTCGAGTTCGGCTCCACCGAGGCAGAGGTTGATCTCCGTGTCACCGTCCGTCCGCGCTATTTGTTGTTTGAGGTCGTGCGAGTCAAAGGCGACGGCATCGAGGAACTCCGCTTTGCCGAGCTTCAGGTTGCCTGTGCAAAAAACAACGGCTGGTGGGCCGGTACCTGTTGGAATGATCAGTTCGCCGTCGGCCTGTTCGGATTGAGCGACCGGGTGCATGTCCAGTTGCGCGGCAATGGCAACCTTGCCGCGTCGCTCTATTCCGAATTCGGCATCGAAGGCGAAGGCGTGGCGCTCGTCGCCGCGCCGACAAACCGTTTTCTGGACATCGTTGAGGAGGTTGAACGCGATTGTCGGCTGCCGTCGCCGCGTCTCGGCGGACGCTGGGCCAAACGATCGCCGTCCGTCAAAACCAGCTATCTGTTCACCGACCTCACCGAGGCCAACGCCGACGAGACCATTCGTTACGCGAAACTCGGCGGGTTCAAATACATCATGATCTACGAGAGCACCTGGTCAAAGTCGCTCGGTTCCTACCCAATCAACACCAACCATTTCCCGCGCGGCGAACCCAGCCTGAAAGCTGTTGTGGACAAATGCCATGCCGCCGGGTTAAAGGTCGGACTGCATTTCCTGACCAGTTTCGTCAGTAAACACGACCCGCTGGTTCGTCCCGTGCCCGACCCGCGCCTGCTCAAAGATGACCGGGCCGTGCTTACCGCCGACATTGATGAGCATGCGACGGAAATCGCCGCCGATTCGCTGGCGACTTTCCCGACCGAAGGAGCTTTCTATGGCGATAACAAGGCCGGCTTTGACATCCAGATTGACAATGAAATCATCCAATACCGCGCCATCGGCACCAACACGTTTCTGAAGTGCCTCCGTGGCTTCGCCGGCACAAAGGCCGCCCCGCACAAGGCGGGCGCCACAATCCATCATCTGGTCGAGCGATACGGCTGTTACCTCGCCGACCTGCGCACCACGCTCAAAAACGAGATCAGCGAACGCATCGCCGGCCTCATCAACCGCTGCGGATTCGACATGGTCTATTTCGACGGCGGCGAGTGCAACAGCGCCAACGGTCCCTACTGGTACTGGGTCAGCCAGCAACAGGACGACGTCTGCCGACGATTCAAACGCGAGGTGCTCGTCCAGGGCAGCGGAGGCACCCAGTGGACCTGGCACTGGTTTGCACGCGGCTGTTGCGATGATTTTGCCGCCATCGCGCCGAAACCGTACCTCGATTGCCACAAAATTGCCGACTCATGGGAGCATTACACGCAAAGCTTCATGCCCGCCGAACTCGGTTGGTGGGGGTTCCTCGCCGCCGAACCGGACCACCCGGCCACCACTCCCGACGAAGTCGAGTATTACGCCGTGCGAATGCTGGCACTCAACACGCCGGTCTCGCTGGAAACCAGTCTCAGCGCCCTCCAACGCAACGGGCGCACCGAGGAAATGCTCGCGCTGCTTGCCAGCTATGAGCGGCTCCGCCTTCGAGACGAGTTGCCAACAGCCATCCGCCAGCAACTCCGCACCGGAGAATGGCACCGCGTCGGCAACCGTTTCGTCCCGATCCGTTACGACACGCAATACCCCGCCACCAGCGGCCATCTCACCGCGACCAACACCTTCGGTGCGCAACCGTTGCGACTGCGTCTTCAAGCCGTCCCAACACTGACCGCGCCCGGCGACAGCCGCAACCTCACACTCCTGGACGGCGAACACGCGCTCGGCCCCGCCAACGGCCCCATGCCGGGCGCGCTGGCGCGGCGAATCACATTCGACCACCCATTGAACCTGCTCCACCATCGCGCCCTCGCTGTCACGCTTCGCGTTGAAACGCCCACCAACGCCGTCCTCAATGTCCAACTCGAAGCCGCCGGCAAAACCTACCGCGACCACTATATTGACCTGAATTTCACCGGCGAAAAAACGATCGTCATCCCCGAACCGACCACCGAACGCATGTTGCCGGAGTTTCGACCCGCCCATGCCAACTACGCGTTCAAGGCCGCCATGTACGGTTTTCAGTACCAACGCATCGTCGCGCTGAACCTGCGCTGGATGCGTGCTTCGGCGCCATGCCGGGTTCTCCGCGTCGAAGCTCTGGCGGAATCCGAGACCGTATTGAAAGACCCGTCGGTGACCCTCGGCAACGCCACGCTCGTCTTCCCCGCCACGCTGAAAACAGGTGATTATATCGAGTTTTGGGGCGGCAACACGGCGCGCCTCTTTGATCGCAACGGTCATCTGCTCGCGTCCGTCACGCCCCTCGGCCCTGTGCCGCTGTTGGCAACGGGCGCGAACGAACTGACCCTCAACGGTAACGCCAAACTGACCGTGATCACCACCGGCAATTCTGGCTTGCCAAGCAACAGATGAGCCTCTACCAAAGAGTTTCCATGAACCTGTTCAAACGTCTGACTCTGGCATGTCTCATCGCGGTGTTCTGGCTGGCGCAAGGCCGTGCCGAAGTGTTCACCCTCACTCTTCCCAAACCCTCGGACCGAAAAGTCCTTATCGTCAGCATTGACGGATTGCGCCCGGATGTCGCCCTGCGGGCGGAAATGCCAACATTGCGCGCTTTGATGAAGGACGGCGTCTTCACGTTCTGGGCACAGTCCACGGCGGTGTCGGTCACCCTGCCATCCCACGTGAGCATGTTGACCGGTGTGACCCCCGCCCGTCATGAAATCGCCTGGAACAAAGACCTCCCCTTCAGCAAACCGGTCTATCCCAAATACCCCACTGTCTTCGAGTACGCCAAAGCGGCCGGATATACAACGGCCCTCAGCGCCGGCAAGAGCAAGTTCGCTCATTTGCTCAAACCCAAAACCGTGGATTGGTTTTATCTACCGGAAAAAATCAACACGAAAGTCAAAGACGCCCAGGTGGCCGTCGAAGCCATCAAACTCATCGAACAACACCGACCGGACGTGATGTTCGTGCATTTCCCCGACGGCGACACTCTGGGCCACTCCAAAGGCTGGGGCAGTGCCGAACAACTCCAGGCCATGCAACAGACTGATGCCGCTCTCAGCCGCGTGCTGGCCGCATGGCGCCAGGCCGGCCTGGCCGACCAAGGACTGCTCCTGCTCACCGCCGACCACGGCGGTCAGGGCAAGGGACACGGGGCCGACGATTTGCGCAGCCGCACGATCCCATGGATCGCCGTCGGACCGGGATTGAAAAAAGACTACGATCTTGCCAACGCAGCCGCGGAAGACTGGGTACACATCGAAGACACCTGCGCCACCGCGCTGGACTGGCTCAAACTAAAAGTGCCACGAGCCATGGACGGACATTCTCAACTACCGTGGCTCGTCGGCAAGAAACTAAAGCAAGTCTGGGTGGAAACCGACGCCGACACCGCCGACGCCTTGATGCCCACCTCCCCTGAATACGAAATCCGCTAACGTCCGTCCTGCAGCAAGTCCCCAAAGGCAGGTAGGAGCGCGTACTTTTTCTGCCATGGCGTGTACATAAACCCACGCACATTTTTCGTCTGACGGGCCAGTTCCAACCATCCTTTGACCTGGTCGAGGTTCTCTGTGTCGTAGTAACAGGACACCAGCGTACGGAATCCTTCGTCCGCAAAAAATCGCAGGCTCTTTTCGCGCGGTTCACCGCCCCAAACAGCGACGATAAGGTCTTTTGGAACGTGTTTCCATGAGCCGGTAAAATCGCCCTCGACAAGATGGTAGTCGCCGTGAGCGTTGTGATTCGGATCAAGCATGTCGCTCCAGATATACACCTCGACATTCGGCATGTATTTGCGGAGGCAGGCAACCTGTTTGGTAATACACTCGCCAAGCAACTCGCCCATGTTCCGACCCCGACAGGCCTGACAGGTGCCGCCCATGCGAATCTCGTCCATGTTCAGCATCACCTTTCGCGGATGCAACCGTTCCGCTAGCAGTTTCGCCTCGTGATCAAAAATCTCATACAACGCCGGCTCGCCCATGCAGACGGTGACCTGGCTGTCGTGAATCAGCATCGAGTGATACCAGCTCACACGCAACCGCTCGCCATCCCGAATCCGACCACCGGGCAGCAACTTCAACGGCGGCGACGTCCTGTCCTCGTCCCGATACGGGTTAAACTGCGGATCCACCAACGGCGCGTAATCTTTCCCCTCACTGTAGCGGACCGCCCCGTCCTCACTGCAAACCGTTACGGGCGTGCCAGGCCGATGCAAAACGTTGATCGGGCCGATCTCCTCAATGCTCCAGTCATCCAGCCAAACCTTGCCAGACTTTCCTCCCCACAACCCGGCATAGAGACGCACGCTTTTGTTGTCGAGACTGTTGAAAATCATCGTCAGTTTCCGCCAGTCGCCGGTGGACGGCAAACGAAACGTGCGCGGCGCGAGCTGCCGTTTTCCGGCAAGCACCGAAACTTGAAAAGCGCTCGTCGGCTGCAGATTCTCCGTCTTGACCCAGAGATTGACGCGGTAGCAACGCCGCGGTGTGACGCGAATTTCCTGCATCACACGCGCGTGACCGTGCGGATTGGCGGTAAAGTTCTCCATTCGCAACGACGCCGCGCCGCCATGCCGGACCTGCGTGTCGGCAAAACAGACCTCGCCGGGTTGATCATGAAAGTTGTAGCCTTTGAACCGATGGTTTTTGAACTCCTCAAAATCGCCGTTGACCAGCCGTACCGTCCCGTCAGGCACAAATCGCGCCTCGCTCCCATTCACGACAAACAACGACTTCTCCACCGGCATCCCCTCGGCCAGATGACGGTCGTGCGCCAGCACCCCGCCGCCATAACCGACGCTGAACACAGCGGGAATCAGATCCATCTTGTTGCGATCGCACGCCTGTTTCACCGCATCGAGGCGGCGGAAATAATCGGGCGTCTTCTTGCAAAGCGAATCGAGACCAAAAGAGACCATCGCCCCGTTCAATCCGTGTTGCGCACCGCTGTCGAGCACCCGGACAATTTCATCCACATCACTGTCCTTGCCCAGCCCCCACCCGAAAATCCAGACAAACCGGTCTGGATATGTCCCGGCATGAGCGGATACACAAATCAGCATCCAGAGAAGAAATCCTTTCATTTTACCGTTTGTCCTGAGAATCGGCATCGCCTTCCATTGGCCCGTCGCATGAGGATACTGTCGTATCTTCGCAAGGAAATCTCTCGCAGCGATTTTGCAGGACCCGTTTGAGAATTGTAATGGAATTTTTTCTTTGGTTTCGGCCACGGCGACTCCTCTGGTATCTGGTTTCACATTCTCAGTTTCGCTCTCGATCTCGAGCAATTCACTTCTTGCTGCCCGTTGTTCGGCAACCGAGAACGACATGATTCTGTCTAAGTTGGACCGCCTACTTTGATCAATACTTTGCCCTTTGCGTTGCTTTGTAAGTTCTCATGAGGGCCACTGCCTGTGCGCCTCTGCCTGGCAACGCATGTCGTTACTCGCCCGGTTGTTTTGAGTTATCGGAAACTCCTGCGAAGAGTTCACGCTGTCTTGATTTCCCGCCGTCGCGGATCGTAAAGGGTTTTGCGGCCGGTTTCGTAGGAGGTCATGGCCATGATCACGGCAACGGCGTGCTGATAGCCGGCCTCAATGGGAGCATTGGGCTGCCGATTGGCGCGAATACACTGGAGCCAGTCCAAAAAGTGATCGGGATGCTCCACCGACGGAACCGGTTTCTCGCCGCGAATGGCACCGTCCCGCCGTGGTGCCCCCTCAGCGCTGTAGGTCGGCGCCATCCAGTTGTCCACTTTGAGAACTCCTTTCTCGCCATAGAACTTTCGGGTACAACCAAAACCGTTGCCAAGGTTGTTGGAGATGCTGACGAGAAATCCTTCCGGATAAATCCATGTCGCCTGAATGCAATCCGGCGCCGTAAATTGATGTTCATCTTTCCAGGTAAATGTCCCTCCCAGGCAAACGCACGATTCGGGGAATTTCGATCCCGTGATGAAGTTCATCATGTCAATCATGTGGCTGCCGTAGCCGGGAATCGGGCCGCGCGAAAACTCATAGTAACCGTACCATCCCGAATAAACATCAGCGCGAAACGGACGCATCGGACGACCGTTCAGAAACTCTTTCCAGTCCACATCCTCTTTCTTCACGTCCTTGAGGTAATGATACCAATACGGCTTCTCGGTGTTACGGCATTCCTCCACACGCGAAAGCTGGCCGAAAATACCGGTCTTGTACAGTTCGCGGCAACCAACAATACTCGGCAAACTGCGGATCTGCGTACCCACCTGACAGACGACACCGGCCCGTTTTACCGCGTCAACGGCACGAACCAGCGCGTCCATCTCGGTGGCCAACGGTTTCTCCACGTAAATGTGCTTGCCCGCGCGGGCTGCCGCTTCCAGATGCGTCGTGTGCTGATGATCGCAGGAGGCAATCATTACCGCGTCAAGGTCTTTCACCTGCAACAAATCCCGGTACGACACAAACTGTTCGGCATCCCGTCCAAACCATTCCCGGACCATCGCGTTTGCCTGCTCCCGCGCTACCCGCCACGGGTCGGCCAGCGCCACGATTTCAAAGTTCATCGCTTGGACATGCTTGTAAATGCCTTTCATGTGCGCGTCGCGCCCGCGACTGCCGCACCCGATGATGCCGATGCGAAGTCGGTCATTGGCGCCGATGGAGCGTTTTCGTTTCGCCGCCGTCAGCAGTGTCGGCCCCAGGTACGCCGCCGCCGCCAGACCAGCGGAAGTTTTCAGAAATCCTCTGCGCGTCAGGTTCTCATTCATGGTCGTCTCCTTTCAAAGGTGTTGTGAGTGTCTTTCAACAATCGCGGTTCGGCCCGATGGCGTATTGCCGCGCAAGGAGTCGAACACGTTGAGCCTCCCCAACACACCGTAAGTGTCAATCGCACCCACTGTGGTGATACCGCAACGGGAAGAAGCACCCACCCCCGCGCGGGCGTTCGCGTCCAAACCGCCAACCACACTCTGCTCCATACAAGGCCTTGCATTATCAATCCTTTTATCAGCTGATAAGCAGCATTTTAGACAAAAACATCGCGTCGTCAACACCAATCGTATCCCCATTCCTGAATCGGCTGAGAAATTCGTGGAAAACTTTTGTCTTCCCATCCAGGCACTGAAGTTGGCGAGATTCCCCCGTCTTTGTCACGGAAACCGGCTTTCATTTCGATGGCGTCTTTCCCGTGCCACCTCGCGCTTTATTAACAAGCATTCGCGCCTGCGCACCGGGCGACTGAAACCCGCCGGCGAGAATATCTTCCTCGCGAAACTTCGCCATCAAAATCTCGGCGTCGGCGTAACGGCGATAATCGTAAATGATGTGGATCATGCCATCGGGCGCCTGGAAACCGTCGGGATACGAGACGCCGCTACGTTCGTCGAGCACGAGACCGCCCTGCCATGTGACGCCGTCGTCCGAGGACAACATCGCCGTCAGGTGCGACCGCCCTTTTGTCCGCTCGTCAATCCGCCCGTGCTTGACCAGCAACAAGCGTCCCGACGCCAACCGTCGCAGGTGGAAACGCGCGCTGACGTGTGGGAAACGGATTTTGGGTTCCGTCCATGTTCGCCCCTTGTCGGAAGAATGGCTCTCCGCAATGCCGTCGCTGGTCCGCGCCAGCATCCAGAGTCGCCCGTCCCGCAACTCGACGACCATGTGCTCGTCGAAATTGGATTTCGGGAACAGCACGCCGCCGCGACGGGTCCAGGTTCGGCCTTTGTCGGTCGAGACGAACAGGTGAGCCATGCGTTGATCATCGAGTTCATGGAACTGTTCGTGAAAACTCGGCGGAATGATGGCGCGGTCAATAGTCGGGCGCTGTTTCTCGGTGGACGCATGAATGCAACCGCGTCCCCACAGCGAGACCGGCAACAACCACTCGCCGTTCTTCAATACCGTCGGCTTGTTCAACGTCGCTCCGTGCCAGATCCGCCGCGGCACTGACCAAACCGGCTTCGGTGCCTCCGGGTTGTCACACGTGATCGCCCACACACCGGCCCGACCATCGAAATACCCCACCGACTGATCAAAAAACAACCACAACCGCCCTGTCGGATCCGTCCAGAAATTGCCAACCAGCGCCCGACGCGGCAATCCATCCGTCGTTTTTGTCGGCGCAATAACCAGACGCGGTTTTGACCAGGTCGCGCCATCGTCATCGCTGGTGGCCGCGACGAAATAGCCAAGCTCGCTGTCGCCGCCGCTAACCCAGGCCGCCCAAATCCTCCCGCCCGCCGTCCGATCACATCCGATCACCATGTTCATGTCCCGCGCCTCATCGGCATATTCGGGTCCCGGTGCTGTGTTCACCACCGGCGGGTCCAAGCCCGGATCGCTGGCGACGGCGCCACATGCTCCGCACCACCCCAACAACAGGACGAGTCTCAATTGGTTCATTGAAATCTCCTTTCAGGCCACGCCGTTGACAACATGTTGCGGACGCCCCGCCAACCAGGCGCGAATGTTGGCGGCGGCAATTTGCAGGAGCCGGGCGCGGGCGTTGCGCGTGGCCCAGGCAATGTGCGGAGTGATGAGGCAGTTGCGGGCGCGCAACAACGGATTGTCGGGCGGCGGTGGTTCGACGGAAAGCACATCCAGCCCCGCACCGGCCAAGCGACCGTTGTTCAGCGCGTCGGCCAGATCGGTTTCATTGACGAGGCCGCCGCGGGCGGTGTTGATCAGAAACGCGGACGGTTTCATCGTGGCCAGCCGCGTGGCGTTGATGAGTTGGTTTGTCTCCGGCGTGAGTGGGCAATGCAACGAAACGACATCACTCGCGCGCAAAAGCGCCTCCAGATCGCCGCCGCGTCCGCAAGCCAGCACGCGCATTCCAAACGCCCGCCCGATTTCGGCGACGGCTCTGCCGATGCGCCCGTAACCGACGATACCGAGCGTGAGACCGTGCAGTTCGACCAACGGAAAATCCCAGTAGCAAAAATCGTTCGAGGCCGTCCATCGTCCCTCGCGCACGGTTTGCGCGTGGTGGGCGGTGTGGTTGGTCAGTTCCAGCAGCAACGCAAACACGGCCTGCGCGACATTTGGGGTACTGTATTCCGGCACGTTGCAGACGGGAATGCCGCGTTCGCGGGCGGCGTCGGTATCCACGACGTTGTAGCCGGTGGCGAGCACGCCGATGTAGCGCAGGCGCGGCAACGCGGCTATGGCGGCACGGCGGAGAACGGTCTTGTTGGTGAGCACCACGTCGGCCTCGTGCGCCCGCTCGACGACTTGCGTTTCGGGTGTGCGGTCATAAATCGCGCACGAGCCGAGTTGGTGAAATTCGTCCCAGCTCAGGTCGCCGGGGTTGGCAGTGTAGCCGTCCAGAACGACGATGTTCATGGTCGCTCCGCCACCCACAGTTGCGTCCAGTCACCGTTGTTGACGTTGAAATAAATGCGGCGGCCATCAGCGCTGAAGATTGGATGCGGATGGGGCGGTCGCCAGGATTTTGCGCCGCCGACAGCGGGCGAGTGATGGATGACAACGTAGTGGGCGCCTCGGATATCGGCCACCACGATGCCCCATTCGTCCCGTCGGCCGCCGACACGGTCCATCAGCGTGTCGGTAACCAGGAGCGTGCCGTCCGGGCTGGCGGACGGATGCCCGGAGCCGAACGACGGCAGGTCGGGGATGCGTTGGGTCTGACCGGTTTTGCTATCAATGAGTAGGTTGCCGGCCTCGACGATGGTACGGGCGTCGGGATGCCAGGCGGGATGTCCCCAGCGGGTATCGGCGCGGAGGAATCGTTTATCGTTGAGGCTGTACACGACCAGACCGAGTCGGGTGCTGGCTTGTTTGCTGCGTGCGTCGCCGCCAGCGGGGGTTGCCAGTTTGAAGAAGACCCGGTTGAGGTCGGGGCTGAGCACGGGGAAGAAGATGGAGATGGGTTTCTCGCCAAAGTGTTTGGCGAGGAATTCGGGATAGGCTTGTTTCAGCGCGTCGGCGGTGATGACCGTGTTGATTTCGCCGGTCCGGACATTGGCGAGTTCCAGGCCGCGATGTTCTCCCGGATTCCAGTGCAAACCGTAGAGGGGAACCACATCGGCGTGCGGTTGGCTCCAGCCGGCCAAGCGGTCGCGGGCGAGGATGCGTTCCCGTCCTGTCTCCACATCCACGACGGCAGTGAACCACTGGCCGTCGCGTTGGCCGTGATAGACAACGCGCTGGCCGCCGCTGACCCATTGTTGGCAGGCGACGCGGTGGGCGTCCTCGGTGTCAACATCGCGGGCGAGGGTTTTCTCTTCGCCGGTGAGGCGGTGGCGAATGACGACGTCGCCGCGCTGGGCGTTGGGTGTTTTTGAGGCGAAGAACAACAACCATTGGCCGTCGGGACTTTCAGGACAGGTGTTGAAATAAGAATGAATCGTGTGGCGGCCGTCCTGCGGTGCGGCGGGGCTGATTTTCACGCCGCTTCGCCAGGCGGCCAACGGATCGTTGGTGGCAGCCAGTGTGGTGGTCAACGGTGTCAGGAGAGCGGCCAAGAGAATGACAGAGATCATGGGTTCACCGTATCGAAGTATTTTTGAAACGCCGCAACGAGGGTTTCGCCGTAGTTTTCCCAGTGGTGTCCGAGCGGGTGCTCGTGGAGTTTGGCGATCCAGTGGCAGTTGAACTCGTGGACGACCGCGTCAATGCCGAATCGTTCCAGCCAACCGTCGCCGAGGGAACCGGGGTTGCGAAAGGCTGCTTTTGTACTGCCTTCGGTGAACCAGGTGTGTTGGCGAAGAAGTTTTTCCAGGATCGCCATCCGCTCGAGGTATCGGTTCAATTCGGGCACGGAAGGTCGGCTGATGTGCAGTTGGCCGTGGCCGTCGTTGTGGAGGTCCAGGGCCAGGTGCGGACGTTTTCCGTGTTCAATCATGGTTTCGAGCCATTGCTCCAGCGCAGCGTTTTCGGGTGCCAGGCGCGGATCGGCGGGTTTATCCCAGTCGCGATTGAGGTCCTTACCGAGGAGGTTGAACCGGGTCATGCCGCGGGCCACGCCGTCCTTGTTGGCCATGGGCAGGATGTACACGCAGTACCGTTGCGGCTCTTTCAGCAACTGATGGATCAATCCCTGCGCTACCCAGTTGCCGGCGCTCTCCCACGGATGAGCGCGTGCGCGGAGGAAAACCCGATGGGCCGCCTGCGGGTCACCGATGCGGATGATTTCGAGGTCGCGGCCGGCGACGGTTTTGCCGATGGGCGTGATTTCCACGCATGGTTGATGGCGAATGGAATTCAACAACTGGTCGAGGTCGGAAATCCGATACGGCTCCACGCGCGCCACGTAGAGTCGCGGTCCCGTCATCTCCACCGTCAGGCGCACGCGATTTTCGGGAAGGATTTCTGTGGCCAACGAGCGCCAGTCTTTCCCGTTTTCGGAGACAACGAGCGCTTTCAGTTCCCCGGCGACGGAGCCGGGTTTGCCGTTCCAGACATTGTCGAGATTGCAAAATTCGAGCGTCAGCCTCGCACCGGGTCGGGCGTGGAGCAAGAAGTGGATATGCCCGGCGGCGCGATTCGGCGAATTGCGTTCATGGTCGTACAACAGATGAATCCGAATGATCCCGTTCCCGTCGCACTCGTACCAGAGCGGCGAGGCGTTCTCAAAGCTGGTGTCAATGAACTCCAATGCGGCCGAGGGTGGCGTCGCTGAATCGGGCTGCACCCGTTTGTCGGTCTCTTCCAGTTTGAAACGGGTGCTGACCACCGAGTGTTTTTCCGATCCGGGCCGATATTTGATGTAAGTGGTGGCGACAAACGTGCCGTCGGGCAACCGTTCGAGGCCGGGATAACCGCAATCGCCGCCCGCGTGGCTGTGGAGAAGCTTGATCCGATACTGACCGGGACGCGAGGATTGGATGTCCTCGTAACGCCCAACCCAAGCGACGAAGTGGCCTTTGGTCGGGCTGTTGGGCGCTTGGTCGCGGAAAGCGACGACCAGACGCCCATCAAGGGCATAGGCACCCACGTGACGGTCGCCGGTCAACTCCCACGGCGTGTCTTGCGGCGGCGTCCATGTCGCGCCCTCGTCGCGGCTGAACATGACCAAGCTGTGTCCCTTGTGGGTGTTCTCGCGCATCAGGCAACACAGTTCGTTTCCGTCCGGCGATCGGAAGACAAACGGTTCGCACGGGTTCTTGCCGTCCACCCGCGCCACCACACGCGGTTCCGACCAGGTAAACCCGCCGTCCTTTGTGATGGTCTGGAGCACCTCCAACGGAGTGCGGTCCGCGCCGCCGGGACCGCGATGGAACAATCCCAGCGTGGAGCCGTCCTTGAGGCGCACGACGCTGCTGAAGGTCATCACACAACGAAACGACGGGCCGAGCGGCGGCATTTCCTTCCATGTTCTGCCGCCGTCCTCGCTCAGGATACTCGGCATGGCCGGGCCACCGCGTTTTCCGAGCGCCGCCGAGAAAACCCAGAGCCGTTCTCTGCCCTGTGGGTCAACAATGCGGTAAATACTGGGGCAGTTCTGATGCGTTTTGAAGCCGGGCGGCAATTGGTCATCAAGACGTGTCCAGGTCCGCCCACCGTCGTCGCTTCGCGCCATCGGCCCGGCGGCGCCGCCGTGACCGATGCACCAGACACAAAACATGGTCCTGCCGTCGGGCATCAACAGCGTGGTCGGATGTCCTTGATAAAGGGTGTCGGTGCCCGCCGCCAGAATGACGTGACGGTTGGTCTCGACGGAGAGGTCCACCGTCGGGATGGCGGACGCGGTGGCGCATGTCGCAATCAAACCGAGAACGAGGCGGATCAAATTCATTCGTTGGCTTTGACGGCGCGATGGGCGGTTTCTTGCAAAAATCGAACATCATCGGCATCGAGACCGGGCGGCGCGAACCGGTTGCCGACGACGCTCTCGCCGTAAAGCGTCTCGTACCAAACGCACGCGCCGAGATACTGTCCGGCCACGCTGGCATGATGACCGTCCATGCCGAGTTTGCCATCTTTCCAGCGCCAGCCGATGTGCAGTGAGTGGTGTTGATGAGGCAGTGCGGGTGGCGTGGCGTTTTTGAAATCGAACGCCGTGTCCGGTCGGTAACCCCATCGCGGATCGGTGTCAGCCAGGTAAAAGGCGTTGCCAACCGGAATGAGGCGCGCGCCAAGTTCGGCGGCAATGGCGCGATAGGCGTTTTTCAGTCCCGCGTACATTTCCGCCTGGGTACGCGGCTCGCCGGACTTGGACGACGGAGCGCGGAAACGCGGGTCGTCGCAGCGGTAGGCCCACGTTTGATGCACCAACAAGGTCGCGCTCGGCGCGTATTTTTTGATGTAATCGCGCAGTTGCTCGGCAAACGGGCGGTAGGTGGCGATGTCATGGCTCTTGATACTGGCCTGTTGGATGGTGACATAGTCCCATGGTTCGGACTCCAGTTCCTGTCGGAGGCTGCGTCCGCTGGCGTAGAGGCCGTTGGTGGCGGCTTTCTCCGCGTGCAATTGCAGCGAGGCGCCGCCGACCACGATGGGGCGATGAATCAACTCGTGTCCACCGGCTTTCACGAGGTCGGGCAGATACCTTGTAGCATCCCGCGAAAAACTGTTGCCGATGGTCAACAGACGGATTGTTTTACCTTCTGCTGCCGCCAGCGACCCGACGGCGAACAGCAAACACAACAGAATACGACCGACAATGAGCTTCATGCGGTGGATGTCTTTCCCCAAGCTTTCTACTCGCTCGGCGACGGTCTGACAAGCGCCAGTTGGTCGCGCAACCAGCGGGGACGGTTGGTGGTCAGGCCGTTGACGCCGACCGCCGCCAAACGAGCGGCCACGGCGGCGTCATCCACGGTCCACACATACAACCGAAGCCCGGCGGCGCGGACTTTGGCGACCGCCGCCGCGTCTATTGGAAACCGGTAATGCAGGTTCAGGCCGTCGAAACCGGCAGCTCTGGCTTTTGCGATCAATGTTTCGATGTCTGGTGTCGGTTCGGTTTTCGCGTCCGTTCCGACAGCGACCAGCCAGTATAGCGGCAGTTTGGGAAACCGTTGACGGGCCGTTTTCATGGTCTCGTATTTGAAGCCGATGAGAACGGTTTGTTCCGGCGCTTTACCGGCGGTTTTCAATACCCGTTCCAGTTCGGGCAACACTTCCGGGCCGCATTTGATCTCGATGAACAACTGTTTGCCGTCGGGCACTGTTGCCAGCGCCTCGCTCAACGTCGGCAACCGCTCGCCCAGCCATTGGGCGCCCTTCCAGCGTCCCGCGTCGAGAGCGCGCAGCGACGCCAAACTACAGCTCTTCACATCGGCGTCGTGGCCGGTGGTGCGTCGCGTGTTCGCGTCGTGGATCACCACGATCTGACCGTCTCGCGTCAGGCGAATGTCGAGTTCCACCGCATCGGCCTGCTGCGCGTAACCGAGTCGAAACGCGGCAAGCGTGTTTTCCGGGGCGTCGTACGACGCGCCTCGGTGGGCGATGATTTCAATGGCATGAAGCCCAACCAACGGGATGATCAGCCAAACAATCAACAATGTTTTGACCCATTTCATGGGGCGCCTTCTTCTCAGTCGTTTCCCCTCGCGCGGACGGTCTTTCCCTTCGCGGTAATGCCGAGGCCGAGCAACGGAAGCAGCTCCCGGCTTTCGAACGGCCCGTAGTTGAAAATGATGAAGCCGCCGGTACGATGGCGGCGGGTGATCTGGATTTGTTCAATGGTCTGCGCGACGCCGAGCCGCGACGATGAGGCGCTCACGCCGATGCCGGGATAACACGGCACGCGCCCCGCCCAGACAATCTGCTGCGTGACCATGTCTTCAAATTTACGGCGACTCGGCGTGTAGTCCATCGGACAGACGAAATCGAGCCAACCGCGATCGCACCAGAGTTTCCAGTCCTGTCCGACGGAATCGCGATCGGTGTTCCACTGGCGAAACACGGCGGCGGAAATCTTGATCGGCGGCTTGATGGCGCGGGCCTGCTCGCTCACCGCTTTCACAACGGCAGTGATGTTGTCACGCCGCCAGTCGAGCCAGCGGCGACGCAGTTCGCCATCGGTTTGCACGCTGCGGGGCCAGTCCGTCACGGGCGCTCCGATCGCGCGCTCGAATCGTTGCCGGCAACCCGCGCAAAAACAATGGGCACTATCGGGGTATCGGATGTAATCGAAATGCAATCCGTCCACATCGTAGCGCCGCGCCACTTCGAGCATGGACTCGATCTCCAACCGCTGGTTGTCAGGATGCGACGGACAGAGCCAGAGCAGTTCCCTGCCCTGCGCGTCGGCCTGAAGACGACCTTCGCGTCGTAACCGTTCCACAAACTCCTTCGGCGCAGCGTGTCCGAGGTTCCAGTTCACTTTCCAGACGTGCATTTGGACGCCGTATTTTTTGCAGGCGGCAAGACAGGCCGCTATCTGGTCGCCCTTTTCCGCCGCCGCTACCGGCAACGTTTTGCTGTCGTAGAACGCCGCTCCGCCCCAGAGCATGTTCGGCAGGATGGCCGTGAAACCGTTCTCGGCCAAGCGACGAATGGCTTCGTCCCAATCCATCCCCGCCACTCCAAAGGCGCTGTGACACCAAAACGCGCGAAACTCGCCGGGTTCCGACGGTTGCGCCCTGCAATACGCCTCCAGAAGCCGTTGCCCGGCAATGGCCGCCTGGTCCATGGCGGCGGGATACTGTCCCTGCGCCACCCGTTTTCGCGCCGCGCGATAGGCGGCACGCGCTTCGTGAAGCGGCCTGGAATCCACACCAATCCGCGAAACGGCCTCCTCGAAGTTTTTGAAACCGAGATTTGTGCCGAGCGATCCGAGGCGGTTCTCCGCCGCCTGTCGCCACAGATTGGGCACGAGGCTACCGACCATCGCGAGGAGCATCCGCCGTTTGTTGACACTGTCATCGGGCAACAGCACATGTGTCATCACAATGCCGTTGGTCGAGCCAATCACCGCCGCGTGACCGTTTGGCTGTCCCGTGTCGTCCAGCCATTCGGCCAACAAATGTCCGACGCCGGGCAACGGTTGGAAATCGCTGATATTCCACGACGACTGGCCGACAACAGCGGGCGCGCCCGGCAACGATGCGCCGACAAAACGGATGGCCGAGAAGAAACCGGGTCGGGGCGCCTTGAGATGTTCGCCGCCACGGAGGCCGAGGCTCGGACGGAGTTTCGACGGGACAATATAGAAGGCCAGCAAACGGCCACCGCGCTCGATAAAACGGAGAATCTCGTCTGCCACGGGGTCGGGCATGGTGGGATTGTGTGGAAGAATGAGCAGTTGGAACGGTTTCAGGCGCTCCGCGGTAACATCGAGGTCGCTGAGCGTCGCGCAGCTGATACCGAGCGTGCGCAATTCCTCCGTCACGTTCTCCGCGTACTGCGCCACCGCACGGGCCTCGTCGGGGCGTTGCCGGGCAGCCGACTCGCCGCGAATCACCGCCACAACCGCATCGTTGCCCGTTACGGGGATCGGAACAATGTCACGGATGTAAAACGCGGTGTCGGCGTCGCGTCCGCGCCAGGCAGAGATGCGAATCGTCGAAATCCTGCCCCAACCGGCGGGTTCCCCTTCTGTCGTTGTGGCATTTTTGTCAATTGTGATGACACCCCACCGGTCGCGGGATTCGGGTGTAAACGGCGCGCGGTACCAGCCGTTGCCACTCTGAAAATACATGACGAAATCCGCCACCGGCGAGGCGTCGCGACAAAACATCTCGAACCGGATGCCGCGACAGGCGGAAAGGTCGAGCGAGGTTTTCAGATCCCAGGAAGCCCGCTCGATGGTGGTGTTGGCAAAGTTAACCGGGAACCGCACGGCGGGACGTTCGTCCATCACGACCGCCTCCGCCGGGGCAGAGCCGCGCATCGGTTCCCACACCGACCGGGCCACCTCGATGGACGGCAACGCAAACAGTCGGCCACAGAAAAACGCGAAGAGTAAACAGGTTGTTGTTTTCATGGTTTTATGGAAAGGCACCACGACATTCGTTTGGCAAAGTCGCGCTGGAAATCCGGGCGCCAGCGGCTGACGGTTGTGCGCGGATCGAAGCCGTCCTGAGTTGGCAGGTCGCGCCACCAGCCGTCCGGCTCGCGCCGATATTGGCCGCCCCAACCGGGTTTGGACGGATCATTCGGGTCGTTGCCGCCGAGCGGCAGAAAGAAAAACCACGACGGTGTGTCGCCTTCCTTCAGACAATTGTGCGGGTTGGGCGCCGTCCAAGTCTTTGTCGGGTAAAGCGCGCCAAGCGACCCGGTGCGCCGGACATTTTTTTCAATCCACTCGCGACTGGTCAACGATTCGTCGCCAGCCAGATACATCCCGCGATGGGTTCCCTCGCGTTTATCGTGGCCCGGCGGCGCTTTGGACAGGATGTAGAACATGCCGGGAAACTCCGTTCGCATCCAGTCGGCCATGCCGTCCTGATCACTGATGTCATAGACGCGGAATTTCTTTACGAACATGCGAAAGCCGTCCTCGCCTCGGTCGTGTTTGACGCGCCAAAGTGCCTGTGCCAGGTCGGTCTGGCCGCCCCAAATGCAAATGTTCAGCGGACGCTCCGACGATCCGTCGTCTATCCGTTCAATGAGCCAGCGCGAGGCTTCGGTGTCGTGGGTTTCGCCGATGACGTTGCGACCGCGCTGCGGGTTGCCGGACTTCACGCGCTGGCGCAACCGGTCCGGTTCCGGCCAGCCCGTGGCGTGTCGTTGGAGGTTCGGCAACACCTGTTCATAGCCGCCAATAATTTCACGGATCAGGTCGGGCCGGGTGATTGCTTGTTTCAACTCGCCCGGTGTACCGGAGGCGGTGGCTATCAGCGCCTCAATCTCGAATTCGTTTGCGTACACCATCAGACGGATCATGGATTGCTGGTCGTCGGGATCGCCCCCAATGTCGGTCAACACGGCCAAACGCGGTTTCGGTTCCGCGACGGCCGCGGTCAGGCCCGTCAATAGCGCCGTCAGTAAAACGAGCGCATTGCGTGACACATTCCTCATGGAGTCTCCAGGAGCAGCACCCAATCGTTGTCACCGGCATCGTTTGGACCGGGCGGGCTGAACTGGTCCGTGCCGCGGGCAGCCTGGAGTTTGCCGCTGGTCGGGTCAAACCAGCGGGCGTTCACCGGTTGCGTCAGTTTCGCTCGGTCAACAACAAGGGAGTTACCGTCCACGCTGTAAGCCAACGCACAACGGCCATCGGGCGTGACAGCGGCGGAAGTTGCGCCGGTGAAAAGGTTGGGCGCGGGCGTCAACCGATGCCACGGCAACGTCAGGAGAAATTTCTTGGCGCGCGCCAGTTGTGAGGAACCGGGTAAATTCATCGCTTCGCGCCACGGCGTGTCGCCCCAGTCGTGCCCGCCGGGCGACGAGCCGAACCGTTTCTCCGGCAGGTTGACCTGCCAGATGCCGTTGGCGCCGTAGGTGTGGCCGGCGCAACCGCTGTTGAGCAGGTGCGCCCAAAATGCCTCTCGCGCCTCTCGCGCGCCGAGCGAAAGATAGCGAATCGGTTCGCGCCGAGGCTCGCCGGGCTTCGGCCATGAGGTCGGCACCTGTAACCCCTCGTAGCGCGATTCGCCCGCGATCACAGGCATCAAGGGCGGACGATTCCAGCCTTCAAGCGCGGCAGCGGCATGTTGCGGAGCGGGACGGCTGTGACCGCTTTGCTGCATCTCGAAGTCGAGCAGCGTCGGGTCGAGCAATTCATCGCGGGCGTTTCGGCGCGGATGCGTTGTCAGCAAACGCCGAAACGGATCGGTTTGACGGATAAAACGAATGACCTCCGTCCATTCGCGCCGAAGTTGTTCGGTCTCAGCAGGCTTGTTGCCGGAGTTGTACCACGGCATCGCCTGTTCGCCCGCGGCGCACCAGATGACGGGATAGGCGCCCCAGCGCGCAATCAGGTAACGCCAGTGCTGTTTCATTTTTTCCGTACCAAGCCACGGTAGATGATACCCCCACGCGCCGAGCACACACGGTACCAAGCCTTGCTCGACCAGATGCTGTAGCCGACAATCGGCGGCGTTGAAGTATTCAGGTCGAATGCGCGCGTAGAGCGGTTCCCACGGGTAGCCGCCATCGCCGAGACCACGCTCGTCAAACGCCGGCATGTCCGGATAAAGCCCCGCAACAAGCTGCACGACAGTAAACCCTTTTTCGCAGCGGTCGGCAGCGAGCGTTTGAAAATCCTCCGGCCACCGAAGCCGTTTGACCAGCCCCATCCACCACGTGTCGCCGAACCAGAAAAACGGCGTGCCATCGGCATGCGCAAAGTGCCGTCGGTCTTCGGCAACGCGGATTGCTCCGTGACGAAACAGCGGGTTGTTGCCGACGTAGGGTCGCACCTCGACCTCGCCCTTGACAGCGTGGAGCGCGTTGTTCGAGGTGTCGGAACATTCGGTGCGGAAAACGTGTTTGCCCGGCAGCGGTGAAGCGTAGCGAACACGCCATGTCGTGCCGCCCGCCCAGAATGCCGGTACACGCAAGAGCCGACCGTCGGGCGTCGTGAACACGGCCTCCAGCATCACATGATGGAACGGGTCAGCGTAATCTTTTGCGGAGGTGAAACTGATCTCGGCCACACGATTCGCCTCCACGCTGATCGTCTCGGCGAGAGAACGAGACACCAGCGACAGCAGGCAAGAACAAAGCAAAATAACCGTGATGAGTTTCATTTTCGCACAAGCACGAGCCAGTCTTCTGTTGAATCAGACGGCGGTTGACCGAGCGAGGCCGTGGTACCGGCGGTGACGGATTTGACGGAACCGTCCTGTAACGCGCCGCCCACGCGCGGGTTGAACCATTTGACGCTGAACGTCCCGTTTGCCACCGAAAGGTCGAGGTCGGCACTGCCGCCGTTGGGGAGATAAACGAGATAGATTTCGCCGGGTTTGGCAAAGCAGAACCGCGTGTTCTTGTTCTCGGCGTTGCCGACCAGCGCGTCAGCGTTGCTCATTTCCCAGAACGGGACTTTGTTGGCGGCGAAAAACTCCAGCGCGATCCGACAGTAATCCCAACTCTTGTCGCGGCTGCGCCAGTCTTCGCACAACAGATCGTTCTGCGGCAATTTGTAGCCGAAATAGTATTCGACACCCGCGCCGCCGGCCATCAACGTGCCCCAAAGACAAAGTTTGCGGATGTCGTGAAGCGTGTACGTTTTGCCGTCTTTGCCGACGGCCTTGCCGTCGAACCCTTCGTAACCGGGATCGGGCGGAACGCCGAGTTCGGCGGGGTTCTGTTCGTCATGAGCCACAACCCACGGTTTGCCGGCCCTGGCGGATTCGGTCACCCACTTCAACACGCGTTGGTGTGCCTGACTCCAGCCGTTTTGCAACGACGCACCGCTCAGGTGCGAACGGTCACCGAGAAGCGGCGGATACACCTTGTCCTGCTGGTTCGGGAATGTGTGGATGACGATGTGATGATGATAGGGATCGGTCTTACGGATAAACTGCGCCATCGCCTGTTGCTGAGCCGATGACTGGCTGTTTTCCTCGCCTAGGTTCCAGTTCAACGCAAGGTTGTGGGCAAATCGGGCGATGACCTCCCGACAATACAACCGGCGTTCCGGGCCGAGGTCGCCGCCGTCCAGCGACTGGGCTGCGCCCGGTCCTTGTCGGTCGTCGTTCTCGGTCTCCTGCAACTTGAAGTGCAGATACAATCCCAGCGCGGTGGCGTGATCGAAAACGATGCCCCACTGGTCGAGCTTGGAGCAGTCATAGTGGAGTTTGTCGTCGCGCGACACAAACGGCCAAACATTGTCGCCGTCGCCGCCAGCGTTGTAGGTCAGAAAGGAGAAGGCGTTACAACCTTTACCGGCCAAGTAGTTCAACGCGCCAATCAACCCTTTGCCCTTGCCGTCTTTCCACGACGGATCGCTCGATCGCCAGTCGCGGATGTGCGACGCCCAGGTTTTCAGCGGCACGTTTTTCTTGCGCGCCTCCGTGCCGTCGAAGTCGGTGTAGGCCAGTAACGTCTCCGGCGCATCGGCACCGGCCTTCAGAAAATACTCTCCCGTGCCGGCAAAACGCAGGTAATGTTTGCCGACGTATTGCAAGCGTCCCGTGGCGCGGAAATCGCGCCCGGTTTTGTCGGTGGGCGCGACGTTGAAACCACCACTCAAACCGTCAAGTGGTTTCAACGGCTCACCCGTGCCGTCGTTGACGGCCACGTGTTTGCCTTTGACGAATGAGCCGGTGTAGTTCCATCGGCCTGGTTTGTCCGGCGAAAGATGCGCACGCCACTTGTTGCCAGCGTCGGCGGAAGTGTTCGCCGCATTCCCATCGGCAGCGAAGTAGCCGGGCACGACGTAGCGCGGCGCTCCGGACTCGTGGGTGAACGTGACCGTAAACCGGTAATCGGTGAACGGGTTCGGATCGTTGTCGCGTTCACGCGCGAACGGGCCATCGAGGGTAAGCGTGATCTTGTGCCATTGTTTCAGTTCACCGCCAATGGTTACGTTGCCGACCGTGGCTTCCGTCGCCGCGACTGCCAAGACAAGCAGGAGCGCAATCAGATTCATGCTGGCAGAATGTTCAGCGGCGCACGGCTAATCAAGCAAATTTCTCCACTCCTTCCTCGCACGCACACAAGCAGGCACTGACATCCCTCCCAAGTCAGATGCCATAAAGTGTATAGAGATGACACTTCTCCTCTCATGGGGGACGAACTCGTTCACCACCGGCAACGTGTACAAGGATTGGGCTGATATCAACATCCTCCCCTGCGGCTCCTTTTTTGGTCAATTCCGTTTCATCAGCGGATGGCCTGAGCTTGACTGGCCGTTGATTGAGATCGGCAAGAACCTCGACGTCGGGCCGCGCCGCTGTCGGCACGTTGGCATTCGGCAGCCGTCAAACAAACGGCGTGTACAATGTCTGGCTTGGACGCGACACTGCCGGGCTGCGGAAACTCGCCAGAAGTTTGACGAGGACCGGCGCGTTGAAGCGGTCAACGTACACCGTAGTGGATTCCGTCAATGTTTCCACTCACGCATGGATGCCGACAACTCTGACAAACGTTTCTCAATTAAGCGGCTCAAAGACTGGGCTTGTGCGGTGTGTTGACGCCGGGATGACTTCGACGCAAACGTTTGCTAACGACGCCTTCTCGCCGGTCAACTATAAGCTGATTGTTGAGAGTGACGGGCAATATGCCAACGGCTGTTACGCCACGCCTGTCCACAATGCATGTTACCTTGTGACGGCAAACTTTGACTCACTTAATAGGATGGCAAACCCAATCATATTTTGATCAACACAAACGGCGTGGAAGCCATTCGAGCGAGAACCTACAACAACACGGTGTGTATTTCTGTGAGCATCACCACGCCGCGAATCGCCTCCAACACGGTCGTTCAACCATATATCTTCCAATCGCTTGTCACCTCGGCCACGAATAACCTGGCGAATCCCGAACGAAACTATGTTCGCCTGTGGAAGATCGTGGAATGAGCGGCGTTGTCACTCAACTTTTACGGAGCTTTCTGCCCCGTATCGCGCCATCGGCCAAGCCAGTCGCGTTTTTGTTCGCGCCAGACTCCGTCCGCGCCGCGTACATATTGTTTGTCGTAGCGGCCACTGGCGATGCCAAGCAAGGCCAACATTCCGATGAGTACCCACCAAATCATCACGGCATACCATGCCCGATAACGATCTAAAAATCAACATCGCCGTCGTCACCGAACTGTCTGCCCTGCGCGAGTTGGAGACGCAGTTGCAAACACAGATCGTCAGGATGCGCGCGCTCGGAGCGTCAGCGATGAAATCAAGAGAAAAAAACAACTGCCAAGGGCGCAGGCCGCGCTTGGCGAAGTGCCATTTACCGCGAAAATGGAGGGGGGATTGTACCGGTTTCTCGAAAAAATCCCGCGGTCGGCGAAGTCACACGCCTGTTAAACGGCTCGCTAACTGCCGTGGCCGCCGGCGCAATGGCTGTCAAGGCCGCTTTCGACACGACGCGCGAGAGTCTCGAGGCGTTTGAAAAATCCTCCACCGCTCTCACCAACCTGAACTAGAAAATTTAGGGTCAATCGGAATCAGAGTGGAGTCGCTGAGGTATTGAGGCGGATGGAGGGAGCCGGGAAGAATAACTCCGAACTGAAGTTGAAATTAGAATCTCTGAAAAACCAAGTGCAAAGAGTTACCCTCTTCCAAAAAGCATTCGTATCTTCATTTTTGCTTTCCTGGTGTTGAAAAGTTTTTCGCGGCGTCATCCAGTACCAAGACCCAATCATTGGCATTGTCGGCAGCGGGTGGGACAAACTCGCGCTCGTCGCGGTTGGAGAATTCGCCGATACGAGTGGCCGTGCCGTCGCGCGGGTTGAACCACCATGCATTGATTTTATCGCCACCGAGCTTGTTCATGCGTACGGTAAACGCCTGCCGCAACGGCGTGTAGATCATCGCGTAACTTCCCTCGGAATCGCGCGTAGCCTGAAGATGGGCGGCGCCTCCCGGATTGGAAGAAGCAATCAGGGATTGGTCGGGAATCCGGGTCAGAAACGGCCGCGATTCAATGAGCCGGCGCGCATAGCCAACCTGCGCAGCGCCGGGCAACGAAAGCGCCTCCATCCATGACCGTCGCGGATCGGCGCACGGCTTCGACTTGCCGTCCCAGAACTGCCAGATGGGATGACAACCATATGTGTGACCATGTGCCCCGGCAAAGAGTCCCCAGTAACAAAGTTTGCGTACATCGGAATCGTCAAACCATTGTTTTTTTGTCTTGTCGCTGCGGACGGGATGATCCTCGTAGCATGGCTCGCCGTCCATGACGGGGCGCGGTGGGGTTTTCGCCAGGTCGCGGGCGAGCATGGTATAGTTCTCCTTATTGCGGTGCGAATGACCGCTCTGAATCTGATGAAAATCGAGCCACGGCTCGTCGTTGACGTACTCTGAGGACGAATGGCCGCCCATCGGGTGATACGTGATCAGATGGGTACCGCCATCGCCCGCACGCAATCCTTCGGCCATGGCCCGATAAACGAGGTGGTGCCGCTCGGTTTCAATCGGACGGTCGCCGCCAAGGATCCAGATGATTGGGGCGTTTTTGTAGCGTCGTCCGAGCCACTCGCCATAGATGCGGGCGGTTTCGGGCGTGAAGATTTCCGGTCCCTGCCCCCATTTTTTGTTCACCTTGTCGCCCCACGTCGGCAACAGGCCGATAAACAAGCCGAGCGACGCGGCCTTGTTGACGACCCAGTCCACATCGGCAAAATATGGTTCAAGCGGTTGTGTCGGGTCTTTGTCCTTCAACGGCAGGTGACCGTACCGGTTCGGCTCGGTCAGGCCGCCGAACTCCGCCAGCACGACCGCCTCAATCACGGTGAACCCCTTGGCAGCGCGGTCCTTCAGGTAGCGTTCCGCCTCTTCGCGGTCGAGACGGTGAAACAGTTCCCAAGCTGTGTCGCCGAGGTAAAAGAATGGCCGACCGTCCTCGTACACCAAAAACCGTTTGTTCTCGCTAACTTTCAATCGAGGCGCGGCGTGTAACGTCGGCAAAATCATGACGCCCAGCAGCGCGACAAACAGAATCAGCCTTCTCATCATTTCCTCTTCGGGTTCGATGCAAATGGAATCGGCTTCACGTCATCGGCCACCAACGCAGCGGCCAGCGGATCGTTATGCTCTTTTGCAAACTTCTCAAGCAACGCCCGGTGCTCGAGCAGAGTCTTTCGATACTCGGGATCGCCGGCAAGGTTTTTCATTTCGCCCGGGTCAGCATCGAGGTCCACAAGTGATTCGCGACGCTCGCCGTGGCTGTAAACGCAGTACTTGAAGCGTTCAGTGCGAACCATCCGCCCTTGCATTTCCGGGTGAAAGCCATCAAGGGTACCAGCCTGGGACATGTCGTTCTCGACGACGATATACTCACGCCACGAGGGAACTTCCTTACCGAGAGCAACCGGCAACAAACTGCGCCCGGGAAGCTTCTCCGGCGCGGGGATGCCGGCAGCGTCCATCATCGTGGGAAGAATATCAATGCCGGTATTGACGAGTTTGTCGGAGGTGGATGCCGTTGTTTTGCCTTTCCATGAAATGATCAGAGGGACGCGGGCGGATTCTTCGTAGAGCACTGTCTTCTGATTGAAGCCGTGTGCTCCAGCGCATTCGCCGTGGTCGGAGGTAAAGATGATTAGGGTGTTTTCTTCCAAACCAGCCTGGCGCAGGGCGGCGGTGACGCGGCCGATTTGTGCGTCCACCAATTCGATCATGCGATAATACCCCCAGCGGAGTTTGCGCCAGTCATCGGGCGTGAATTTGCCGACGGGGAACGGGCCGTTGTCCACTTGATAGGCGCGGCGCATCAGCGTCATCCCGTCCGGCTCGTTCCGTGGCGGCGCGAGGTTGAACGGCGCGGGCGGCAATTGGTCGAGCGGTGGCGGCGTGCCGATTTCGCCGCAATTCAATCTCTGTTGTCTTCCCGCGAGCCGTCGTGCCCACTCGCAAATGTTGTGCGGGTTCAGGAAACTGACGACCAACAGGAACGGTTGATCGTGTTTCTGCGACAGAAAATCCACTGCTTGCAATGCCGTGGCGGCGTCGGGGTTGTCTTTCGCTTCCTTGACAGTGGTTCGAAAGCCATCTTCCACACGGAAGAAGAGATGCCGCTTTCCGAAATACGCCGTGTGGTAGCCGGCTTGGCGGAAATAGGTTCCCATGTCCACGAACTCCGCCGTGTCGATGTTGACGCGTTCGTTGCGGGTGACGCCAGTCTGGTGCGGGTAACGGCCGGTGAATACGGAGTTACGATACGGCATGCAGAGCGGATTGGAGCTGTAGGCACGCGTGAACAGCATCCCTTGTGCGGCCAGCCCGTCCATGACCGGCGTGTTGATGTACTGTTTGCCCATCCGACAACTCATTACATCGGCAAACTGTTGGTCGGTAACGATGAAAAGGATGTTCGGCCTGTCGGCAGCATGCACGGAAACCAGGCCGACGATACACATGGCGAGGATAATTCGGATCATTCTGATATCGGTTCTTTCTCGAAATCAGACTCGTTTACCCAACCGGCCTTCACTTTTTCTCCTTTCTTGAAACGCTCGTAAAAATTGCGCTGGCCTTCGTTGGCGTAGGGGTATTCATCGAAGATATGACCTTGGCCGAACATGCGCGGATCGCCTTGGGCTTTGAGTTCATCGAAGAGTTGCTGCTTGAACGCCTGCGCCTCGGCGCTCCCCGCAAGGTTCGTCACGCAATCGGGATCGGCGCGCAAATCGTAGAACTCCTCGGCGGGACGCTTTCCAAAACACAGGTCCCAATAACGTTTTTGTCCGGGAACCACGCGCGATTTTAACACCTCGGTTTTGGTCGGGCTGCCGTCGGTGTCAAGGTAGCCGGTCTCGGGGTTGCCGGACGGCCAGCGGGTCGGCTCGAAGTTGTGGAGATAAAGTTTGTCGTTCTTCACCAGCCCGCGAATCGGATAGCCCCAGTCATGCGGGCGCCCAATATCGGTGCGTTCTTTGCCGATGAGGACATGATCGCGATTGGTCGTTTTTCCCGCAAAAATGTCAGTGAGACTGCGTCCCGTGGCGGGAGCCATGCCGGTCTGTTCCCAGTTTAGCCCGGCGACCTCGATGAAGGTCGGGGCGAAATCTATGAAGCTGACATAGTCGTTGACGACGCGCCCCGGTTGCTTGATGCCGTTTTTCCACATGACGGCGAGGGGGACATGGTTGGCGTGCTCGTAGGCGTGCCCCTTGGCATGTGGAAACGGCATCCCGTTGTCGCCGGTGACGACGACGAGCGTGTTGTCGAGCAGGCCACGTTTTTCGAGCAACTCCAGCATCCTGCCAAGATGACGGTCGAAGTGCTCGACCTCGAAGGCGTAGTCGAGCAGGTCGTTGCGAACAACCTCGTTGTCGGGCCAACAGGCGGGCACGCGGTCAACGTCGGTGATCTTCTTGCCGCCTTTGGCAACGCCGGAGCCATACTCATAGTCGCGGTGCGGCTCGATGGAGCCGTACCAGAAACACCACGGCTTGTCCTTGGGCGCGGCATCGAGAAAATCCTCGAAGTTGCCGGCATAATCGTTCTTGCTGATGCCGGTGGTGGGCGGGACGAGTTTGCGTTTGTTGAACGGCTGTCCAACCATCTGGCGTCGCTTGCCGTGGGCATCGGTGGCATTACCGGGTCCCCAGCCTTTCTCGGTCATACCCACAAAGTAACCATGCTCGGCCAACGCCTCGGCATAGGTCTTGAACTCGGCGGGGAAATAACAACCATGATTGGCGGCAGCCTTCAGTTGCCACGGGTTGCGTCCCGTCACGATGGCCGCGCGCGCCGGTGCGCACTTGGCGTTGGGCGTGTACGCATGAGTAAACAAAAGCCCCTGCTCCGCCACCCGATCAAACGCCGGCGTCCTCACCCACCGGCACCCGTACGCGCTGGCATGCGGATACGACCAGTCGTCAGCAAGTGCAAAAAGGATGTTCGCCTGTCGGGGCGAACCGGGTGTCTCGGCGGCAAGCAATGGGTTGCTGAGAAACACAAAAACAGCAATCAGACCGGCTGTTGTTTTCATAGAGAGAGACCTTTCTGGCGGCGATTGGAGGCGTTTTTCCGTGGCCGTCAACGCTGTCTCATCGTGCCTACCGAATTGGGCGCGGCGGTCAGTGTGGGCAACCGCGCCTTCCCGCGACGACGATTGCGCGTTGACAGCAAGGGAGCCAAGCTTTGTGACCTGTGCGGGGTGTGCGGCAGCAAGCGAATTCCGCATCCAAGTGCCTTCGCAAGTCATACGATCACGGTGCGGTGTCTTCGGATTCGGGTTGACGGCGCAAGGAGGTTCATAGAAACCGACCCCGTCGGCGATGATGCCGATGACGTTGCTGTATTGCGGCGGCTCGGGTTTGTCGGCAGTATGGCCGCGGAAAAGTGCCGGAAGAGGCAACGAGAGGAACATCGGGTTCACGGGGGAGTGGTGACGGGAGCGGGCTGGTCGCTGTTGCGGGTGGCCTGGCCGAAGAGACGGCCCTCGGTATCGAAACGGAGCGGGTCGAGACAAATGAATCGGTCCCACTCGCGTTTGGCGGTTTTCTTTTGATGATAGACATGCCACCATTGCCCGGCGCGGTCTTGGATGGCACAGCCATGACCGGGGCCAAAGACACCTTCGGAGCGATAAATAATCGGGTTGTGTGGGGCGCGCTGGAACGGGCCAAGCGGACTGGTGGCGGTGGCGTAGCCGACGGCGTAATCGGGCGTATCGGCGCCAGAACCGCTGTAGAGAAGATAATAAAGCCTGCCCCGTTTGATCATCCAGGGTCCTTCGGTCACGTGCCCGGCGCGTTTCTCCCAATCGCTTTCGGGCTGAAGCAGCACCTTCGATTCGCCCATCGGTTCGGTGGGCGCGCGCATCGGTTGGACGGTGATGCGAAAACCGGGAAACTTCACAAAGTACAGATACAATTTGCCGTCGTCGTCGCGGAACAGGTGCGCGTCAATGGCGTCATCGAACAACTTGCGCGGATTTGTGAACGGGCCGAGCGGCCCGTTGGCGACGGCCACGCCGACCGTTTTGTTGGCGGTGTAGTAGAGGTAAAATTTCCCCGACGCTGGATCACGCCAGACATCGGGCGCCCAGATGTGCCGTTCGCCGGGCTGAAAAACGACCGGACCACGCCGCCAATGAACAAGGTCGGTGGAGGTGTAGGCACGGTAGCCGTTGTCGCCGTTTACGTCGCCGGTGGCGTAGAGATAGTATCGGCCTTCGTGGAAAATGACGGACGGGTCGGCAAGATTCGCTTCGATGATCGGGTTGCGAAAGGTCCCCGCCGCGAGCAGTAGAATAGACGCGAGCTGAATCATGTTGCGTTGACGCAAGAATATCGTTTCGAACAGCAAAACGCCACCAAAAGATGGCCTCATTTGTCAGGCCGTGTCTCGCTCCTGCAACCAGGCGAAAGCCCCCAAGGAGGTCACCTCGCGTGAACCGCAACGTGCAACCGAGCGCCGTGGCGATTACGGTCGAGCGTGCTCCTGAAAGAACTTGATGATGGCCGCGGGGGCTTCGGCGGGAAATTTGTGGCCGCCGGGATGGATGAACGTTACCAAAGGGGCGCCGAGTTTCGATGGGTAAATCGTGCAAAACCTCATCTCACCCCAGGGTTGTCCGTCGCCACATTGGTTGAGTTTCAGGATGGCGTCCATGGTTTGTTTCTGCCACGTAAACTTGACGAGCGGGTCCGTTTCTCCGGCAATGTGGAGGACCGGTTTTGGCTTCAGGGATGCCAGCAATCGGGGCGCGGCAGCACCCGATGGCGCGACGGCGGCAAATAGGTCGCCGCGCCTGGCCCAGAGCAGGTAGGTGAAACCGCCGCCATTGGAATGGCCGGTGGCGTAGAGGCGTTTGTCGTCCACGCGGTAATCCCGCCGGAGGCTGGCGAGCATGGCGTCGAAGAACTTCAGGTCGCGGTCGTCCTGGTCGCCGGGAGCGTGTTGCCAGCCGGGCTTTTTCCCTTCGGGATCAGTCAGGCGCCCCGGCGTCGGCAACCCTTGCGGGTACACGACAATGGCATCGGGCCAACGGACATGAATGGCAAAGGATTGAGCTGCGTTGGTCATGTTGCCGCCGTGACCGTGAAACACGAATACCACGGGTGCAGGTTGTTTCCCGTCCGTGGAGGCGACACACACCAGCGCCTCACGAACGACACCGTCCACAGTCCATTCCCGACGAACAGGTAATCTGGCCGCGTCAGTAACCGCCGCGGCGGCCAGCAACAGAGACAACAAAAAACATTTGCGGGTCACGGAAGTGGCCTGACAAAGATGTCCTTGTAATAGGTGATGCTCTTGGGGTCGTGTCCCTGCAACGCGAAGGTGCCTTCCGAAAGTCGGCGTCCGGGCATACCTTTGGGCGGTTCCCAGTTGTCCGGTTCGGTGAACTCGGCGGTGGTCTGACCGTTGATCTTGATGAGAATGTGTTTGCCTTCAACCTTGATGTAGTAGTCGAACCACTCGTTGTCCTTTGAGGGGGCGTTGTTGAGCACGTCTTTGACCGCGTAGAGGCCGCCGGTTTTTTTGTTGTCCTTGTGGGAGGTATTGACCTGGCATTCGTAGCCTTTGGCGGGCCAGCCTTTGTCCTGGTATTCGGTATGGAAGTAGATGCCGGAGTTGGCGCCGGGAGTGGTCATGACTTTGGCTTTGAACTCGAAGTTTTTGAATTTGGCCTTGCCGTCGGAGCCAACGTAGAAGATGTGGGCGCGTCCGCCGCTGATCTTGAGGGTGCCGTTTTCGACGGTGAAACACCCCGGTGTTTCCTCGTTGGATTTCCAGCCGTTGAGGGTTTTGCCGTCAAACAGGCAAATCCAGCCGTCGTCGGACAGAGCGCCGGCGGCGATGGTGGCGATGGCGGCGGTGACGATAAGGGAAAGGAATATGTGTTTCATGGTCGTTGTTTTACCGGAAGGCGGGCGCATTGTCGAGTCACTGGGTAACGCGAAGGTGGATGAATCGTTTGGGACGATCGGCAACGGGGTATTGATCGCGAACGATGATGGTGCGCCAGGAACCGTTCAGGGTGCTGCTGACTTCGACAGTCTCAGCGCTGGTCCAGTCGGGAACAAGAAGGTCGTTGGTGACCTCGACCGCATAAGAAAAACCGGGTGGCGCGGGTTCGGGACGGGTGTAGGTAAGTGTCAGATACGACTGGCCGTTGAGATTGGTCGTGCCGGTCAGGAGGCGGCCCTGGTAGCCGTTGGTAAAGGCGTTGAGGCCGAGGGCGCATTTCATCAGGTTCGGAATACCGTCACCGGCAGGACTGGCCGTGGGGGCGCCATTGCCAGAGCCGTCGAGCGGGAGAGCGTTGTCAGCGCACCATTGTTGGTAGGCGGTGTAGGCGGTGGCGGTGGCGATGGCGGAATAGGCGGACGCGCCCCAGTGATTGGAGGCGCACAGGCGATACTCGTAGGTGGCACCGGCGGCGACGGCAGTGTCGGTGTACGTGGTTGTATTGCTGGCGACAGTGGCAAGGAGGACAAATGCTCCACCGGGCGGGCGGCGTTCGATGCAGAAAGCGTCTTCGTTGTCGGCCGCGTCGGTCCAGGCGAGGTTGATGCGGTTGGTGGCGGCAGGAGTGGCGACGGGAGCGGCGGGCGAGGCGGGGAGGACGTTGGTGATGATGGAGATGTTGCGGAAGGTGGCGAGTTGGAAATCCTTTGTATTCGGGTCTGAGTAATGGAAAAGCCCCCAATAACTGATGGCGGGCATGGTTTGGGTGATATTGGTCAGGACGACCCAATCGGCGCCGTTGGAGGAAGTTTCGCCGATGAAATTGTTGCCGACACGGGCGAGGCGGAGCCAGTATGGGGCTTTGTTGTTGTTGCTGCCGCTGGGCAGGTAGGAGGCGCTGCCAGAAGCGGTGGCGCGGTAACCGAGTTTGGCGCCGCTGTTGTCGCCGGGCAACCAGATCAAAACCATCGGGCTGGTGTTGACGAGGTTGCTACGGACCATCAATCCGTAACGGGCATTGCTCTGAAGAGGCAGTGGCGCTTCGATTTGGGCGGTAAGCACGCTGTCGTTGGTCAATGTCCGGTAGATATAGCGAAGATTGTCGCTGGTCCCGATGGAGCCACCGTAGATACTGGAGCCGATCACGCCTTCGGCGGAAACGGCGGGGCCGTAGTCGGTCACGGAACCGAGAATGGTTCTTTGCCAGGGAGCTTCCAGCGAGGCGGTGGCATCCTCGATGAGCACGAGCGTGTTGGTGCCCACGCCGAGAGTGGCACCGCCGGTAGGCGTTTTAGCGAGGAGTTTGAACGATCGGGGCAGTTGCGGCGAGCCGGTGTTGACGATCGGCACGTTGACGACCTGTTGTGTGGTATCGCCATCGGCAAAGACAAGGGTGTTGGAAACCGCGGTGTAATGCGCGCCGGCATAGGCCGAGACGTTGCTGCTATAACAGGTAACCGTGACGGCGCCGATCGCCCCACCGTATCGGCTCACGGGAATGACGGCGTTGGTGACGGACTTGTCCACATGCAAAATCGAGGTCGGCAATTCAAGAAAACCGGCAGCGCCGTCGGCATAAACTTCGTTGGACGGCATTGAATCGCCCGCAGCACCGGTGGCGATGACGCGGTAGTAATAGATCGTCCCGTTGGGCAACGGACCGGTATCGGTAAAAGAAGTGGTGTTGGCGCCAACGGTGGCAAGGACAACAAAATCGGCACCGGGACCATCGCGCCGCTCAATGCGAAAACCGGTCTCGTTGTCGGAGTTGTCCTGCCACTGGAGCGTGATCTGATTGGATGCGAGAGGCGCCACCCGCAGGCGGGTCGGATTGCGCGGAACACTGGTGGCGGATGCCGACACAGTGACCGAGGCAAACGCTCCCTGACCGAGATTTTGGAAGGAGCCGCCGGGGACGGTTTCCAGTTTCAAGACGCGAACCATGTAGGTGTAGTTCGAGCCGGGGATCACGCTGTTGTCGGTGTAACCGGGCGTGACGAGTTCGTTGGCGGTCAACCGGGTAAACGGGCCGCTCGGCGAATTCGCGCGGAAGACGTGATAGCCGAGCACATTAGTCTCGGTGGAGGCGCTCCAGTCCAAACGAACACTGCCGCCGCTGCTGGCAATCGTCAGGTCAGGGGGCGGTTGGACCGTATAGAAGCGCAACGCGGGATCGCCCATCAGACCGATATGCACCCAGTGCGCGCCGTAACCCGCGTACTGGTAACTGCTGGAGTTGTTCTGCGTCAAACGGGCGGCGTAGCCGATGGTTTCGCCCATACCCATGTGATGCAGAAACCACGAGGGCCGTCCCGACCAGAAACAGGTCAGGCCGTAGGAGTTGTTGCGGGCATTTCCGGCAAGCGGCGCCCGCAGAAAATCGTTGGCGCGATCCCAGTCGCCAAAGTAACTGCCAAACAAGCCGACAAACACGGCACGACTCGGTTTGTCTCCAAAATCCGCCGAGGACCCGACACCCGACGCGCTTTCGTAACTGCCGCCGCCGTTCCCGTAGGCAAACAGATAGGTGTTGCTGTTGGGACGAGTGAACCAGCCGTCGGAGGCAATCGCGTCCCAAACCGTGGAGGTACGCCCCAGCCCGCTGTAGATTGCGCCCCACGCCGTGGCGGCAAACGGCTCCGAACCGCTCAACACGCCAAAACCATCCCGCACCATGCCGCGTCGGGCGATATTGGTGTACATCCCCTCGCCCAGCCGGTAGTCGTGCGCCTTGCGCAGATACCGCCGCAACAGTTCGGTCTCGGTCACAGCGGCGGTTGGAAACTTTGTCATGTTCGACAGGTCCACCCGCCCGACCGCCAGTTCGAGGTTGCTCGGAAGCGAAGAGGGATCGAACTTCCCGTCGCCCGGCACATTCCAGTTGCGTTTGTCGGACCCGTTGGTGCTGGTGACCGAAGCATCCGTCCAGTTTCCGTCCATGTCGCCGTAAAATCCATCCGCGCCCCACGCGCCCAAATGATCGGAATGACCGTCGGGATTGATCGAGCCGGCGTACGGCACCGGAATCCGTCCAAACAGATACACCGCCTTCACATTGGCCGAATCGGCATTGTAGTTGGAGACAATGAGACTCTTCACATACGCCAGCTCGTTGGAACGCGCTGTCCAGACCGAGGCATTTGTGTTGGCAGGGTCCACCGACATCCGCGGGACATCGTGTCGGATCACCGTCCAACCGTCGCCGACAAGGTCCCGCTGAAGCTGCGCCAGTTCGGGCGCCAGCGCGTTGGTCTGTGAAGCGTCCACCACGAGAATGAGTTTGCCGCGGTTCTCGACAAACGGGACGTTGATCCCCGCGCTGAGATAGCCGTCGGCACGATAAATGGCCGTGTTCAACACGCGGTAAAGCCAGTATTCGTACTCCACGCCCACACTGACATTGGTATCCGTGTAGGTTGTGGCATTGGTTTCCAAGGCACCAACGGTGGTCCAACTCGTTGCGCCTTTCAACCGGCGATAGAGTGTTTGCGAGGTGATATTGGCGTTCAGCCGCAACGCCCAGTTCAGCGTGATCTGCGGCGGATTGGTCGAAATCGTCGCCCCCAGGTCCACCACAAAATCCTGACACACCGCCGCATGTGAGCGGCCGACGGTTCCGAGCAAAACACCCGCCAGCAGCGGCAGCAGACAGCGTCGAGAAAAACGCATCCAACTCACAGCGTTTCTGCCATTCCTCGTTGGATAACACAGTCTCATTGAAGTGGCGAGCGCGAAATCGAAGCGTACACCCCCAGTTCGTACACCGTGTATCCGCCCCAGTCCACGCCGGGTCTGACACAAAACAGACGGACATGACGCGCTTTCACCGACGCGAAACGAACCAAGTCGGTGTTACCGCAGAACTCGGATTTTTTCGGCTGATGAAACACTTCCTTCCATGCCTGGCCGTCGCTGGAAACCTCGATGCGATACTCCCGCGCATAGGCTTTCCACCACGAGACGCTCACCCCGCCGATTGTCTGTTCCGCGCCGAGATCAACCGCCAGCCATTGTTCGGTTGGAACTTCCATCGGCGGCACGTCTTTCCGGGCTGGTTTGCGACCGGGTTTCTCGCTGGCCCATGCGGTGAACAGGTTGCCGTCCACGGCGTTTGCCGCGGTCTCTGGTTTCGACGACGCCGTAACGGTCTTGCCCAGCGCCAGATTCGTCAGGCCAACGCTAACGCGAGCGATGTTCGACTCGGCGCTTGCGCCCTTTTTGTCCGTGGCGCGCGCCACGATGTTGTGGAATCCCGCGGGCGCATCTTTCCACTCAAACTGAAACGGCGGGGCGGTCACTTCGCCGAGAAGCGTCGTGTCCGCACGCGCTTCCGGTTTCTCGATAAACCAGTTTTTCCAGGGACCGACGATGTTTCGGAACTCCACCCTGGCAATCTCGCTGTCGCGACTGATCGCCTCGGCACGCAGTGTTACCACGTTGGTGGCGCCATCCGACGGCGTGGCCAACCAGACCACCGGCGGGGTATGGTGTGGCGTGAACACGGGAAGTTCGTCAAACGAAATGATGTATTCGTGCGTGTAGAACTTCCGATCCCAGGCAGGGTCGCCTTCGAACCACTGGAGGTTGTACAGCCATTTGGGACCGCATTCGGCCATCCGGTCGGGATTGAGTGGCACGCCGGATTCGCACATGGCCAGCATCTTGCCGGGCGCGACCGCCTGCATGATCTGGAACGCCCTCGGATAAACGTCCTCGCTCGGCGGGCCGTAGTCGGCGCCGGGATAGATGTCAATGCCGGCAATGTCCACATACTCGGCGCCCGGGTAGTAGCGGCGACGAAAGGCGATCTCGCCTTCGAGTGTTTCCGTCTGTCCCTGCTTTTTGACGAATTGTTTGTAGCCGCCGGCATGGACACCGGCGCTGTACACCCAGATCAGGTTGTGCAGTTTGCGTTCTTTGACGAGGTAGTCGTACATCTGGCGCCAGAGACGGGCGGTGTTTTCGGGCGTCTCCTTGTCCGTCCACCAGAACCAGCCGCCGTCAATCTCGTGGAACGGCCTCCACAACACCGGGACCCGCGCGTCGGCCAGTTTCTGAAGATAGTCCGCGTGTCTGGCCAGGTCGGCCATGAACGCTTTGTGCTCGGCGCTGCCCGGTGTGACCGCCGCCGCGATGTTGAATGGGCCGGTGCCTTTGGGTGGCGCCACCCATGCGCTGCCGTTGGTCAGCATAGGGTTTTTCCAGTGCCATTGCATCTGGACCAGGCCGCCCTTTTGCCACCACGCCTGGACATCGGCGATGGTCTTTTCGACAACAGGCGTGTAGGTCCTGCCCCAGGTCGGGCTGTTCCAACCGGACAGATCAAAGCCGATGATGGCCGGCTGGCGGCCTGTGGTTTCAAGAACCCAGCCCGCCACGCCGCTGGTGCTGGCAGAGAGGGTTTTCTTGCCGTACTGCGATTCGAGGTAATCGAGCACGCGCCGCGCTTCGGGGATCAGTTCCTTGTCCACTGGTTCGAGCGCGAAAGCAGCAACGCAGGAAAACGCGGCAATGGCGACGACGATTGGTTTCATTTGTCTCCTGTCTGCGCGGACTTCACCGGCTGGCCGTGGGTTCTGGCCCACTCCAGAACGGCGACGAGCTTCGGGTAGTCGGCGGGTTGGCTGTCGTAGTATTCGGCGAGGCCCCAACTACCCCATTGGCTCCAGTTGCCAATGGAGGAAAACAGGCAGAGAAGATCGCCACCGGCGGCGGCCCAAGCGTCGAGGTATTTGGCATAGAGCGCGCCCATGCGCGGATGGCGGTTGGCGGCGTGGAACAGGCGCGTCATGGTTTTATTGCCGACTCCCTCGTCGATCCCGACAAGATGCTGACCGGCTTCGTAGGCGAGTAATTTCACGCCAAATTGGTCAGCGACCTTTTTTTGTTCCTGCATCCAGCGAACGGATTCGGGAAAAGCGCGGTTCTCGGCATGATCCAACACCTGTTCCACTGTCCAGCCGGCAACCGTCTTCGTGTCAGGTTTGCTGCGCGATCCGATGCACATGGTGATGTAGGGCGCAATGGCCAGCGCGTCGGCGTGTTTGGCGGCGTCGTTGAATCCGAGAATCTGTTTCGAGACGTAACTGTTGGCGCCTTGCGATGCCAACACACGGACCAGACGGTCGTGACCGCCAAAAACGTCCTCCCAGATTTTGAAAATCTCCAGGGAACGAACGGCGGTGTAATGCCAGCCAGCTTCCCACGGTTTGTCCTTCGGGCCAAGGCCGAGTTGGACACCCTGTTCGCTGGCGTAACGGCACTGTTTGAACTGGCCGTTCCAGACCTCGTTGGAGTATTCGAGGTAGATCGGCAACGTCGGGTCGAGCCGTTCCTTCACCATCCGGGCAAAGTTCCGAACGTAATCATCGTCGGCGAGATGCGGCATGCAAAACCACGGGGCAATCTGCTGGCGATTGCAAAGCTCGATCATCCACTCCAATGCCACGCCGCGGTTCGAGAAGGTCGCGTGACGAAGCGTCGGGCGGTCGCGCCACTGGCGGATTTCGGAGTTGTTGGTGTGCATCCAGTCCATGAAACGGAAACAGGCGAATCCTTTCCATCGTTTCAGGAAGGCAGGGTGAAACGGCTCGGTCTGCCAGGTCGCTTCAAAACCCGGCAGAATGACACGGATGTTGCGGATGTAATTCTGCGGGTTGGTCTCCCGGATCTGCAGGGAGAAACCGCCCTTGGATGAATCCACCTCCAGCAGCAGCCGGCCCGGTTTTTCCTCGATGATCTTCGCGTTATGTCCGACCCCCAGTTTGCCTTCGCCCTCGTAGAACACCGTGTAACGGCCCGACGGGTAATGTCCGCCGCTGATCGTGCAGAGCATGGATTCGGCATAGCAGCCGGGTTCCAGCTTTTTCACCCAACCGAACTCATCGAGGTCCAGGCGAGGACCTTTCCCCCATCCGTCGCCCTGTCGCTGGCTGACCCACGGGCGTGACACGCGAAACACATCCACAAACGGCAACTCTGTCATCCAGTCAGCGGGGCCCGCAAGATTGATGCCCAGCCGCGGTTCGGCATGGGCAAACGATGCCAACCAACACAAACCAACAATCAGCCTTCGGATCATTTCTTCTCCCAATTCCGTTCAATCTGGCCCCGTTGTTTCTCGTCGGGCGGCTTCACCGAGACCTTCACATCGGGCATCTCGGTTTTCAGACGGGCCAGATCAGCATCGCTGATGACGACGAGATCCAATTCGAGTTCCTTTAGCTTTGGCAGCGATTTCAGGTGTTTCAGGCCGCCGTTCCAGGTCAGTTTCATTTCGCCGAGGCTGAGCGATTCGAGCGACTGGATGGCCGCGATGTGAGGCAACACCGCCTCGGTTATCCGTGGCAAGAACTGCGGAGCCAGGCGCAGACGTCGCAAGGTCGTGTTGGTCAGACACACCACTCCGGCATCGGTCACGAGCGTGTGCCAGACGCGCAGCTCCGTCAGGCGAGGCAGACGTGCGACCGCCGCCATGCCGGCGTCGGTAAACGACGAGCCACCGCAGCCGAAACTTTCCAGTCGCGGCAATCCAGCAAGGTGCGCCACACCCGCGCCGGTGAATTTGTCCTTGTTGAGGATATGGAAAAAGGTCAACTGACGGAGGTTGGTCCAGCCCGCCATGTGTTTCATGCCGTCATCGGTGAACCGGGCACCGTCAATGCCGACCTTCTCGACCTGATCGAGTCCGGTCAACAACGCCAGCGTCTCATCGGTGAGCGAGCACTTGTTGTAAAGCGTCAACGTCTTCACCCCGCGGATTTGACCGATCTTCTCGTAATCAGCCCGCGTCAGGGCAAACGATTCCCGGCAAGAAACCGATACGCTGCCGTCACGCTCGGTGTTGATCTGCAACCCCGTTGCCACGGCAACCGCCAACATCGGGAAAAGCGTCACACCCATCATCCGAGAGTCTCCCTTACCGGTCGTGGACTCCGTTACGGCAAGTCAAGCGTATCAACCCGCAGGCAGCGTACCGATGCGTTGCGGAATCGAAATGGTGGTGGCGACGTCCCTGAGGTCTGTGGGTTTTCAGCCCCGGACCGAGCGGCGATTTACCCGAACCAGTCGGGCCAATCAGAAAAAGGAATGGCTGACGCATAACAAGGTGGCGCGCCCAGCAGGAGTCGAACCTGCCGGAAAACGCTATTTTTCTTGGTGGTTTTGAAGGCACTGTACCAAAGACTGTACCACTGGCACAAGTTCCTGCTGATTTGGCAGAAGTCGTCACGATGTGGCACGCGCTGGCGGAACCGCTCAAGGCAGCAGTCCTGGCCATTGTTCGCAGCGCGAAGGAGAAGAAGCCATGAACCGTCGGGACGTTCTCACGTCTGTGCAAACGGTGCGGGCGGGATGCGCCGTGCCAGCGGCGCATCCGCCTCGCCCTGGCGATGTGGGCTTGTCTTCATCGCATATCAGGCCGCACTCTCGTGGCGACCTGTGGCAAGTCAACGCATACCGTGGGGGGAGTTTGATACAGGTATGCGCGCCAAGCATGAGGGGAGAGAGCAACGGTGGAGGAAAGCGGGGAATCATCACAAGGTTTAGCGAGGCATCCCGTCGTCGGCTGATACGGGCACTGGCAAAGACAAAACGCGACCGGTTGCCCGTGTTTGTGACGCTGACGTATCCGGACAATTTTCCTGGAGATCCGGTCGTGTGGAAAGGACATTTGAAAGCATGGCTGAAGCGGCTGAAGCGGGAGCATCCAAAGGCATCGGGTTTCTGGAAGTTGGAATTGAAACCCCGTCAGAGCGGAGAGAATCAGGGACAGGTAGCTCCGCATTTTCATCTGTTGCTTTGGGGCTTGCCGTTGTCATGGCAGGACCCGGAAGGACTGCGGAAATACTGGACGTATCAATTTCAGAAATTGGAACTGGCCACCCCTTCCTTGCGTTTCTGGAAAAAGGAAGTTTGGGAAGATGGGCAGTGGTTGTCCAAAACCGAAACCCTACTGGATGACGAAGTGAAGTTGTTGCCGGTGGTGGAGTTTGTTAGTGAACATAAGAACAACAAAGATCGGGTTGTGCGAGTGGTGGAACAATGGGTACGGGATGACGGCAAGTGTTTTTACGAGATGTTGGCGGTGGCGTCACGGTGCAATACGGTGGCGGAACTGCCGTTGGAAGTGTGGGTGTCACTGACATGGACGGAAGTAGTCGGTAGTGGTGATCCTCGCCACCTGCGAGCTGGAACCAGAGTAGAAGAAATCCGGTCACGGGAGGGCGTGATGTTCTATGCCTCGAAGTATGTCTGCAAGCTGGACACGGAATCTACCGAAGGTTGCGGTCGGTTTTGGGGTATCCATAACCGGGAAGAGATTCCATGGGCGAAAGTCGAACGGGTTCCGTTGAACGGAAAGCAAGCACTGCAACTTATGCGGATTGCGCGTCGGTATATCTGGACACAGCAGCGGCAACGCGAACATCCAAAGAAGATTCGGTGGCGTGCTGGTTGCGGCATGAGCTTTTTCTGTGATGCGACAGCATGGCTGGAGCGGTTGCCGGCGATTGCAAGCGGATGGCCTTTGGGGGCGAGCTGTCAAGGGACACAGGGAACATCTTCCCGCCGCCAACGGCGGCCAACCTCCGCACCAGAACGCGCGGAATCGGTTTGCAATGGACGTGACAGCCCGCGCCCAACGATGAGTTCCCACCTTCAAACTGGACATACG
>Ga0078972_1000700_pt1 | contig 76083 bp, 58 predicted proteins | sample YelNatPaOPGAMG01_FD_67568 | JGI IMG/M metagenome (GOLD analysis project Ga0078972, IMG submission 67568) | Hot spring thermophilic microbial communities from Obsidian Pool, Yellowstone National Park, USA - OP-RAMG-01 (SPADES assembly) (version 2) | ecosystem: Environmental > Aquatic > Thermal... | reverse complement strand
CATTCGACGGCAGATGGAACTACATATTCCACTCCGATCACAGCATCCCTCAAACAGTAAGCTATGAAAACTACAGATATGCACTAGAAACAGCCAGAAACTTCTTGGCAAAAAGATAGTAGTGAAGGCTTCGGAATAATGTAGCATAATCAAATAATAGAATTATACAACTACAAATGGCTTACCATGTTATAATTGAATGCGGCGGGATCACGCCGCAGATAGGATGAGGAGGACTCTTCTCTAATGGAACCACTAGAGGTACCACACATCAAGTTGAAACAAAGTTGCATTACCCAAGTGGAATCTAGCTTCGACGATATACCGCCAATATACAAAGATGAAAAGAACCAAGTAATGCTCTATCAAGGCAATGCGCTTGACATACTTTGCAGGATACCAAGTGGCATAGTAGACCTCATTTTCGCAGATCCTCCATACTTCTTATCAAACGGCGGTATAACGTGCCAATCCGGAAAAATGGTAAGCGTTAACAAAGGTAAATGGGACACAGGAAAAAATATACAGCAAGTACATGAATTTAACCTAAAGTGGCTCTCCGAATGCCGGCGCATCCTGCAGCCAAATGGTTCGATATTTGTAAGCGGTACGTCGCACAATATATACAGCGTAGGGTATGCAATGCAGTATCTAGGAATGAAAATCCTCAACGATATTATATGGTATAAGATAAACCCTCCACCTAACCTGTCGTGTCGGTACTTTGTACACTCAACTGAGACAATCATCTGGGCAAAACCGAGCGCGGATAGCCGTCATACATTCAATTACGAAAAAATGAGAGCCATTGGAGATCCTGTCAAGGGTAAACAGATGCATAGCTTATGGCGAATCCCACCGCCTAAACAATGGGAAAAACGGTACGGCAAACATCCTACGCAAAAACCAGAAGCATTGCTTGAACGTGTAATACTTGCAGCAAGCAATAAAGGAGATCTAGTTTTAGATCCATTTAGTGGGAGTGGAACTACAGGCGTAGTAGCACTTCGGTTAGGACGCAGGTTTATAGGAATAGAGCTTGAACCAAGCTATAATGAGATTGCGATTCGCCGACTGCAAGACGAGACAAATTCCACTCAAACAAAACTTGCGTTTTCGTCAACAACCGACTCATTACATAACATGGAGAATCTCGAATAGTGGAACGTCATGAGGCACAGTTAAAACTAAGCGAACTAGTAGGACAAGACCTTCGCCAACTAGCAGGACAATATGGAATTACGGTTTGGAAAGACAAAAAATTAAACAAAGGATGGGCTGGACAAGTCATTGAGAGACATCTTGGATTACCACTGAATTCTTCTCGCGCTCCCAACCTGGGCTCATGGGAACTCAAGCTTGTATCTTTGAAACGCAGTCCCAATGGCGAGCTAAAAGTTAAAGAAACAATGGCAATAACTATGATCGACCCTGTGGAAGTATGCAACAAATCATTCGAAGAAAGCCATCTGTTTCGAAAACTCAGCAAGGCATTGATTGTGGCCAGAGTCTATGAAGGACCAGACGAACAAAAGTCTATTGTATATAAAGTAACCGATTTCCAACTATCTGACCAATCAGTATACGAACAGGTAAAAGCCGACTATGAACTTGTACGCCAGACAATAATAACCCAAGGATTTTCAGCTCTAACAGGAAAGATGGGTGTCCTAATACAACCACGTACCAAAGGACCTGGACATGGAAGTACGTCCCGTGCATTCTACGCTCGAACAAACTTCGTCAAAAAAATCGTTGGCTTGTGATATCTCTAAGACGAAAAATTCTATTATGCAACTTGGATCACGACAAGCCATACCATCGCGCACTACTAATTGCTATTCGTTCTATTACTCTCCTAACCACTTCTTCGTGTATAATAATACTCGCCATGAACGACATCAGTCTAAGCATAATCATCCCGGCTTACAATGAGGAATCTACTATTGCAGGCACTCTTCGAGAGATAAACAGCTACATAAAAGACAATGCAATATCAAGCGAGATCATAGTAGTTGATGATGGCTCATGGGATACCACCAAACATGTCCTGAATAAGCTTGAGCCGGAAATACCAAACTTAAAAGTCCTGCACCACGAAACTAATAAAGGCAAAGGTGCCGCTGTTAGAACCGGTATGCTCACTGCACGGGGCGAAAGGATATTGTTCACCGACGCCGACAATTCAACCCCTATCACCGAACTGCCCAATCTCAACAAATCTTTAGATGAAGGATTTGACATAGCGATTGCATCCAGAGCAGTCCCTGGGGCAGTGCGCGTAGTTCATCAGCCTACTTATCGCGAATTGGGTGGCAAACTACTAAACCTGTTTATCAGAATGTTTGCAGTGCCAAAAATACGAGACACTCAGTGCGGCTTCAAGCTGTTCAAACGCCGCGCTGCAAAAACGATATTCAGTATGACATTCATTAACCGATTTAGCTTCGACGTAGAAGTGCTCTACCTCGCCCGAAAACTAGGCTATAAAGTAGCAGAGCTGCCAGTGCGATGGACGCATCATCCAGACTCAAAAGTACACCCATTCCGCGATGGCGTCTATATGATCATTGATATCATACGTATGCGCCTCCACAAATATCCAATCCTGCAGGAGAAAAATAAGTGATATTTTGGATGATCGTCGCGGCGTGTGTTCTAGTGCTCGCCTACTCGTTCTTTGTAGAGCGAAAAGCCATATCGCTGACCAAGTTGGAGCTTTATTTCCCCGATCTGCCGAGCGAATTCGACGGGTTTACCATACTCCAAATAGCCGATTTTCACATATCACATTGGTGGGAATTGGAACGGCGGATGGAACTACTCATCAAAGACATTGCCCAAAAAACCGACCTACTCGTGTTCACCGGCGATATAGCTGTCAACTCAAGAGGCGCACGGCTCACTGAAGAGTTTATCCAACGAATAAGACCCTCAGGCAAAACTCTCGCTGTTTATGGCAACACCGAGCACAAAGGGCGATATGGCAATAAGCGAAGAGCTGATATAAGCCAAACTAGCATAAGAGTATTAACAAACGAACACATCGTTATTACCAAAGACGCCGGCAAAATCGTTGTGGCTGGTGTTGACGATCCATTCACTGGCTTCGACAACCTCGCCGCAGCTCTAAAAGACGCTCCAAAAGACGCTTTTATCATCCTGCTTGCACATGCGCCAAGCATTGCCGATGAAGCCGCAGAAGCAGGTGTAAAACTCCTGATTTCTGGACATACACACGGCGGACAGATTAGATTTCCGATCGTAGGCACTATCTATTCACATCTCAGAAAACACCGCAGACTCACACATGGATTGTTCGAAGGCGCCAGACTGTCCAAGATAATCGGCACAAACGCAGGCGATATGAAAGTCTACGTAAGCCGTGGCGTAGGCATAAGCACTCTGCCATTCAGATTTCTATGCCCTCCTGAGATAGTCCTATTCACACTTAAGAAAGCGCAGTGAGCAAAAGGCACTTACATGCCGATAATTCTTAAAAAGGATCCCTAAACCCATCAAACCGTCGGGGACGCTAGATGAGAAGAGTAGTCATTGCTGATGACAGCATAAGATGGCGAATGGAACTAAAGGATATTCTTTTGTCGCACGGGTATTCTGTGGTCGGCGAAACAACCGACGGCAGAACAGCCGTAGAGCTTTATCTGCGCCTGCGTCCCGATCTAATAATCCTCGACGCGCGTATGCCCGAGATGGACGGTGCTTCAACAATAAGAGAGCTCCGTCGCAAAGATCCAGACGTTGTAGCAGTAATATCAGCCGGCTCTGGCGAAAAAGACTGTGTTCTCGAAGCATTGTCAGCCGGAGCAGTAGACTTCATAACCAAACCCTTTGCCGAACGCCGAATAGTAAATACCTTGCGTCGGGTTATGATGGGCATAGGAACACGTTGACATCTTCTGTTCTTCGTGTTAGACTTCGCCATACCAATGACTTCAGATAATCACCCTAAAACAATCAGGCTGGTTCGCATAGACAAAATGTCTAAGGCCGATGTGCCTAGAGTCATGGAGATAGAGCTTGCCTCGTTCACCTCTCCATGGCATGAGTCTGCGTACCTATCAGAAATTAACAACCGCTCAGCGTATTACATAGTCGCACGACTCGAGGACAAAATAGTAGGCTACGCAGGAATGTGGGTGATAATGGACGAAGCACACATAACAACAATCGCCGTTGCACCCGAATGTAGAGGCATGAAAATCGGCGAGCAGATACTTATAGCACTGCTTGAGGAATCCATTAGACGCGGCGCACTAAGAGCTACTCTAGAAGTAAGGATGAGCAATAAAACAGCGCAGAATCTCTACCTAAAATATGGCTTTTCACCCGTAGCAATCAGACGTGGATACTACTCCGACAACAACGAAGATGCCTTAGTTATGTGGATTGATGACATGTGCTCGCCTCAGTACCAGAAAATGTTCAAAAATCACAAGCAGCAGCTAATCGAAGAATGCGAAGAATACAACGCCCAAACGAATAAAGTAGCAGGATGAAACTTCTCGGTATAGAAACAAGCTGTGACGAAACCAGCGCATCTGTTGTAGAAAATGGCAGTATAATACTCTCAAACGTAATCGCCTCGCAGACCGAACTCTTCCAACGATTCGGCGGCGTTGTCCCAGAAGTAGCCTCAAGAAGGCATGTAGAGCTAATAATCCCAACTATAAAACAAGCGCTCAAAGAAGCCGACTGCAGTTTGTCCGAAATTAATGCTGTCGCCGTAATCAATCGCCCTGGACTTATTCCAGCGCTTGTTGTTGGGGTATCTGCCGCAAAAGCTCTGGCATGGGCTGCCGACTTACCGATTGTTGCGGTACATCACCTGGAAGCTCATATATATGCAAACTTCTTGGAATGGGAAGGCAAGAGTATGATTGAGCATGATGAAGTATTCCCTGCGATATGCCTGATTGTCTCCGGCGGCCATTCAGAAATTGTGCTTATGCATGGACACTGCGACTATGAGATAATTGCACGCACCAGAGATGATGCTGCAGGCGAAGCCTTCGATAAATGTGCCCGAGCAATGGGGCTAGGTTATCCCGGCGGACCTATCATAAGCAAACTAGCAGAAAACGGCAGCCCTAACGCTATAAAATTCCCAAGAGCAAAAGTTAAAGGCACACTCGATTTCAGCTTCTCAGGTTTGAAAACAGCAGTTATCCGCTACATAAAAGAAAACAACGACGCACGAGCAGAAGATATAGCAGCAAGCCTTGAGCAGGCTATTGTAGATGTGCTCGTTAAAAACACTCTTAAGGCAGCGGAAGAATACAAAGTAAAACATATAATGCTTGCAGGCGGCGTGGCAGCAAATCGAAAACTCCAAAACATGATGCGCAAAGAAGCAGCCGAAATCGGAATATCTGTAAGCTCGCCGCCAGCCATACTATGCACCGACAATGCGGCAATGGCAGCAGCGGCTGGCTATCAAAGACTCCTACGCGGTGATGTTGCCGGACATGACCTAGACGCCGCCGCATCAGCACCACTCGCACACAGAATAAATACCACTCAAAACTAAACAGGCCGCTTGAACCGTCGGTCTAAATCCCTGTTCGAAATTGTGATTATTATAGGCCTGCCGTGCGGACAGATAAACGGATTACTTGTAGCAAAAAGCCTGGCGAGCAAATCGTGCATCTCTTCAAGCGTAAGCGAATCGCCCGCTTTTATCGCCATCTTGCAGGCAGTTGTTATCAGCACTTGATCCGGAGGCGCAATAATGTGACGTGCAACCGTAACCTCGACAAGCTCATCAATTATATCCCTAAGCAGCCGCTCCGACCACTGCCCACCCTCTCCAGCCGGAACCGCTCGAACAATAAAAGTGTCTCCACCAAACGGCTCTATATCAAACCCAACAGACCTAAGATCATCCAATCGCTCACCAACAACCACCGATTCCCTTCGTGAGAGTGAAAGGGTGATTGGTATAACCAGTCCCTGCATTGGCGCTCCTGATTCAGCTCTTGCCAACACCAACCTGTCATAGATTATCCGCTCATGTGCAACGTGCTGATCAACTATCAAGACCCCATCCGCAGACTCGGCGGCAATATACATGTTGCGAATCTGTCCTACCACCTTAAACTCACCGATGCACACCGACTGCGGCACCAGCTCTGTTTCTGTGCCCGTAGAAGCCACCACCGCGCCCCATTCGAAAGGATCACCGTCAACCTGCGAAGCTGACCCTCTCAGCACAGCATCCAAAACCGCCGATCTGCTTTCTTCTCGAGCCGAATCAATCAAAACACCTTGAGCCGAAACGTCCTGCCGTGGCTTGATGCTAAGCTCCGATACAACTGCCGCCGATGCAGCCGCTCCGCCCGACATAAGCGCGTCACGAACTGCATGATATACTGCATGATGCACATCCTGCTCGCGCGAAAACTTAACCTCTGCCTTCGTTGGATGAACGTTCACATCCACAAGATCAGGATCAATGTCAACCATAACGATAACCGCCGGATATCGACCCTGCTGCACTATCAAATCTCTGTAAGCCTGATCAACAGCATGCGTAAGTGCTTTGTTTCGCACTGGCCTTCTGTTCACAAAAAACACCTGAAGCGTCCTGTTCGCCCTTGTGAACTCCGGACGCGAAACATACCCACCGACCTTAAGCCCAGGCGACTCAAACCCTATCCGCACAAGCTCCTTCGCCACATCACGACCATAAACGCTCACCACCGCCGATTCGCTGTTTCCGTCTCCAGAAACAACCAGTAGATCTCTGTCGCCGTGCGTAAGTCTGAACCCCACATTCGGATGAGCAATAGATAGCCTACCAACCAGTTCAACTATGTGCGAAAGCTCCGTCTGAGCGCCCCTCATAAACTTAAGCCGAGCAGGCGTATTGAAAAAGAGCTTCCTTACAGTAACAGTAGTACCCTGCGGCGCTCCTACTGATTCAAGATTGGTTATCGTGCCTGCTTCCGCCTCAAGCTTTGTGCCTGCAGACTCACCAGCGTGCTTGGTAACCATCTCGAAAAGTGATACAGAGGCTATCGAAGGCAGCGCCTCGCCTCTAAATCCCAGGGTGCGAATAGAAAACAGATCATCGGCGCTTCTGATTTTGGAGGTAGCATGTCGTTGCAGGCTGACAACTGCATCTTCGCGAGTCATACCAACCCCGTTGTCAGCTACTCTGATTAGCTCTCGTCCGCCGTCTTCCAAAAATATCCGTATTTGAGTAGCGCCAGCATCTATAGAGTTCTCGACAAGCTCTTTGACCACAGATGCCGGACGCTCTATAACCTCACCGGCGGCGATTCGGTTGGCAGTATGCTCATCAAGAATGATTATACGATTCTCTGAAGCAGTTATCTCAGACACTCGCGTCCTACGTCTACAAGAAATTACTCAAATCATTTTACCACCGACTAAAACGCGAGCCAATAAGTAAAAAGACACCGCCTTGGTAAAGGCGGTGTCTTCAAACGATCCTGAAGCTAGGCAGCGCGACGCTCTGCAGATTTTTCAGTAAGCGCAGCAAGCAGATGTTCCACCAGCTCACCATCAAACTGCGTCCCCGAATTGCGTCGAAGTTCTTCAGCAGCTTGTTCGTGAGTCATAGCTTTACGATAAGGCCTGTCGCTCGTCATAGCATCGTATGCATCGGCTACTGCTATTATTCGCGCGAAAAGCGGTATCGCTTCGCCCTGCAGCCCATCCGGATATCCAGTGCCGTCGAAGTGCTCATGATGGTGTCGAATTACTGACGCTATCTCAACCAGCTCCGGCACATTAGCCAAAAACGCTCCGCCAAGTGCTGGATGCTTCAGCACATCAACCCATTCCTCGTCCGTTAAAACATCAGGCTTGGTGAGCACTGTATCCGGTGTACCGACCTTCCCTATGTCGTGAATCTGTGCTGCAAGTTCCAGCGTAAGCCGCTGCTGCTCAGACAATCCCAGCCTGCTGCCAATCATCATACAAAGCTGCGTCACGCGATATGAATGACGCGCCGCATAATGCGACTTCGCGTCAATAGCTGCAGTCATCGCACATATTGCCTTAAACAAAATATCCGCACGATCGCTGGCAATTCTTCTATTTGCAGCTGCGCGCCGATCCAAATTTCGTTCTATAATGGCTCGAAACTCCTCAGCAGAACACATCTCACCTATAAGATCACACGCGCCGCTGGCTAAAGCCTGTGGTATCTGCGCAGGATCTGGACGAAGTGAGGTCATTATAATCGGCATATGTGGATGAATACGCGAAATCGCCCGCGCAAGCTGAATGCCGCTCATGCCCAAAAGCTCGGCGCTTGTGATAACCACATCAAACAATCTCTGCTTCATCAAACCAAGCGCGCTTTCGCCATCTGAGCAGGTATAGCATTCGTAGCCTAGAGCAGACAGACCGTTCTGCAACTCACGCCGCGCACGATCGTTCATGCTCACAATTAATATTTGGGTTTTTTTGTTGTCTGTTCTATCTGTAAGTGCCATGGTCTCCTGCCTCAATTATCGGCAAGATTCACGGCACTCCTCACTTGTAAAAATTACCAGGTTACTGAATATTTCTACTTTGGCTGTTCGTTCATCATCTCCATCGCAACAGCCGCCGCCTCTTCCTGCATCTGCTGGAGCACCTCCGGCGGCAGACTTTTCATCATCTCAAGGTTCGACCTAACAGACATCCTGATGAGATTTCTTCTAGCTTCAGGGCTCATATTTATAAGCGCCTCAGTCGCAATGCGATTCTGCATCACAAAGAAATCAGGATTCATCTGAGCCATAGAAGACATCATATCGGCAAGCAGTTTTGGATCCATCTGACTTGCCATATTGACACTTTCCTTCATCACCTCTGCGCGCTCCTCCGGCGTCATCTTCAAAAACGTCTCAAGCAGCGCTCGATTATCGGCAACATACTTGGCTACTTTTTGCTTAGACTCATCTTTGACCTCTTTTTTATAAGCCTTCTCATCATCCGTAACCAAATAGACCTTCTTAAACCCCGCCGATGTTGGAATCGTCTTCAAAAACTCATTCGCCGCAGTCTGTCGCTGAACATGCACAAACGATCCGCCTGCGCCTGCATCAGTTATCAAAATATCAGGAAACTTAACCGAAAGCACCGTGCGCATCTGTGCAGCCAACGCATCAGCATCAGAAGCCAAAACCGATCCATCCGGCACGTATATCTTGCGCCACTGGATATTAAGCGTCTTCGTAACTGCAGAAAGCGCCTTCTCTGCCGACGCATCCTTTATATTCACAGTAACGTTGCCGCTCACAATCTTCTCAACCAATATCGTCTCGCCCGTAGCTTTAGCTATCTGCTTTAAGACATCAGCCACAGGCGTATTTGTTACATCCAGCGTCACAGTCTTAGCTACTGTCGGCTCAGCACCATAAACTCCAGCACATATTAATCCCACAAGCAAAACAGCGATAACCCAATTTTTCATCAAAGTCCCTCCTGGTTCTTATTTTCCTCTTCTTCCTGCTTTCCAGCCTTTGCCGCCTTCAACTCCTCCTTCGCTAAATCAATCAGCGACTTCTCAACCGCATTCGTCTCATCTTTCCTCGACGCCTTCGGCTTAGATGCAGTAACAGCTACATCAATCACAGCGTAAATATACAAAAATACAATAATGCTCAAAAAAACTATGGCAACACCGCTAAGCGGCACACCTGTTTCTCCTACAGGCTTGAAAATAGAACCCAAAGCCCTAAGCGTAGCCTTCAAATCTTCCTTCGCCGCAGCCAACATCAAAAGAGAAAAAGTAAACACCCCCAGAATAATCCCGCCTTTTACATACTCTCCCAAATAAAGCTGCCCAAGTCCCGGCGTAATACTCAAAATGAACGCAGCCAGCGGTGAGTGCGGCGTTTGGAACTTAGACGGATTCTCTAGCATCTCCATAGCAAGCTTCTTGCCGTATTCCATCTCGCCGATCTCGAGCACAACTTTGGCAAACTTCGTCTCAGCCGACGCGCGTGATGGATCAATATCCAGCGCCTTCCTAAACTCATCCCTTGCGCTCTCAAGCTGCCCCCTAGCGTAAAGCACATCTCCCAACAGCTCTCTTAAAGCCGCGTCCGACTCATCAAGCTCTATAGCTTTCCTGCATGCATCCTCAGCTTCCAACAACTCGCCGCGCAATCTGTGCACATTGGACAAAGAGATGAGCTTATCTATCTCCGCCTTGCGCCTAATATCGTCTTGTTCAACGCCCATCCCAGATCACTCCGATCTAAGGCTTTGTGCAGTCGCCCGCCAAAGCGACTCAATATCATAAAAACTGCGTTCCTCCATCGCAAAAACGTGAACTATCACATCACCATAGTCAACCAACACCCACTTCGCTTCCTGATACCCTTCGATTCTATCTGGTCTAATTCCCCTTTTCTTCATCTTCTCGATCACGCCGTCGGCTATCGAACGTATATGAACATTAGACGTGCCACTTGCAACAACAAAGTAATCAGCAATAATCGTACGCCCTCTTAGATCAAGCTCCTCAATATCCTCAGCTTTTCTATCTCCTAAAGCCGATTTTACAACGCTCAGTTTTTCCTCTGTGCTAAGCTTCTTTCGCATATCTTCAATGTGTCCGGCTTTTCAATTTTACGTAGTCCCTACCGACTATAACCGTAATATCTACCGGAGACTCCTTCTTGTCGTCAAAAATAACCCTCGTGCTTCCAATCAGCCTCGCTATCTCTATCTCACCCTTATGCGACCTGTGAACCAAAATCTGCGTATTCTCATAATTCTGCGAATCCGCATTGCCCACCGACATAACTATATATCCTGAAAGTTCCAACTGATCAGCCGCATCCCTACCTAGTCCTGCCACACCCGAGCCGTTCAGCACCTCCACTTTAGCCACATTCTCAGGCAGTTCTTCAAGCATCACTCGAACAAGCCGCGCAAGCTCCTCTTCATTGATTATAAAGTAGCTTGCGCCGTTTATATTCTGAGGCGCTCCTGGAGCCGTAGCAGTCTCAACTTTTTCCTGCGGCACATCTCTAGCCAGCCTAACCAACTCCAGCATATCCCTACCATTCATATCTGTTTGAACATACCCTTTGCTGTAAACCTCATTCACAATCTGGTTGAGCCTAGACCAATTAGACGGCGCAACAATCTGCCTCGCAAGTGCCCGCAGAAATTTCTGCTGCCGCTCCATCCTCGTTATATCTCCCAACGCATCATGCCGAAACCTCACGTACCCAAGAGCCTGCTCACCATTCAAGTGTCTGTAGCCTTTTTTCAGATTTATGTAAAGACCTCCGCGTCGATCAGTGTAATGCATATCCTTCTCAACCTCTATGCCTACACCGCCGACAAGATCAACAATGTTCTTAAGCCCCGCAATATCCGTCATAATATAGTAATCTATCGGCACTCCTATAACACTCTGCACAACTTCGCGCACAAGTTCCGGACCGCCATACACATTTGCAGAATTGATCTTGCAGAACCCATGCCCGGGTATCTCAACGCGGCTGTCCCTTGGTATCGATATTGCCCTAACCGTCTTCTGATCCAAATCAACAGCCGCCACCATTATCGTGTCCGACAGCCCCCTGTGATTGTTTCTCAACTTGCTCGTATTGTCTTCACCCAACACAAGTATCCTAACAAACCTTTTGCCATCAAAAGGCGGCGAGACCACATCTCCCACACTAGTGCCGGTCAGCACCATTATCTTGCGCATATTAAACGCCGCAACTCCAAGAACAACTCCCACGATCAATATCAACGTCCATTTGACCGCAGTCTTCATCCAGCCTTTCTTAGTCGTCTCCTCCATCATTCTCCACTACCATAAATTGCATTCCGCACGATATAATCCTCCACACCCTTCGGCACCAGATACCTGATACTCTCTCCCAGCACAACCCTGCGCCTTATCTCAGTCGAAGAAATTTCCACAATCGGCGCATCGAGAAATACAATAGACTCATGATAATCCTCCGGCAGCATCCCAAGCACCTTTTCTCTGTCAAAACCAATTCTTTCCGCCGCCGCAATCCTACACATCCGCACTAATCTGTCTGGGTCATGCCATGTAGTTATCTCTGCCAGCGAGTCAGTTCCCATTATGAAAAACAGCTCCGCGTCCTTATAAATCCCAAGCAGTGCCTCAAGCGTGTAAACTGTATAAGATGTCTTCTGATTATCTATCTCAAAGCGAAATATCTCAAAGCTTGGGTTTCCTGTAATTGCAGCTTCTACCATAGCAAGACGATGCCGAGCATCACTTATAGGCTTACCTGGCTTGTGAGGGGGATATCCGGCAGGAACAAACAACACCTTATCCAGCTTCAATCTAAAGCGTGCATCCTCGGCAATAATCAAGTGACCTATATGTATCGGATCAAAAGTCCCGCCTATTATACCTATTTTCAGTCTGCTTTGTTCCATCTCCGCTAAGTCCTAATCTGCCCATTCCCGCGAACAACATACTTATAAGTAGTTATCTCAGCAAGCCCCATCGGCCCTCTAGCATGCAGCTTCTGCGTAGATATGCCTATCTCCGCTCCAAACCCAAACTCAAACCCATCTGTAAACCTAGTCGAAGCATTCACATAAACCGCCGCAGCATCCACATTCTGTTCAAACAATCGTGCAGTCTCGTTATCGTTAGTAACTATAGCCTCAGAATGTCTTGTCCCGTATTTTGCTATATGCTCAATTGCTTCCTCAATCCCAGAAACCACCTTAACCGCCAGCACGAGCGCCAAAAACTCAGTGTAATAATCTTCCTCCGATGCAGCTTTTGCCGCAGACCACAAAGCTCGCGTCTTATCGCACCCGCGAATCTCAACGCCTGCATTATCAAGCGAATCAAGCACCATCGGCAGAAACTTATCCGCTATCCGCTCATCAACCAACAGAGTTTCCATCGCGTTGCATACACCCGGGCGCTGTGTTTTAGCATTAATCACTATATCGTGAGCCATCTTAAGATCAGCAGCAGCGTCTACATAAACGTGGCAGTTCCCAACCCCCGTCTCTATAACTGGCACAGTCGCAGTCTCGACCACAGTCCTGATAAGCCCTGCTCCGCCGCGTGGTATCAATGCGTCCACGCAGTCGTTCATCCTCATCAACTCTACCGCAGACTCTCTATCCGTAGTCTCAATAAGCTGAATCGCACCCGCCGGCACACCCATATCCTCTGCCGCCGACCCCATTATATCGACAATCGCTTTGTTCGACTCTATAGCCTCCGAACCTCCCCGCAGTATGCATGCATTCCCTGCCTTAAGACAAAGCCCTGCCGCATCAGCCGTAACGTTCGGCCTTGCTTCATAGATTATCCCGATAACTCCTATTGGCACCCTTATCTTGTTTATCTGAAGCCCATTCGGCCTGCTCCAACTCTGAATAACCTCGCCGACCGGATCAGCAAGCGCCGCAACCGCGCGAAGCCCTTCAGCCATTTGCTGAATCCGTCTATCATCAAGCATCAGCCTATCCAAAAGCGCACCAGACATCCCCTTCTTATTCGCATTGTCGAGATCAACAGCATTTGCTGACAATATTGCCTTGGCTTCTTTCTCCAATGCATCAGCCATCCCCAAAAGCGCTCTGTCTTTAACCTCCGCAGAGAGCGATGCCAAACTCCTCGCCGCCGCCCTAGCTATTTTTCCTATCTCATGAACATTCTCGCAAGACCCCATACCAAAATCACCTGTAGCCAATATATCTACCTACACGCCTATAACCATGTTATCTCGATGGATCACTTCCTCATAATCACCAGTCCCGAGCACACGCTCAATCTCCGAAGTCCTAAGCCCCATTATACGCCTGATATCATCCGCAGAATAATTCACTATCCCGCGTGCAAACCTCTCGCCTTTTTCATCCTTTACATCCACAACCGCACCTGCTCCAAACCCACCAACCACATCAACAATCCCTGCAGGCAGCAGGCTTTTTCCACTTTCAGCAACCATCTTCCGCGCACCCTCATTGACAACAACCGTCCCTCGCACCGATGAATGAGCTATCCACCGTTTGCGATGTGAAAGCTTCGCCGATGGTATAAATCTCGTGCCCAACTGCTTGCCATCCACGACTTCCTCTATCACATTAGGCAGCCTGCCGTGAGCTATAACCATCTGAACTCCAGAACGCATGCACATCTCCGCAGCATCCAACTTAGTTCTCATACCGCCGGAACCTACTCCGCTCTGCGATTCTCCAGCAAAAGCGCGTATCTGCGGCGTCATCCTACGCACCTCAGAAATCAGGCGACTTTCAGGCGCATCCGGCGAACCATCGAAAAGCCCTGAAACATCCGAGAGCAGTATAAGCAGATCAGCCCCCAACACCGACGCAACCATCGCCGCAAGTGTATCGTTATCGCCGAAACGTATCTCCTCCACCGCCACCGTATCGTTTTCGTTGATAATAGGCACACATCCAAGCCGAAGCAGCGTATTAAGCGTGTTTCTAGCGTTCAGATATCTGCCGCGATCGCCGAAATCATCCTTCGTCAAAAGCACCTGCGCCGCCGTAATTCCAAACTTATCAAACATCTCCGTATAAGTATGAAGCAACAGTCCCTGCCCCACAGCAGCCGCCGCTTGTTTCTCCGGCATCGTACGCGATTTCGTGCTTATATTCAGACGCTCACAGCCCGCCCTTATCGCTCCAGATGTCACCAGCACACACTTCGCCCCTCGCTTAACCTGCTTTACCAACTGATTAACAAGATTAGCTATAAACGCACGATCAATACACCCATTGTCATCCGTAAGCGTAGTTGTGCCTACCTTCACCACTATCAACTGCGGCTTATTGTTCTGATTCTTCATCTTGAAACTCGAACTCGACATCTCTTATCCGCACCGTATCCCCGTCCTTAGCACCCAACCTACGTAGCTCATCTATCACCCCAAGCCGCTCCAGCTGCCGCTGAAGTCGTCTGAGCGAGTATTCATTGTTCACATCTGCGCGGGCAACCAATATCTCCACCCGTTTACCTTCCACTGTAAACTCATCCGGCGCAGTTCTTTTCACCTCCCACCTATCAGTATCCACATCTGCCTTAAACACCACAACCTCTTCTTCATGTGCCTGCATCTGTCTTGACTCTAGTTTATCCAACTCATCGGCTATTGCGAAAACAAGCTCCTTTACACCTTCACCAGTTACACCTGATATTTTATAAACTGCGAAACCATCGCTGCAAAGCGATTTAGCCGCGCTATTGGCAATCTCCAACGCGCCTGGCACATCAATTTTGTTGAGTGCCACAATCTGTGGCAGTTCTGCAAGCTTCGGATTAAACGTTCTAAGCTCCTCGTTTATAACCTTGAAATCCTCCGTAGGATCCCTACCTGTTGTGCCTGAGCAGTCTATCAGATGAACAAGCAGCCTCGTGCGCTCTATATGCCTAAGAAACTGATGACCCAATCCAGCTCCCTGATGAGCACCTTCTATCAAACCAGGCATATCTGCTACAACGAACGAGCGATTCTCATCAACACGAACAACTCCAAGATTAGGCGTTATTGTAGTAAATGGATAATCCGCTATCTTCGGCTTGGCAGCAGATATACGCGATATAAGAGTAGACTTACCAACGTTTGGAAATCCGACTATCCCCACATCTGCCAGCAGTTTAAGTTCAAGCCGCAACCTGCGTTCTTCTCCTGGATCGCCGTTTTCGGCAAAACGTGGCGTTTGAAGCGTAGAAGTAGCAAACCTCGCATTGCCTCGTCCACCTCGCCCACCTTCAGCAACCACCAGCCTCTGCCCCGATTCAACCAAATCGCCTAGCATTTCCCCAGTATCTGCATCGAAAACAACTGTGCCAACTGGCACTCTTATGACAAGATCCTCACCATTCTTGCCTGTTCGCTCATTAGCACCACCGTCACCGCCACGCTCAGCCTTATATCGCCGCTTATACCGAAGATCAACCAAAGTGTTCAGTCTGTCGTCAGCCTCAAGTATAACGCTTCCACCTCTGCCTCCATCACCGCCCGCAGGACCACCACGCGGCACGAACTTCTCCCTCCGAAACGCAACCAGCCCGTTCCCGCCATCTCCTGCCTTTACCTCGATTTCGACTTCATCAACAAACTGCATAGCTTACTTTACCAAACCACCAATACCCGACCCATACTGCTAGTTATTCTAACACAAAGCACACTTGACGGCTTGCATATACAAGATATAGATTGTAAAATTATATAGCAGTGGCGATGTCGGCACAGCCGGCGTCGCCTTATTTTAGACATGCTTGAAACAAAATTGTAGGCATCAAACCAGAACGGCAGCACAGACTGCCGGTAATATCTATGGTTAAGCTATCGCCTGGGAGGATTATTGATGGAAAATTCTAAAAGCATTGAAGAAAGAACCCGAGAGATCGGTCTCCAGATATTTGACCGCGTAAACAAACAAAAGAAAGGTTTTCTAAGCGGCAGCATAGACGAGAAGATTATGGACTGGGCTATGAAAGATGAAGAACTAAAAGTCCAGTTGTTCAGATTTGTTGACGTGCTCCCGACTCTCAAAACTCCTGAAGATGTAGTCAAGCATCTGCAAGAATACATGAAAAAATTCCCTGCTATTGTCCAATGGGGTATAAATCTAGCCTCGCTTACCAGCCCCACGAGCTGGGCAGTTGGCGCTCCTGTGAAGAAAAAAACCGAAAGCATGGCACGGCGATTCATAACTGGCTCCAACATCAAAGAAGCCTCAGCCGAAATAGAGCGTCTTCGCAGACAGAACATGGCGTTTACCATGGACATCCTCGGCGAAGTAACTCTTAGCGAAGCCGAAGGTGAGATTTACCAAAAGCAATACCTTGAACTTATCGAAGGTATGACTGAGCAAGCTAAGCAGTGGAAAGATGTACCTCTACTAGATACTGCCGCCGGACGCCCTATACCCAAAGTCAACCTGAGTATAAAACTCTCTGCGCTTTACTCGCAGTTCGAGCCCGCTGATCCCGAAGGCACAGCCGCAGCAGTAAAAGAACGCCTTCGCCCTGTGCTGCTGCTTGCTAAAGAGAAGGGTGCATTTGTTTGCATAGATATGGAGCACTATGCCATAAAAGATGCCACTCTTAAGATCTTCCGTGAGATTATGATGGAACCTGAGCTTCGAGATTGGCAGGACTGTGGGATAGTCATACAAAGCTATCTGAAAGATAGTGAGAAAGACACTCTCGAGCTTATACAATGGGCTAAAGAGCGCGGGACGCCGATTCAGGTTAGGCTGGTAAAAGGCGCTTACTGGGACTATGAAACAGTAATCGCACGTCAAAGACGCTGGCCTATACCTGTTTACACAGAGAAACACGAAACTGATGCCAACTTTGAGCGTCTGGCTTGCCTGCTCCTTGACAATTATCCCAATATAGAGCTTGCAATAGCATCGCATAACATCCGCAGCATAGCGTATGTGATGGCGCAGGCTGAAGCAAGAAACCTGCCGCAGGGTGCGATGGAATATCAGATGCTTTATGGAATGGGTGACCCGCTAAAGCAGGCAGTTATTGAACAGAACCAGCGACTTAGAATCTACGCGCCGTTTGGAGACCTGATTCCTGGCATGGCGTATCTAGTGCGCAGATTGCTCGAAAATACCGCAAATGAATCCTTCCTGCGCCAGAGTTTCGCAGAAGGCGCCTCAGCAGACGAATTGCTGCGCAGCCCCGTTGAAATCGGCAAAACAGCTAAGCCCGTCCATACGTTTGAGCAGGATAAACTAGCGTTCCCCAACGCCCCAGAGCGCAACTTCTCGCTTGTCGAAAATCAGGAAAAGATGAAGGCGTCACTCGCGAAAGTGCGCAGCGAACTAGGCAATTACTATCCGCTCATAATAGACGGCAAAGAAATAAAAACAGAGAAAGAGATAAAATCCGTCAATCCAGCAAGGCCTTCTGAGATAGTAGGCAGAACAGCTTCAGCTTCTCAGAAAGAAGCCCAGATGGCTATTGACGCCGCCAAGAAAGCATTCCCCGCTTGGCGTGATACCCCGCCAGAGAAGCGTGCAGAATACTTTCTGAAAGCAGCCGACTTGCTCGAACAAGAACGCGACGAGCATGCCGCACTGCAGGTATATGAAGTTGGCAAGAACTGGCGTGAAGCTGACGCAGATGTGTGCGAAACTATAGACTATCTGCGCTATTACGCTCAGGAAATGATTCGGCTTGGAAAACCGAAGCGGCTTGGGCCGGTTGCAGGCGAAACAAACGACTACTTCTATCAGCCGAAGGGTATAGCTGTAATTATCCCACCTTGGAACTTCCCGATGGCTATCTGCGCTGGAATGACCACGGCAGCACTAGTGGCTGGCAATGCTGCCATAGTCAAACCTGCTTCGCAGTCACCGATAATCGCCTATAAATTCGTGGATTTACTGAGACGCGTTGGCATTCCCAATGGCGTTGTTAACTTCCTGCCCGGACCAGGAAGCGAAATAGGCGATTTTATAGTAACGAGTCCTGATGTACATATGATCGCCTTCACAGGCTCACGTGAAATTGGGTGCCGAATCTATAGACTCGCAGCCGAAGTGCAGCCAGGCCAAAATCACCTTAAAAAAGTTATCGCGGAGATGGGCGGAAAAAACGCAATAATCGTAGACAGCGACGCCGATCTTGATGAGGCTGTGCTTGGAACCATACAATCAGCCTTCGGATATCAGGGCCAAAAATGCTCTGCGTGCTCTAGGGTAATAGTGATGGAATCCTGTTACGACACATTCCTTTCCAGGCTAACTGAAGCTGCGCGTAGCCTGCGCATTGGGATGCCTGAAGATCCGGGCAACTTTATGGGTCCTGTTATAGACGCAAACGCGAAGAAAACGATACTTGGCTATATTGAAACTGGCAAAAAAGAGGCACGGCTTGTGCTGGAACGTGATGTATCCCACCTTGGCGACGGCTACTTCATTGGACCAACAATCTTTGCCGAAGTACCACCCGCAGCCACAATAGCTCAGGAAGAAATTTTTGGACCGGTTCTTGCCGTAATGAAAGCCAAAAACTTAGACGAAGCGCTTGAGATCGCACTTGGAACATCGTATGCGCTCACCGGAGGCATATTCTCTCGCAGCCCTGCCAATATCGCACGCGTCAGAGAAGAGTTCAGAATCGGCAACCTTTATATCAACCGCAAAATCACCGGCGCTGTTGTAGCAAGGCAGCCGTTTGGTGGGTTTAAGATGTCCGGCATCGGCAGCAAAGCCGGCGGACCTGATTACCTGCTGCAGTTTATGGATCCAAGAACTGTTACAGAAAACACGCTGCGGCGAGGCTTTGCACCAGAAGAAGACTAAGCAAACAAAATAGCATGTCTGATAAGCCGATAAGACTTACAACCTTATCTCATGGCTCTGGGTGAGCATGCAAGATCGGCCCTGAGCAGTTGGCTCAGGTTCTTTCAAAACTGCCGAGTGCAGCAGACCCCAATATAATCGTTGGACTTTCGACATCCGACGATGCAGCCGTTTATCGCGTCTCAGACGACCTTGCTATTGTGTTTACAGCAGACTTCTTCACACCGATAGTTGATGAACCTTACGAATTCGGCCGCATAGCGGTAACAAATGCTCTCTCGGATATATATGCGATGGGCGGAACGCCGGCTATAGCGTTGAACCTTGTTGCCTTTCCAGCCGATTCACTGCCTGCTGAGATTCTTGAAGAAATTCTAAGAGGAGGATCCGAACAGGCATCCAGTGCAGGCGTGAGCATTGTGGGCGGGCACTCAATAGATGACCGCGAACCCAAATACGGACTTGCTATAGTCGGCTTCGTTCATCCGGATAAAGCCATATCAAACGCATCCGCCAAACCAGGCGATGTGCTTGTGCTCACCAAGCCTATTGGCACGGGTGTTATATCTACTGCTATAAAGAAAGGAGTCGCATCAGAATCAGAAATATCCGAAGCCGTGCGATGGATGACCACGCTCAACAGAGATGCCTCGCTGGCTATGCAAAAAATAGGCGTAAACGCATGCACCGATATAACAGGCTTTGGACTGCTGGGACACCTTTATGAGCTGGCATATGCAAGTAGAGTAAACGTAGCACTCAGACTTAAAGACGTGCCAACTATCACCGGCATGAAAAAACTTTTAACCCAAGACATGGCACCCGGAGGCGCTTATCGCAATCTTGCATATATAGAAAGCATCGGTGCTGTTATATGGGATGGCGAATTCTCCGAAGAAGACAAACTTATACTAAGCGACCCTCAGACCGCCGGAGGCTTGTTGATAAGTGTAGAAGAATCAAAAATCCATGCGTTGGTCGAAGAACTCAACGCACGCAGCGTGCCGGCAGCGGTTATCGGCAGAATAATCTCCGATGGAGACGGCAGAATAACAGTAACCTAACATCTAATGCGCCGGCGGTACTATCCGCACCTCGTAAGCAACAATTAAAGTAGTCAGATAAAGCAGCAGAAACACCCAGCCCTGCCATCTCTCCAACCTACGCCTTGCCAAACTCGCTCCTGCTATAAGAGTAAGCACAGTCATCGTTATAAATGGCGCGCCTATAACATCGGTTACTTGTCCCTTCCCCATCGCAGCCGCAACAAACGGCATAACTGCCAAAAGCAGGCTGTTATGATTCACCTTACTGCCCATAAAATTGCACACTGATATCTCAGCAAGCTTACCGTCGCGCATCACTGTAAGATAGGCGGTAATCTTCTCTGGCAGCTCAGACGCTATAGGACTTAAAACCAGCGCTATAGCAATTGGGCTTATCCTCATCCAATGCGCAATATCAAGCATCGCGTCAACAAACCTCTCAGACACAAAAAGAATCACCACGCCACCAACAGCTAACATCATTACAGCGCGTATCGTATCCTTCCGTGTAACATTATGCTCAACTGTCGCTGAAAAGTGCCCTGCAATCCTCCAATGTTCAACCATATAAACGGCAAAAATAGCCGCAAGTATAAATCCATCAATAACGCTCAGCCCACCGCCTATCCACGCAAGCACAAAAGCTACAATCGCTGTCGCAAAAAGATACACTGCATCTATCTGCGTATTGCGCGAAAGATGCACCACATCAACCGGCTTGCGGCTCACCCTCGACGTAGCCACAAGTATAACCGAACCATATCCCAGCGTAACAAGCAGAGTGCAGGCACCTACAGCAGAGCCAATCGCCATTTGATACTCGCTCTTTACTGCCGCCCAATACACAAATAAATACTCAGGCAGCGTAGTAACCAAAGCAAGCAATATACTGCCAGCAAAATTCGCGCCGTACTTCTCAGCTAACTTTTCAGCGCCTATGCTCAGAAGCCACGCAGCGCCTACTATCACCAGAAGAAGTCCAAAAAACTCTGCTATTAGCAAATACCGCTCCTCCAAATCGTTCCTAAATAAAACAAACCAACCACCATTACTAATTATCTATTCAAACCGCCATAACCTTCAAAAACGAGCAGGAATACACCTCTATTCGGCTAAATAAACAAGTAAATATATGAGCACATCTAGATTCGTAATCCAAGAGCACCATGCTGGCAGACTTCACTGGGACTTTCGGCTGGAACTTGACGGCGTTCTAAAAAGCTGGGCTGTTCCAAAGGGCGTACCCGAATCACCTGGCATAAAACGCCTAGCTGTCGAAGTCGAAGACCATCCGCTCGATTACATAGACTTCGAAGGCATCATCCCTGAAGGAAGCTATGGAGCAGGAGAAGTGCTGATCTGGGACAAAGGCACCTATGAACTTACCGAGCGCACCCCGAACAAGCTGAGCTTCAAACTTCATGGAAACAAGCTGGAAGGCGACTACATCCTGATTAAAACAAAAGGCGAGAAAGACTGGCTGCTATTCAAACGCAGCTCATAACTAAAGCTCTATCGGTTCTCTCTTGCCCTTACGCTTCGCTGTGCTAGCTACCGGCGGCGTCAAACTTGCTGCCATGGCCTTCAGAATATCCATTCGGCTTATAATTCCAACAACTTTCCGATCGCGAACTATCGGCACCCTGTTGATCCCAAGCTCCACCATTACCCGTGCAATATCCGCAACCATCGAATCCTCGCTGAACGCTATAACATCCTTAGTCATAGCATCTTCAACAAGCTCTGCCCTTGCTTTCTTATACGCCTTCTCTAAGACTTCCTCAGGCACCGGCTGACGTCCTTTTATCGGTCTAGGTTTATCCAACACCGGCGCCTGATCCTTCAGCAACACATCCGATTCAGTGATTATGCCAATTATATGTCCATCAGTGTCCACAACAGGCAGACCGCTAACGTGATGCTTAGCCATCAGCTTCAATGCTTCTTCCACCGAAGCACCCTTCTTGATCGTTATCACATCACGATTCATTATCTGCCAAGCTTCCATCTGCAGCATAAAGACTATTCCCCCAATACTTTTTTCTATCCTACTCCTGATTTACCCTATTCTGATTCTGCCAAACTTAAATTTTCCTGCACGCAGCACCTGCCCGTCGCGAATCTCTATATCCATAGACGAATCAGTTATATTCTCATCATCAATCGTAACTGCTCCCTGCTCTATCAACCGCCGTGCTTCGTTGTTAGACTCAGCCATACCCGCAACAACCAAAAGCCTTGCCACCCATATCTTACCGTCCTTCAAGCTGTCAGATGGAATAGTAATATCCGGTATCTCCGATGGCAGCTCTCTTTGGCTAAAAACCCTTTCAAACTCAGCCTTTGCCTTCTGCGCCGCTTCCTCACCGTGATATATTTTGGTTATCCTATAAGCCAACCTTTTCTTGGCTTCCATTGGATGTATGCTGCCATCTGCGACCCCTTCCTCTATAGCGCAGACTTCATCCAGCGGCACATCCGTAGCAAGCTCAAAGTAAGTCGCCATTACACTGTCCGGTATAGACATAACCTTCCCAAACATCTCGTTTGGCGGCTCGTTTATGCCAATATAGTTCCCCAGCGACTTCGACATCTTTTGCACGCCGTCAACACCAGGCAGTATTGGCATAAAAAGCCCAACCTGCGGCTCCATCCCATGTGCCTCCTGCAGATCGCGTCCCATCAGAATATTGAACTTCTGATCAGTTCCGCCGATCTCCACATCCGCGCGTATTTCCACAGAATCCAGCGCCTGTGCAATAGGATATAGCAGCTCATGAATCCCTATTGGCTTTCCTTCAGCCAACCTCTTCTGAAAATCGTCGCGCTCAAGCACCCTAGCCACAGTAACCCTAGACGCCTCACGCACCACATCCCCAAAGCTCATCTTCCCCAGCCAATCGCCATTGAAGACAAGCTCAGTTCTCGACTTATCGAGTATCCTCCAAAACTGCTCAGTAAACGTTTCCGCATTTGCACGAATCTGATCAGCCGAAAGCACAGGCCTTGTCTCCGACCGTCCAGAAGGATCCCCTATTCCGGCAGTAAAATCGCCGACTATCAGCACCACGTTATGCCCCAAATCCTGGAACTGCCTCAGCTTCCGCAGCACCACTGCAAACCCAAGATGTATATCAGGCGCCGTCGGATCTATCCCAAGCTTAACCCTAAGAGGCTCCCCGTCCTTCATCGAGCGCTCAAGCTTATCCTTAAGCGCCTGCTCCGGCACGATTTCCGCCGTTCCCCTCTTAAGCAAATCAAACTGTTCTTCAACTGTCATATCACTCACACTTCCACCTCAAACCAAACAAGCCCCACCGCCGTCCGCGGCAGAGCTTGGCTTCATCGCCGACATTAATCTACCACTGACAGCCAACAATGTCAAACAACACTGCAGGAACAAACAAATCTGTCGAGTAACAATCAATTATAGATAAAAACAAACACTGATGTGCCGGAGGTTTTCTCATGTCATTTACACTCGCTCTAAGCATTTGGAGCTACGAAGCTTACACCGAACCAAAAACTCTTGAAGAAGTAGCAGTCGAAGCTGCCGAAGCTGGACTTGGCTTGGAATTCTGGCCAGACTGGAAAGATCAAAGAGATCTATACCATCCCAAAAACCGCAGCAGACTCATTGAACTTGCCAAGAACATGCCCTCAAGCCTCCACGGCGGCAGAGTAAACACGCTCGATGAACATATAAATCAAATCGAAGCAGCCCGCGATACCTCAAGCAAAGTCATAGTTGTACACAACGATCATATAAAACTCGGCACAAGCGAATTCGACCCATCGTTTGTCAAAGAGATAGTAAGCGCCGCCAACTCCTACGGCATATCCATAGCGCTTGAAAACTCCGACCGCGCCGGCGCGTTCGACCTGCTCGCCGAAGGTCTCCGGACAGTGCCTGAACTCTCAGCATGTCTGGACATAGGCCATCTCCACTGCGCTGGCGACAGAACATTCAGCGACTACATCTCAAACTTCGGCGACCGAATAACGCATCTTCATCTGCAGGACGTGTATATGGTTCCAGGCACCCTAAAAGCAGCAGGCGATTCTCATCGTTCCCCTGGCGACTGCCAGATACCGCGCGACGAATGGCTCAGCTTGCTTGACTGGATTGAAAACACAAACTTCGACGGCTTCGCAGTGCTTGAAGTAAGACCTTTTACACCTGTCGAGATCGCAAAAAGAACATCCAAGTTCCTGCAGTCTCTCACCAGGTAGCTTAACTTTGACCAAAAGCCGCTCTGTCTGGTAATATTTAGCCGGCTTCAATATATGCTCTGCAAGCGTTACGAAGGAAATCCTATACTTACGCCTACCGATAACTGGTGGGAAACGAAGGCAGTTTTCAACTGCGCCGCCGTTCGGCACGAAAACCAGATACACATGCTCTATCGTGCCGTAGGCGACGACAACACTTCTCGTTTTGGCTATGCAGTAAGTGAAGATGGCTTCAGATTCAAGCGATTCCCTCTGCCAGTATTCGAAGGCGAACAAGGAAACGAGTTTGAGCGACTTGGAGTAGAAGACCCACGTATTACAAAAATAAACGAAACATTCTACATTACGTATGTAGCCGCTTCCACTTATCCGGCAGCAGAAGGACGTCCTCCAACCTTCGGCGTTGGTCCGCCTTGGCGCTGCAGAGTCTCGCTGGCTTCAACAACCGACTTTAAAACGTTCCGCAGGCATGGAGTCATACTGCCTGAGTTCGACGACAAAGACGCAGTGCTGTTCCCTGAGAAAGTAAAAGGGCGCTGGGTTATGTATCACAGGATTTTACCTGATATATGGATTTCTTACTCGGACGACCTAATACACTGGACAGATCATGCCGCTTTTTTGACTCCTAGACCTGGATGTTGGGATGATAATAGAGTTGGAGCAGGTGCGCCGCCTATAAAAACGCGCTCTGGATGGCTCAACTTCTACCACGCCGCCGACCACAACCGTGTTTATAGACTCGGCGTATTCATATCCGACCTAGACGACCCATCAATCGTCATTGCTCGACCCGAAGAACCGATTTTAACTCCACAGGATGTGTTCGAATGCGAAGGCTGCGTTAACAATGTAGTTTTCACGTGCGGCGTTATTGAAAGAGAACGTGACTTTCTAATATATTATGGCGGTGGAGACAGCTCTATTGGCGCAGCTACTTTGGACAAATCCCAACTCTCAGACTTCATTGGTATGCCGATTTGAGTGTCGTATAACCAAATTGTGTATTATAATATCGCTATGCACAAGAAACCTATTATAGCCATAGATGGACCTGCTGGTGCAGGCAAAAGCACAATAGCAAAGCTCGTAGCCGCAAAACTAGGCTATACATACATAGATACAGGCGCGATGTATCGAGCAGTTGCCGTGCGCGCAATAGAAGCCGGCATCCCACTAGAAAAACCAGATAAAATCGTCGAGCTAGCGAACCGCATGGATATCCGATTCGAACAGCGCGATGGCAGACAGGCGATAATAGTTGACGGCGAAGACCTCACCGACGCTGTACGCACACCAGAAGCTACCCGTCTGTCAAGCCCTGTGTCCGCCATACCAGGCGTACGCCATAGACTTGTTGAGCTGCAGCGCAAGATGGGCGAGCATGGCGGTGTAGTGATGGAAGGCAGAGACATCGGCACATATGTCTTCCCTGACGCCGAAGTCAAGATATTTATGACCGCATCTCAAGAAGAGCGTGTGCGCAGACGCTGCATAGATCTGGAAAAATCCGGAATGAGTGCTGACCCCGAGACTGTAGCACGAGAGATACGCGAACGTGACCTGCGCGACAGCACCCGTGACATGGCTCCGCTCAAGCAGGCAGAAGACGCAGTGCTCATAAATACCGATGGCATGAGCATTGATCAGGTAGTAAACGCTGTTGTAGAGATTCATGACCGGAGGATTAAAGAGTGCTGTTTTGGATAGGCTGGCACCTCTCGAGGCTCGTGCTGGCGATCTTTGGACGATGCCGCTACATAGACCCCGACAATGTGCCCAAAACCGGTGCTGTTATAATAGCGCCGAATCATGTGAGCTATCTCGACCCTCCAACTGCAGGCTCAGGCTACCGCAGAGTAACCCATTTTATGGCAAAGCAGGAACTATTCAAAATCCCCGTGCTCGGTTGGCTGATAAAAGCAGTAGGCTCATTCCCTGTAAAGCAGCATTCTGCCGACCGAAACGCGCTAAGAACCGCGCTTGAGCTTCTATCTAAAGGTGAAGTTGTCTGCATTTTCCCTGAAGGCACCCGAAGTCTAGATGGCAAGCTCCTGCCGGCTCAGGCAGGTATAGGGATGATTGCGATCAAATCACGAGCGCCGGTAGTTCCTGTCGCGCTCATCGGTACAGAACGCGTGCTGCCGCCACATTCATTCTTTTTTCATTTTAGCCGTGTTACTGTAGTCTATGGCAGACCAATGACATTCGATGATCTATACAACCGCGGCTTAGAACGCGAAGCAGTTGAAGAAGTAGGCCGCCGCATAATGTCCGCCATCGCATCTCTACTAGAAAAACACAAGCGAGAATAACGGACTACCCCGCCATTCCCGCTCTAATCCCTCATCAAACAGCCGCAGAGATTTATTCCTTCTCCTGCTGTTGAACAAAATTCATTCTCAGATCTGTAATCATATTCCTATTAGCCGCCCTCTGCTCCTCAGAAACATGCGGCGCCACCTGATCGCACAGAAAAACCACCGAATCTATCGCAGCCTTCGCCTGTGCCATATCCTTCTGCACCTTCTTTGTGACAGGGTTCATATGAAGACCCATCCACTGCCAAGCTGCCTCCGCAAGCATCACTATAACCCATTGCATCAGCGAATAAACATCCCCTGTCGCCGATTCAGCCTCACCGTTCTCTTTCGACTCTGAAACTGGCTCAGAAGCTGGCTCACTCTCCGCCGATTTCCTCCTCTTCCGTTTGTCTATCACCTCAAATCCCTTATCTTCATCAGGCACCATCAACTTCACCTCCTTAGTTTATCTTCTTATCTCTAAAAATCATACCCAAAACAACGGCTCCCAAAATCGCACCTGCCACATCAGCCGTCCAATCCGTCAAAGAACACGACCTTCCCGGCACAAAAATCTGATGAACCTCATCCACCGCTCCATAGGCCGCCGAAATCACCATACTCCCGAGCACTGCGCTACCTACCCTGCTCCTCTTTAACGCCCATAAAACCAGCGCTCCCAACACCGCATACTCCACCAGATGCTCAAGCTTGTCAGTGCCTCTGACTTTTGGCTCAGGCATATATGGCTTGGATGAAATCGCGAACATCAGCGCCATATAGCACACCACCACAACCCACGCCAATAGCGCCCCGCGTTCCAGCCTCATCCCAACCCAGCCATCCTGCGAAATTCCTGCTCACTTATCACCTTCACACCAAGCTCATTAGCCTTATCTAGCTTCGAACCCGGATTCGCTCCCACCACCACAAAATCAGTGTTCCTGCTCACCGAAGATGAAGCCCTCCCTCCGTGCTTCGCCACTATCTCCTCAGCTTCATCTCTAGTCATTGTCTCCAACGCGCCGGTGAATACAAACGTCCTGCCTGTAAGCTCAGATTCCTCCTTCTCCTGTGTCTGATGCTCACACTTAATCCCAGCCGCGCGCAGCTTCTCTATAACCCGCCTGTTATCCTCCTGCCTAAAAAATCTATAAATGCTCCCAGCCACCACCGCCCCAACATCCGGAACCTCCGCCAGCTCATCTTCTGATGCATCTTCCAGCCGCTCAAGCGAACCAAAATGATCAGCAAGCGCCTGCGCCGTGCGTTCGCCCACATGCCTTGTCCCAAGCGCATATACAAGCCTCGCCAGCGTACAGTTCTTGCTACGATCTATAGCCTCGATTATATTCGAAGCCGACTTCTCCGCCATCCGCTCAAGCTCCTGAAGCTGCTCCTTCGTAACCGAATACAAATCACCTGGATCGCTAACTATTCCTGCTTCAACCAGTCTGTCCACCAGCGACGGCCCCAATCCTTCTATATTCATCGCCTCTCTCTTCGCAAAGTGAACAATCCGCTCCTTAACCTGCGCCGGACAGGCTATGTTTATGCACCGCGCCACCGCTTCACCTTCCGGCTTCTCTACATCGCCGCCGCAGACCGGACACTTGCTTGGCATAACAAACACCTTCTCAGCACCAGTGCGTCTCTCCTTAACCACTTCAACAACCTCAGGTATCACCTCGCCTGCACGCTGGATAACCACTGTATCCCCTATCCGCACATCCTTCCTACGTATCTCATCCTCATTGTGTAGAGTCGCACGCGATACCGTAACCCCTCCTATCTGCACTGGCTCCATAATCGCAACTGGCGTAAGCGCTCCCGTTCTCCCTACCTGCACCACTATATCTTTAACAACAGTCTTTGCCTGGCGTGGTTTATACTTAAAAGCAACCGCCCAACGCGGGCTCCTTGCCACATAACCCAACTTATCCTGAAGAGCAAGCGAGTTCACCTTCACAACCACGCCGTCTATGTCATAGCCCAAAGTGTCTCGCCCATCGTCCCACTCCCTGCAAAACTCCACAACCTCATCGATGTTCCTACAGAGCCGTATGTTCGGATTCACCTTAAATCGCCACTCTTTAAGCGTCGAAAGCACCTCCCAATGCGTCTTCCAAGTTACTCCAACCACTTCGCCTATGCCATAGCAGAATATATCCAGCTTCCGACTAGCCGTGATACGCGGATCAAGCTGCCGCACCGAACCAGCCGCAGCGTTGCGTGGGTTAGCAAAAGTCGGCTCGCCGCGCTCCGTGCGCTCATCGTTGATCCTCCTAAACTCCTCATGAAGCAGAAAAACCTCTCCACGTATCTCCGCAAACCTCGGCACTCCCACGCTGCTATTTGACGCGTCAATCTTAAGCGGTATACTGCGTATTGTGCGCAGATTTTCCGTTATATCCTCCCCGCGATACCCATCGCCTCTCGTAGCGCCAACAGTAAAAACCCCATCCACATAGGTAAGCGAAACCGCAAGCCCATCTATCTTAAGCTCAGATACATACTCAACTTCGCCGTCCTCCAGCCCAAGCATTCGCCTTATTCGCATATCAAATGCCCTAAGCTCTTCTTCGCCAAACGCATTCGCAAGGCTCAGCATCGGTAGCCTGTGAGCGTGTGTGCCAAACGCTTCCTGCGGCGGTGCACCAACGCGGCGGGTTGGAGAATCAGGCGTAACAAGACTCGGATACCGCTCTTCAATCTCCTGAAGCTCTCGCATCAAACGATCATACTCAGCATCCGATATCTCAGGCTGATCCAGCACATAGTAAAGATAGTTATGTCTATTTATCTCCTCACGCAGCTTTTCAGCCCTTGCTTTAATCTCCGGTGAAGGCTCACTATCAAACAGCGTAGGCTCGCCCATAATATCACCCCTCACGCTCATGTTAACCCAAGCGCTACCACCGGTCAAATAATCGCTCCAACCTTATCAACTTTTCACTGAATTTTCTCTGATTCGACTCTAAATTTCTGCCCAGTTGCAGACTTGTAATTATGGGAGGCAATTTTTATCAACCGCTACGCATTCATAAAAATAAAAATTGCGCAAAACGAATTATTTTCACGCTCAGCCCGTGCGTAGTTCGTTTCGTCAAAAACATATTTTTTCCTATGCAAAAACAAACCAAAAACCAGCACAGACCAACGTGATTTATGCTGATAAAACCAGGTACAAAAAAGAGCGCGGGGATTACAGCGTCCCGCGCCGAGGCAGTAAGTCACACCCTAATGAGAAAGGAGGATTAGGATGACATCCAACAATGTTATCGGATAAACCCACAGCGTATTTTAGGGTGAATTAGCCGACTTTGCATGAAATTTTTCAGAATGGCGGCGGAGGCGGTAGCTCTAAATCTTCCGAAGTCTGATCCGACGACTGCGCAGGTGCAACAGCGCCAGAACTGCTCCTGCTCTCAAACTTGCCGAATTCTGTAGTGCTCGACCCGCCGCCGCACCCACCGGCTAAAACCAACAGCGCCGAAGTTAAAACAACAAGAATAATTATTGCCAAAAACCGAAACTTCATAGCCTATGTCTCTCCGTAAAATTACCGACCCGCCTCATAAATAATCTTCGGCGGTGGGCAGTGAAAAAATAACCAGCAGAATTACCAGTTATAGCGCAAAACTGATATTGTATAAGTGCGCAATGTTCTGGTATTCTGCATTACGGATTATGGAGGTAACAGAATAATGGCTAATGTTCGAATAAGTGGACGACAGATAGAAGTTGATGGTAAACCGATACCGCTTATATCTGGCGAAGTTCACTATTGGCGACTTGCCCCTGCGAGGTGGCGCGAAATACTAAACCGCGTAAAAGAGATGGGGCTTTCCACCATAGCAACCTATGTATGCTGGGAATACCACGAATATGAACGCGGCAAGTTCGACTTCACTGGCGAAACAGAGCCGCAGAGAAACCTTGTAGGCTTTCTTGACTTATGCGAAGAAATGAACCTTTGGGTGATAATACGCCCTGGTCCCTACATCTACTCCGAATGGAAAAATGCCGGTGTGCCGGACTACGCCGCGCCATACCACAGACTTTCGAAAGAATACCAGTCTGCAGCGCTGCCTTGGATGAAAGCTGTAACTGAAGTACTCAAGCCAAGACTTGCGACGAACGGCGGCAGAATAATCTGCTTCCAGCCGGATAATGAGATGGACTTGTTCACCCATTGGTTTGAGGACGAAATGGGGTTCAGGGGCAGACCGGGGCTTTTTCATGAATTTTTGAAAGAGCGCTACGGCAGCGTAGATAAACTAAACGAAGCTTGGGGAACTTCCTACTCTTCGATTGAACAGGCTCAGGTAAGAGCTCGTGAACCGTTCATGCTGAACCCTTCCGGACGCTCGGCAATGCTAGACTATTGGCGATTTGAGCACTGGCTGGTCGCAAAATGTGTAAAATGGCATGCCGACACTTACCAACAGTTGGGCATAGATGTTCCGATTTACCATAACTATTACTACGGCGGCGATATTCAAAACCACAGAGAACTTTCCAAAGTAGTAGATTTTCTTGGAATAGATGTTTACCCAGGCAATGAATTCGAAAATGAAGGTTACCCAGGCAGGCACAACATTTTTATGAATATGCTGCGTTACCAGCGCTCTGTTTCGCCGATTCCTTACATAGCCGAGTTTGAATGCGGCGTTTGGCATGGATTGCATGAAGTGTCTGGGATTATTACTCCAAACAGTTACAGACTAATGTGTTTCTCGGCAATAGCGGCTGGTATAACAGGCTGGAACTGGTATATGCTGGTTGGACGCGACAACTGGTACTTCTGCCCTATACAAGAATGGGGACGCATAAGACCAGAACTTTATGATGTGATGCGGCGAATAGTAGCAGCTTACTATGAAATAAACCCGCCTGCGTGCGAGAAGCTCACTGATACAGCCATAGTTGCCGACCCTCTGCACATAGCCGCAGCAAAAAGCTTAAGAAGCGACCCAACCGCCGACGCGCTTTACGAAGCCGACATTGAGTTCGAAACACTGGATTTGGAGACTGAAAAAATTAAAAAACCTCTGCTATTCTATGTAGGCGACCAGTGGCTAAGCCGTGAAGACCAGCAGAAACTTGCCGACTACGTAGAGTCCGGCGGAACTCTGGTGTTCTTCAAAAATTATCCGAGATTCGACGAAACCCAGAAACCGCTGAACCTGCTTGGCATAAGAGAACCAGACAGAGTGCTTACGCCGCTTGGTAAACGACTCGAACTAAGGCTCGGCTCTATAAGCGCCGAAGCCGTACCAGAAACAGTGCCTTTTGACTATGACCCGGTCGAGATCTCCGGAATTACCTGGCTTACTGCTGTGCAGACTTTGGGTGCTATGCAGGCAGTTGAAAACAGCGATGTTCTCGCTATAAACTACCAAGGCAGAAAGTTCAATGTAGGCTATATAGAGCAACGCGGCAAGGGAAAAATTATCTTCATAGGGCTTGACCCCAACCCTGCGCTTGTTGCAGCCGTACATAAGTATGCCGGCGCTTCAACCTATGCGCGCGCAGATTCATCCGGAGTACACACTTCACTGCTGAAACGCGGCTCCATTTGGTTTTTAATAGCAGCAAACAACGCAGCAGATGAGAGAAGAACTATAGTTGCATTCGATGGAAAAGATGTGCCAAGTGGTGAATGCAAAGTAACCGATTTATGGACGGGCGAAGAGTCTAGGATGACGATTGATAGCTCTATGACTATAAAGCTTGACCGCAAGAGCGGAAATGCTTGGAAAATAGAACCCTGCCGATAAAACGGAGATTTGCGTATGGATACCGAACTGATGAAAAATCGAATAGAAATATACCGCAGCACGCTTCTGGATGATGTTGTGCCTTTCTGGATTAAGCACGCAGTGGATGAAGAATATGGAGGCTTTCTTACTTTTCTCGACCGCGACGGCTCCATTTATGGCACAGATAAACCCGTTTGGCTGCAGGGAAGAATAGCTTGGCTGTTTGCTAAGCTCTACAACGATGTTGAGAAAAAACCAGAATGGCTTGCGCTGTCTAAACATGCGCTTGACTTTCTCTCCAGCTACTGCTTCGATTCAGACGGCAGAATGTTCTTTGTAGTTACTAGAGATGGCAGACCGCTCAGAAAACGCAGATACTTGTTCTCCGAATGCTTTGCAGCAATGGCTTATGCAGAATATGCAAAAGCCTGCGGCGATGAAACTGCACGCAGGCGTGCGGCTGAGATATTCGATTTGATTCTGCATTACCTAAATACTCCAGGCTTGCTTGAGCCAAAGGAAAACCAGGATACACGGCCAACCAGGTCGCACGCAATAACTATGATACTGCTGGCAGTAGCGCAGATTATTCAGCAAGTTGATAATAGACCAATTTACGACGAAACAATAAACCGTTCCATTTCTGATATATTTAACCTGTTCTGCAAGCCAGATATGCATGCACTGCTTGAGACTGTAGGAGTAAACGGCGAATTCATAGACACACCAGAAGGCCGCACTGTAAACCCTGGACATGCCATAGAAACCGCTTGGTTTATTATGGAAGAAGGGCGCAGGCGAAAAGATGAAAACCTTGCGCTAAAAGCCGTTGAAATACTCGATTGGTCGATTGAAATTGGCTGGGATGAAGAGTTCGGCGGGATTAGATACTATGCAGATGTGCTTGACAAGCCATGCGTTCAATATGAATGGGATATGAAACTATGGTGGCCGCATACTGAAGCGCTTTATGCGACTCTGCTCGCCTACCACCTTACAGGTGATAACCGCTGGGCAGATTGGCATGAAAAAATACACGAATATACATTCTCGCATTTTCCGGACAGTGAGTATGGCGAGTGGTTTGGCTATCTGCACCGAGATGGAACAGTTTCGCATAGACTCAAAGGCAACCTTTGGAAAGGACCTTACCACATCTCCCGCGCTATGCTATTGTGTTGGAAACTGCTTGAAAATATGACTAGTGGCTGAGCCGCCAATATAAAACTACAGCACAGCAAACAATGCGACAGCTCTTTGAGTGATAAAACTCAAGAATTGTGAGGTTATTGCGCTGTAAAAAACTTGCAAAATACAGTGTAGAAAACAGCCTGCGGGCGGATTGATAATCTGCTTTGCGTAAAAGACTTTGATAGATACCAGATATATGATATAGATTTGCCAAAAACAGGCTTCTAACTTAGCTCAACAAACAAAAAATCTATAGATGCCGAGATATTGGCTTTGCCTACACTGATGCATTAACCCAGACCAAGAAGGCAAAAGAAGAAGCCTTAGATACCAAAACATTGGATTTTTCTACACTAAAGCATTAACTTAGCCAAAGAAGGCAAAAGAAGAAGCCCTGCGCTTGCGCGCAGGGCTTCTTAGTCGGTTTCAAGCGCCTTTGGCTTACCAGGTTTGATTAGTTAGATAGATAACCGGTTCTCCGGAATCTCCCATTCCCAGTATGCCGTCGAACGCCTGGAACGAGCCTTCAACCGGCGGATTCACGTTGGTTAGGTCATACCATACCTTGATACCGCCGTACATAGTGTCAGGAGCAGGAATGGCACCATCGCTTACGATGAACCATGGCTCCATCCAATCTACATACTTGATGGTACCCCAGACCTTCACCACCAAGCCGTTTGCAATTGGGCTCCAGAGCGCACTACCGTTTAGACCGAGCGGGCTAGGAACTGGCATCTTACCGAGCTGGAGCCAGTCGCCCAACTGCAGCGCGCGCTCACCATTCGGCAGTGTGGTCATGGTACCCATGAAGTTACCATACCAACCAACCGGATCTGGTGGTGTGAACCAACCCGGATCCCACCAAGTCAGCACCCGTATACCGGATGTTCGATCCATATCTTCAATATACATCGAACCACTCGGAATCGGATTGCGGAAGCCAGTAATGACTTTTCCGCCTAGATAGACTGGCGTTCCATCCGGGAGCTGCTTAGCTTCACCGCACGTGTTCTTAGCAGGCGAAGTCTGGGCCGCTCTTGAGTAGACCTCAAACTCGCGGACACCGAAGCACATGCCAGGCGTCCATGAATGCGATGACTTGGTAACATAGATCATCCACCACCGTCCAGTAGCAGTTCCGGTGCGAATCGCTTCCCACGGACCGCTGTCGCCCTGGAACGGGAATCTGAACGCCTTAGTCGAACCAGTCGAGTAGTAGGTCTTCCAAGCAGAGCTGCCAACCGGCGGCATGACTCCTGTGCCATCGTCTGTCGCATACATTATCGCGTAGTCGTAAGGCACGTTCCAAATGAAGAAGTCAACAACCACCTGGTCAACAGCGATATTCTCGCCGAGGTCAACACCCATATAAACCGGGTGATCGCCTGTGGTCGAAACAATCGCATAGTAGGCGCCATCCGTGACTCCGTCAGATATCAGGTCACCGCTGGCTATCTCTATAGTATCACTGGTATTTCCAGCAATCGTGTACACCAAGTCGTAATCTGACCAGGTGCTATTCGGAGACCTGCCCCCAAGCCAAATCCTAAGCTCGTAACCTGTCCAAACATTCGGCTCCCACGGAATGTCCATTCCGAACCAGTTGCCGCCAGGCATGCGCCACTCGTCTTGAAGGTGTGTGCCATCTATGACTCTGGTTCTGTTGCTCCAAGCAGCATCTACAACCATAGCCGCGTCGCCGCCATAGCGTCCGCCGTCCCTGATCCTGCCGGCATGGCTATACGGATCGGTCGAAGGACCCCAGAATACCGGCTTCCGGAAGGATACATTCTTGCCTGTATAGGTAGAGATGTTCAGTTCAACGGTAACCACTGGGTTAGTGGCACCATCAACAACCACCTGCTTCTCAACAGGCAGGAACCCATCAACCCATGCACCTACATAGTAGGTTCCGGGAGCTATTACTTCGCTGGGACCGAACTGACCAAACACATCGGTCAAGAAGTAAGTGGTATTCCCACTAGGCTCGGACGGGTTCACTACTGCATCGGCATCAGCGGTCGCACATTGGCTAGACTTAACACCAACAACAGCATTAGCACATGGCTTGCCATTGAGTGTTACTATACCCTGAACACGACCAGGCAGACCCTTGACCGTCTTATACAGCTCAAACTCGCCGAAGCGCCACCACTGGGTGCCACCCCACTTGGTCGCCGTCAGCCTCCAATACCGCGCTGTTACAGGCGACTGGAGTTTAATCATGTTTACAATATCCCAACCGGCATTAGGAGGAGTGATTCCACCATTGCCACCGGTGTAGGCATACTGTGTTGCCCAAGCGACACCATCGTTAGAGGTTTCGATAGTGTAGTCGACAGACCACCCACTTGCCTCTTTGCCACAGCCGATAACTATGGTGTCTATTGCAGGCCAAGCGTTCGGATCAGCACCGAAATCGCGCTGTATCCAAGACGGAAGGGTGTAAGCAATCCAGTAGTCACCGCCGTAGCGAGCGCCATTGAACGCCTGCAGCCAACCCCAAGGCAGATCAGGAACACCTTCACTGCCAAGAACAAGGCTGGCATCGTTTGTCTTTGCAAAGTTTACGCTCAAGCTATCGCCTATGTCGATGTTCACTTCCTTATCATTAGCAAGTGACACGGCAATATTATCGGACATAGCGTACTTCTCTTGGAACGCAGAATACGGCGTGTCAACATGCGGCCAAGCAGCGATGATGTAATCCCCAGGCAGACAGTTGACAGAGAACTGTCCGAAGGAATCCGTCACTACATAGTACTTGGCATCGGCAAGAGCATAGCCACCAAGCGATGCGGGCTTGATACCTACATACGCACCAGCATACGGCTGTCCACCTACCGAAACGGTGCCGTAAACAGTAACGTACTCACTCTTCCAGTCTTCATACGGGAAGTACGCTGGATCGTCCGGAATTTGATTGAACGTAGGGGATAGATCATCCAAATCGACGCTCCACCAGTCGGTTAGCAGCGTATTCGGTCTGTAAGCATCACCACCTACACCGCCGCCGCCGAAGTAGAGAACACCAGTGTTGGGATCAACCGCAGCACCCAGCCCCCAGCGGCCAGAGCACCCAGATGGGAACGTTGCCTTTATGGTTACCTGAGCAGTAGTAGGATCAAACTCCTGAATCACATCAGAAGCACTTCCATCACTCTTCCGACCACCGATCACATAGACCTTACCGTTGTAAGATACAACAGCAGGAAATACTACGCCAACCTGTAAGGTAGCTACAGCATTACCACCATTGCTCCACACCGGCGGGTCCTGTGTAAGGTCGCACTCATAGATGTTCAATCCACTATTCGCAGTTCCACCGACAACGTAGAACTTCCCATTGACTACTGTCGAGCCGCACTGCTGAGAGTTTGGTCCGTTGGCATAGTTAGTCCACACTCCGGTGCTGATATCATAGGAACCAAATTTTCCGGTTACATCGGCTCCTCCACCGGAAGCCATGAATATCTTGCTGCCATAGATTCCGACCGCACCTCTGCGGAACCCGGCGCCTGCACCCCATTCACTACTTGTTGCAACAACGCTCCAGGTTCCCCTTGCAGATGCGTTAGGATCATACTTCCATATCTTGTTATGGTAGAATCCTATCGCAACAAAGATCTCCTGAACTCCATCGCCGTCGTCATCATAGGTAACGGCATGGTTCGACTGCGTCCAGTCACCTATATACTGGCCGCCGCCCGGGAGCCAATCGCAGATACCATTGCCATCTTGGTCCATACCAAGCGGGCCAGTGCCATCATACTTAGACGACTCCCAAAGGCCTGTTGTAGGGCTGTAGCGGCTGACGCCTGCGGTTCCAGTATCGCAGCCGTAGGTCTTGCCTTCGGCGTCTGTAACAGTAAGGGCTGAGCGGCCAAGAAGCCAGTACACCTGGCCATTAGCCCACACCGAGCAACCGCCGACTCGCGGCATACTGCTTGGTGGAGGAATGATTCCGCCAGCCATCACAGCAGCTGACAAGCCTAAGACAAGCGCCGCTACCAGCATGATTGTGAGTAATCTACTCATCAATTCAGTTCCTCTCCTTTCTTTTTCGTTTTTGTTTTATTGTTTTCTAGTTTACTCAGGCATCTTCGACAGATAAAACTGCCTCATCACCTGAAAGCGTTTCCAATATTAAGTTGTCAAACAGTTTTCGCGCACAAGCGAAACCTACTTGAGGCATACCATCTGCCTGCACTGCAAGGCAGACTGAGGTAGACTGAAGCAGAAAGCAAGATGTTTTTTATTTTTGAGCATTCGAGCCAGCGTAAATTCGCTGGACTCTTTTTATTTTATCCGACCAATCGCAATATACCACCGGTTTTTAAGCTGGTCAACCAGTAAAAATACCTGTTTCTGTAATTTTCCGCCTAATGAAAATAATAACTTGTCAGTGCCGATTTATGGAAAGGTTAGACTGTTTCACAACCATAATCTGCAGACCTGATGGATATGGTAACACAGCTTAATCTAAACAGCATTGTCCAGCGTGCCGACTTCGGGTAGAATCATTACGTGAATGAATGGATTGAAGAAGTTATAGGCGAAGGCGGCGCGTTTGCTCGAGTCTGTGATGATTACGAATACAGGCCTCAGCAAATTGATATGGCCCATGCTGTAGCAGAAGCGCTCGAAACAGAACGGCACTGCCTAGTTGAAGCAGGAACAGGCGTGGGGAAGACAATAGCTTATCTGCTGCCTGCGATTAAGCGAAGTCTTGGCGGCAAACCGATAATCGTCTCTACGCATACCATCGCTCTCCAAGAGCAGCTAGTGCGCAAGGATATACCACTTATGCAGAAAGCCCTGCAGGATATCCCATTCAAAGCAGCTTTGGTCAAAGGACGATCTAATTACTTATGCCTGTGGGAACTCGACCGCGCAAGGGAAGATATTACCTTCCACGGCGATCCACTTTTTGAGAAAGTTCTCAGATGGGTTGGCGCCACAGAAACAGGCGACGTTTCTGAGCTGGGTTTCAGTTTTCCGGCATGGGGTGAAATATGCTCAAACCAAGATACATGCAGACACCAGCAATGCGAGTACTGCGATAGATGTTTCTACTATGCAATGCGCAGGCAGGCACAATCTGCGGACATAATAGTAGTAAACCATTCACTATTCTTAAGCGATTTGGCAATTCGCACGCTGGATCCTCGCTCGGCAATCCTACCTGACTATGCGGCTGTTATATTTGACGAAGCGCACAATCTGGAAGATGTGGCTTCAAAAACTTTTGGGATTGAGTTCAGCAACTACAGAGTGCCTGCGATACTAAATAGGATAAGAAAACGACACGATATAGCTGTAACGGCGTCGGAACTAGAGTTTGTTGATTCGGCAAACAAGAGACTGTTTGCACTGTTTAAAGAAGTCGCCAAGCCTGAGTTCTTCTTTGAAGAAGCTGCAACAGGCGGAAGAGGACTCAAGATCACTAAGGCAGCAGAGGAGCTTGCATCGCTTGTTGACGGGCTTAATATGCAGCTTTCTGAACAGGACACTGAAGGCAATGAAACGTTGGCACGCAGAATTGAAGGGTTTAGGCGCACACTGACTGGAATAAGGGAAGACTTGAACAATTTGTTTCTGCGCGAGATAGATAACTATTTCAAGTGGTGCGAAAAGCCGCCCAGCGGCAGGTTTGTAAGTTGTATATTAAGGCTCACACCGATAGATGTATCACAAGCGCTGAACGGAGCACTCTGGAGTACTGTGCCAAGCGCAGTTTTGACTTCGGCTACACTATCAACTTCAGGAAGGTTCAACTATATAAAATCAAGACTTGGGATACCATCGGACACGATCGAGCTTATTCTTGGGTCGCCGTTCGACTATGAATCTCAAGTGCTTCTGTATGTGCCGAACGATCTGGATTTTCCTTCGGAAGATCCTGACTATACTGAGCAGATAGCAGACAGAATTGAACAAATTCTCGAGTGTTCAGGCGGACGCGCTTTTCTGCTTTTTACATCTTACCGAATGCTCAATGCTGTTTACGATATTCTGAAAGATCGCCTACCTTACAAGCTGCTCAAACAAGGCGACAAGTCTAATGAAAAGCTAGTTGACGAGTTTCGTAAGTCGGAAAGCGCATGCATATTCGGTGTTCACAGTTTTTGGGAAGGTGTTGACGTAAAGGGAAGCGCACTTTCGTGCGTTGTTATAGATAAGCTGCCATTCTCGGTGCCAGACAGTCCAATAAACAGAGCACGCTGCGACGCAATTACATCAAGCGGCGGAGATTGGTTTCGTGATTATGCAATCCCACAGGCGCAAATAAGATTGAAACAGGGATTTGGGCGACTAATACGCACTAAAACAGATCGAGGGGTTGTTGCAATATTGGACTCGAGGCTAATAAAGAAGAGCTATGGTAGGGAATTTCTTAGATATCTGCCGCGCAGCCGCGGCACAAGCGATATTGAAGAAGTGAGGGACTTTTTCGCTAGAAATTGCTAGTGCACAGAAACTAACTCGGCGACAATTTCTCGTTCACCAGCGATAGTTCTAAGAGCCCCTCTTACAGACACCAATGAGCCTTCGGCAACCGGATCGCTCCATACTACTTTTATGCCCTGCGGCGCATCTGTCTCTTGAATATAGAAACTACCCTCGTAAACCGCGCTTACCAAATGCTCAGAAACGATGACAGGCGTTCCGTCTGGCAGATATTTTAGATCAGCAATGCTAAAAACCTGCTGGTGTCGAAGCCCACAAATCTCGATATCGTCCAAGTTCCAGCCTGGGTATGAGGCGCTAGAGTCTGTAGGTCCCATCCCCCAGCGAATGTACACTGCCGCCTGAAAATCAGCAAATGATGAGAGATCGAATGTTTGCAGTGTCCACGCCGTATCTTGAACCGCAGATGTAGGATTGCTCCATATTGTCGTCCAACTGTAGCCGTCATTAGATATCTGGATATTTGCTTTATCGTATATGGAGCTTTCTACACCAAGCCATCGTCTGAATCTAAGAAGCACATGTGCGAGTTGTCTGCAGTCGAATGCGGAGGTTGTAAGATACTCTGCTGCAGGCATATCGTTAGGGTAATCGCCGTTTAGGTTGTAGCCAAACACAAAGCTGCCTGTATAACCAGACTTTGGGTCGCCATTATGTGATCCGCCGCCACTCGGTGTTCCAAACTCCCAACCACCTTCGCACACCCAATCTGGCCTGGTATCCAAATTGAATGAATACGCTGAAACAATCACCGCGATAGAAAGCTGCCGCGTAAGAACCTGCTGGCTGCCATCGGTGACTTCGACGGTAAACCAATATCTGCCCTGTCTAGTAGGCGCACCGGATATTGTTCCTGATGGATTTAGGCTAAGACCATCGGGAAGTCTGCCGTCTATAACTCGCCACGTATATGGAAGCATTCCGCCGCTCGCGTGCAGTTCGGTTGCATAATAACCGCCTTCAAAACCGTCCGGCAGCGATTCTGTTTCTATGTTAAAAGCAGTAGGCCATCGAGGCGAGACAGTAGGGTCGCCATAAAGATTGAAAACCACATGATTCATCCAAATTGTGAGCGGCAAAGATGACTTTATGTCGAAAAGAGCGCTGCCGGCGGTTTGTCTATCTTTAGCCATCTTAATTGCATACAAGCGCTCTATGCCACCGATGCTATCGGTATACGTAAAATCAACCTGTCCTGGATAATACCAAGACACTCTGCTTGCTGAAACTACGCCTATGCCGCCGTTTGCCAAAACACTGAAGCCGAGATTATCTGGTGACTCAGGGTACCCATTGCTGCATGCACCCTGAAACACGAAAGATGGCGCCGAGTCATCTAAATATTGACAACTACTGGACGAAAACACTCCAGAAGCTGTAGTTGCGCTGCCATGCGTGCACCAGAATACAAATCCATATCTTTTCTGCCACTCGGTTTTGACAGTATCTTCGACGCAAGGCGAGGCTTCTGGCGGAGGATTAAGTCCGTAGGTATCCTCGTAAATTCTGCAGTAATTGGCGCCGGCAGGCTTTGCAGCATCGTTTCGGATGGTTTCGCCGAGATTCCAAAGAGGGGTTATATCGTCCAGCGGCTTCATTGCTATAATCATCCGCTGTGCCCAAGACCCAACGCTCTGTGAGGATTCATAATCAATTATCTTTTGGAGAATCTTATCAAGCGCGGTAATCGAGCCATAATACGGGATCCGACCTACTGTAACTTCAGCCAACCGATCGACACCGCCTGCACCAAAGTCATCTGGATACTCTCCATAATATCCATCTGCATCCAAGTCCCAGTTGCCGGTCAGGTCTGCATAGTAATAATCGGAAGGAGCTTCTTCATAGCCATCAGCGGCACCGTGCCTAGGCCAGAGCATTTTCATTGGCACATCGCCAGTTGTAGGATTTGGATTACCAATCAATATGACTGCCTGTACATTAGACGGATAATTTGACTGAATCCAAGAGCGTATATGTTCTGCCGCAGTGTCTCCAGTGCCGCCGCCCCATTGCGATTCGGTTACAACCTGCGTCTGATAGCCACGCGAATTTTTGTGCGCGACAAAAGCAGCAAGCTTGGTGCTGTGCTGGACTATGTAAGAGGTTGTGATTATGGCAAGCGGTATTGGAGAGGCATCGGTGAGCTTATTTGATGATATAACGTACCATGAAGAAAGATTGTCACTGTTCAAAACGAGATTTTTTACCATGCCCGCAGTTTTTGGGGTATCGTTTAAATCTGTGGCTGGTTTCGGCATAGTTTTGTAGATCATGGCGACTTTGGCTTCTTCTATGCGCCTAATCTCTTTGGCAGCAGGGTTTACTCTGTAGGGCCAAAAACGAACGACAGCCATTACATATCTGCCAAGCTGCTCTGTGGAAACAATCTGTGCATAACTTGCAGGATATAGAGCGTTTCTACCATAAACAAGCACATTTCTGCCATTTACAATTCGCTTGTCTTTGCCCCACCATTCTATACGTCTGCCATTTACCACTGACACCATAGGAGGAGTTGGCGCAACATCTGCTCTACCGGATATGCGGGAGATTTTTGCGTTTCTGAGTTCGACTCTAAGAGTACGAAGGTCTGCGTTCGGTGGGAGCAAAACCCGTTTTTCAACAAACGGCAGAGCAGGATCGCCTGGGGAAAGATAGCTGCAGAAACCTGGAATATTTAGCCTAACTTCACCGCCGATGGATGTCATTACAGCGCTTCCGGTGATGAATGGAACAACTACTTCATCTGCAGCCGCATAGGCTGGAAACAGAAGCAGCAGAGCAAAAAATAGCCCGAATATATTTCTTAATTTTGACATTTTCATCAGCCTGCGGCAGATCAGTTGGATTTATGTGACGATTACAATATATCCTGCAATATGCACAGTGTCAACGCACACGCATAATCCATCCAATGACAATATTCCATGTTATGCGCAAAGTCGAAGGAATATACGGTTAGCGGTTATAATTCCATTTTGTGGAAGAAAGAACCCTACGGAGGATGAGTAAATGACGGATTTGATTGAAGGACTTGATCAGCAAACAGGAATCATACACTCTCAGCGATGGCGTTCAGGAGTGCCAATAGGCGGAATTGGCTGTGGTAAGTTCGATATTTTGACGGATGGCTCGTTTGGGAATTTCACCATAAACCATGCGCAGGATAAACCTACTGGCTGGATGAAGGGTGTTTTCGCCGCAGTATCTGCAGCAGCAAATGGGAAGAGAGTATGCCGAATACTTAGACTTGCAGGCGATGATGAGTACAGCGGCATAAAAAATATAGCTGCAACTGAATATGAAGGACTATACCCACGGGTAAATCTTGCCTACAAAGATCCAGACCTGCCGGTAGGCGTAAAGCTTCATGCATTCTCGCCGCTTATCCCGGGTAACATAGACGACTCAAGCCTGCCAGGCGCGTGCCTTGAGTTCGAGGTGTCAAATCAGGAAACAACAGAAGCTGAGGTTTCTGTGGTGCTGACATGGGAAAATATTTTGGGCATAGGCGGCAGCAGAGAAGAAGACTGGCATTCTACCGAGGGCAATTATCAGGAATTGGCAGATTCTGCGAACGGACTCTCAGGCGTGCTCTTTCTAACGCGGCAGAATTACGAAGACCGGCGGAAGTGTGTGCTCGGCAGCTATTTTCTTGGCGCCGAAAAAGGCGAGGGAATAGAGATATCCGTATGCTCGGCATGGGATACAAACAATAAGACGCCTGATTTTTGGGAACAATTTGCATCAACCGGCATTCTACCCGAAGGAACAAGCGGACTAGGCGGCGCTGTGGCAGCTAGGGTATGCGTCAAGCCAAAAGAGACCAGGACTATCAGGTTTTATCTTGTTTGGTTCACACCTTATCACATAACCGTGCGAGGATTACGTCCGCCAAAATACGAGATAGAAGATGCGGGAAAAGTCGAGGATGTGGGGCATTACTATCTGAACCGATTTTCCAACCCAATCGAGATAGCGGATTATCTGGCTAAAAACCGGACGTGCTTGATTGAAGGCACACTCTCATGGCAGAAGCCTGTTTTGGAATCAAATCTGCCACAGTGGCTCAAGATAAAGTTGATCAACTGTGCGTTCTCTCTCACAGTTTGCGGAATTCTGACCAAAGACGGGCGTTTTGTTGTTATGGAGTCTCCAGTAACAATGAATGGGGCTTGTGGGACCATGGATCAGCGCATGGCGGCTCACGCGTTTATGACGCAACTGTTTCCAGAACTTGATATGCGAGAGATGGAAATTTTTGCACGCTGTCAGGATTTGGTGAAACCAGAAGCTGATGGACGCGTACCACACTTTGACGGAAATATGCACGATGTAATAGGCGATCCAAATGTTGACTACGGAGTCACCGACTGGCCAGACCTGTCTTGTTCGTTCATAATGCAGACACTTAAGTTATATCGGTGGACAGGGGATAGAGCATTTTTGGAAAGGATGTACCCACACATCGTAAAAGCACTTAAGTTTTTGGAAGCAGCGGACTCAGACGGAGATTTTATACCAGAAGGTGGAAGCACCTACGACTATGTGGAACCGTTCCCAGGCGCATTCTGCTTCACAGCAAGCTGTTATGCCGGTGCGCTTACTACTGCGCAAGAAATGGCTCGGGTGATGGGCGATGAGAAAACTGAAAACTACTGCCGAGAGCGTTTAGAAAACGTCAGAGATTCAATGATGAAAAACCTTTGGAACGGCAGGTATTTTATAAAACAATATCTGCCAGCTACAGGAGAGAAAAACCCCAACTCATTTATCGCACAGCTCGCAGGCGACTGGCTGTCTAGACTCTGCGGCGTTGGCTCGACGTTTCCAGAAGAGGTTACGGAAAGCACAGTACGCGAGATAATAGCAAGACACGTCAAACCCTGGAAACCTGTGCCACCAATGGAAGTAACACCGGATGGAAGGATAGGTCACAGCACATGTTTTATACTTCAGCATGAGCCTTATGCTGGCTGTGAAGCGATATATCAAGGCTACACAGCCGATGGGCTGGATGTGATATACAGAGTTTATCAGGTGGCTTGGGAAGTTACAAAAAGCCCTTGGGATATGAAGCTTGCATTCGATGCGCCTGGCGGCGGCGAAAAATGGCTAAGTCACTATATGACCTGTCCAACAACATGGCATGTTCTGAACGCGCTCACAGGCACAACCATTGATCTCCCAAATGAAGCGCTCTATGTAGATCCTAGAGTGTCGAACGAACTGCCAGAGCTTCACATGCCGGTCTATTTCAGCCGATTTTGGGTGTGGTTTGATTATGTGCCGGGGAAAACTTTGCGGCTAACGGTAACCAGAACACTGCAGAACAATATCCGAATAAGCAGAATACTCGACCGTGAGCGCTGCGAGCTTCTAAAACTAGAGGAGCCGTTTATTGTAAAAGAAGGCGCTGTGCTGAATCTTGATGAGCTTGCCAGCGCTTTTCCCAAGCCTAAGATAGTTGACTATGAAGTCAAAGCCGAAACCACCACAAGCGCCGAAGGAAAAACGTCGTCTAACGGACCGATCGTGTCTGGTTAGGTTAGATAAAACAAATGAAACAAGAGGAGGTCGAAAGATATGCGATTATTGGCAGCGCTACTAGTGATGTTTGCGAGTGGAGTAAACGCAGCAATGCCAGGACTTGTAAACTACAACCTGAACACTATGCGCAGGTACGGAAAATGTCAGGTCGAGATGACAAATGCGCCGATGGAGTTCTTTCATGAGAGCTTCGATGGAAGTCACACGAGCGGATTTGCAGTATCTTCAGAAGGGAAATGCATAATAAAAGCACATTTATCTGACCCACTGGAGATAAGAGCAATAAGCTTGTCATTCTTCGCCGGGCGTGATATGGGCGGAGTTGAATGGGCACTGTTTGAGTTGGATAGTAAAGGAAACCTGGCTAAGAAAGTGCTTACTCACCAAACAACGGTTATAGGAAAACCAGATGTTTTCCAACTCGATGTTCCTGTCAAGCTGAAAGATTTTGCGTTTGAGTTTACAAAACTCTCAACCGATCTTTCACCAGCACCTAAAGGATCAATGGATTTCCGCATCGGCGAGCTGGAGATATTAGTGCCAAACAAGCCTATTCTATACGTGGCTACGCCAAACGAAAAATGGCTCTTTGAGCCAGGATTCTATCCATTCGAGGTTGGCGCCGGGCGAGAGGTAGAATGGACTGGCTGGACAATAACTGCAGATGGAAGGCGAAAGCAAACTGTTGATGGGGTGAGGTTTTCATCCAGCAACCCTAAAGTCGCCGTAATGAACGGAGCAATAATGAAAACTCTTGCACCTGGGAAAACAATAATACGAGCGGTGCACCCGGACGGTATGAGCCATGAAGTACCTGTTGTAGTGCTTGCAAAAGGACAGGCAGGCGTTGATCTGGACGTAATCAGGATAACCAGACTCGTACTCAATGAGAAAACCGGCAGATGGGAAGTGCTCTCGCGCCGCGGAGAAAAACAATTACCCGAAAAAGGCGATAAGGTGCGCTATAGAGCTGAAGTCATAAATATGGGGCAAGACACTGCAAGAAACATAACTGCTGTTTGGACAATTGACGGCAAGATGGTAAAGAAAGAGGTGCTGACATCGCTTGCTCCAGCAGGTCAATTGGTAGAAAGCGGGGAGTTTCTGACCTACGAGAAGAAAGATCCAATAATGGTTCATAAGAATCGCGCTGTATTCTATGTTGATACAGTATGGAGTAAAAATAGACAGTGGATAAGTTTTCGCGTGCGAGCTGCTACTGTAAAAGGAGAGCGAGGCGAAATCAATCCGGATAACAATGAGATGACGATCGCCTCTGATGCGCTGTGTTTCGCCTATTACACAACGGAGCTTGGATACCACCGTTTCACCAACGCGCAGCAAGAAGGATTAAAAGCCGGTGGAGTACCAGAGGAAGTACAGAAAAAGGTTGCGGAAGCATGGGGTAAACGGTCTAAGTTTTGGCGCACAGATCCAAAGATCAATTCTTCTTCGATTTATGACTATATATATCGAACATGCAGAGCTTGGAACGACCAGTGTGAAATCAGCCGCTACCCATTGACACCCAATGGCATAACAACCAGATTCAGACCGAAGGTGGTCATAGTAAAAGAGCCTGAAAGCGCTGCCGAGACATGGGGAGAAGGCGGAGGCAGAGCCGTATGGGCAGACACAGAGACCGATGTTTCATGGGGATGGATTGCAGATGCTACATTCCCATGGGACGAATGCATGAACGCTGACTACGTGCGGAAAAATTACACAAGCTGCGGCTTTATGTGGATGGATGCACCGATGCTTCACGAAGCGAGCCATGCTCACGGACTGGTAGATTTATATGTGTGTCCAATGAAGAACAATGAGGTAGTTTGGAAAGACGAAGCGGGCAATAGACTTTGGCCGGATGACAGAGGCGGAATATACGACATGCGTAGCCGCTGGACGCGCTATGGGCCAATGGTAGGAGAAGCTACAATGATGGATGGCAACTACGTTGACGGCTACTCTGAAGTTGACGCATACGCAATGGAACGGATGGCTACAAGGCGAGGGCGTTTTATTCCTGCCAACAATTGCCCGGGCAATGTAGCATTCGGAGATTATTTCAATGAAGTTGCCCAACAGAATATTTTGGAGCTGTGGACAACTGATGGTAAGCCGCTTGTTGGGGCTAAGGTGGAGATCGCCAAAAGAGTGGACAGCACAGGGTTCTGTCACGAGGTTCCGGACATCGTAGGTTACACGGATGAGAACGGCAGGTTTGACATGGGCAACAATCCTGTTGACTGGCCAGAGAATACGGCTCCGGTGCCAAGAGAGATGCCATTTGCCACAGCTTACTATCAACTTCATCACAGAGGCTCGACTGGCAGCGATCATGCAGCAATTCGGATAACAACCAAAGATGGCAAGCGGTTCTACAAGTTTCTGAACTCGTCTGATCTGATTCTTGCCTACTGGTATAAGTATGGACTTGAGCCAAATGGCTGGCCGATTCCTACGCCTCTGCCTTATAGCAAAGTTGTGATTGCGTTCACGGTAGATACTTCTCTAAGCGAAAAGGAAGCGGTTAGGATGGAAAACTCGGGAGAGGCACCGACATTCGGCATAGAGCCTGCTTTCAATGGAGAATATCCGGCGAAGTTCCTTAAGATCCAACAGTGGCGCAAAAATGCAGGAATACCACTGGATGAGATTGAGCCTGATCGTTGATAAATTGATATTATTCTGATGATTCTCCGGCGGCCTGCAGTCTGTCGGCTTGGTCTGCGCTCTGCAGATAGTCAATCATATCCTGCAGGTCGCCATCCATTATCCCATCAAGATTGTGAACCGTGTAGTTTACCCGGTGGTCGGTTACGCGTCCCTGCGGGAAGTTATAGGTACGAATTTTGTCGCTTCTATCACCGGAGCGCACCATCAATCTACGCGCAGCGGTTTCTTTCTCTGCCTGCTCGCGCCGCTGACGCTCCAGCAAATGGGCACGAAGCATTCGCATCGCACGTTCTTTGTTCTGGAGCTGGGAGCGCTCGTCCTGACAGCTTACCACTATACCCGTAGGCCTGTGGACTATTCTGACTGCGGTCTCATTTTTCTGCACATTCTGGCCGCCGGCGCTGGATGACCGGAAAGTGTCTATCTCAAGATCAGTCGGATTAATTTGAACGTCAACCTCTTCAGCTTCCGGCAGCACAGCAACAGTCGCCGCCGAGGTGTGTATCCGCCCGCTCGATTCGGTAACCGGCACTCTCTGCACTCTGTGAACCCCAGACTCAAACTTCAGTGCACTGTAAGCACCTTTACCTTTAATCTCCAAAATTGCCTCTTTATAGCCGCCTATTCCCGTCGGTGTTGCCGACATCAATTCGGTTTTCCAACCGCGCCGTTCTGCATAGCGCTGGTACATTCGAAGCAAGTCGCCTGCAAAGAGCGCTGCTTCCTCACCACCCGTACCTGCGCGTATTTCCATAATAACATCGCGCTCATCATTAGGATCACTCGGCAAAAGAAGAACTTTTAGTTCTTGCTCCAAAGCAACAAGGCGATCTTTCAGCTCATTTAGTTCCGAGTGCGCCAGATTTTTCAACTCATCTTCCAACGGCTCGTCGAGCATCGCTTCTGTGTCGCGAATCTGCTTTCTAACTGATTTGTATTCACGATATTTAGACACGATGGGAGCTAAATCAGAGTGTCCTTTGGCAACGCGCAGATACTCCTGTGGATCTGAGACGATTGATGGATCGCTCAGCCGACTAGCAAGCTCTTCGTATCTCGATTCGACTTCTTCAAGTTTTTCGAATATTGCCATTTTTACTAACCTTCGGACTCAGCGCTTCGCACAGCATTGAGAGAAGCTATAGCAACTTCTACCATGTCATCGGTAGGTTTTTTGGTAGTAATTCTCTGCATCAGCAGCCCCGGCGCAAGCAACATACGCATAAAAGGTGAATCTTTGCGATTTCCTGCGAATTTAATTACTTCGTACGCTATGCCGGCTACAGGGATGAGCAACGGCAGTTTATAGGCAGCGCGCATAAGCATCGCTTTCCACAAAGGTCCGGAAAAATTCCAAGGCACTGCAGCGAAAACAAAAATGCCGACTAATATCACCACCAGCAAAAAGCTTGTGCCACACCTTACATGAACAGTAGTATAATTCTGGACATTTTCTACATCCAACGGCACCCCAGACTCAAGAGCGTTTATTACTTTGTGCTCAGCGCCATGATATTGAAACACTCTTCTAACATCCGGCATCAATGAAATTACACTCACATATCCGAGCAGAAAAATTAGTTTTATCGCACCTTCGATAATTCCAAGCCACAACCTGCTTTCTGTAACTCGCCCGGCGATAAATTTGGTCAAAAACGCAGGAGCATATACAAACAACGCTACAGCGAAAGCTATGGCTACAAAGAACGTTATGCTAAGCGTTGCGTCGTTTACATGCTTATTCTGTGACTGATTTGGCGTAGAAACAGGCTGTTTGTCTGCTGGTTTTGAACGAGAGGCTTCGTCTTCCAGCGCAATGTTCGCTGACCACATCAGCGATTTCATTCCTAACACCAAAGTATCAACAAGCGCAAACGTGCCGCGCAGAAATGGCACGTTAAGCCACTTCAGTTTTCCAAGAACACCTTTATCCACAGGCTCCGACGTAACAGTGATCGTACCGTCGGCTCTTCGGCATGCCACGGCGAAGTGACTTCTGCCGCGCATCATCACACCTTCGATAACAGCCTGCCCGCCATAATGAAAATCCGGTTTCCCGTTCTCTGCCACCTAACTATCCTATCCCAGATAAGCAAAAGGGAAGCGAATTCCATCCTCAAAAGACAGACTCATCGCTTCCCACTAAATCTGATTGAGAGGAGCTATTGTTCCTCTGACTTCTTATCCAAGCCGTATTTTTGAATGAACTTCTCGACGCGCCCTTCGGTATCTACGATTTTCTGCTTGCCGGTGTAAAAAGGATGGCACGCAGAGCAGATCTCAACCCTGATCTCCTCTTTCGTAGACCTGGTTACGAACGTATTACCACACGCACAAGTTACTTTTGCTTCTTTATACTCAGGATGTATTCCCTGTTTCATCTTACTCCTGCCACACATAATTACCGTCCAGAACCGTTTGGCGATCCCGGACGGCTAAAAATATATTACCACAAAACCGCTTTTACAAACAAGAGGTTTAACTCTTAGCTGGGTTCATGGTCATAGCATTGCTGTCCCATTTTCTAAAATATCTGACATGTCCATCGGCAAACAGGATATTGTTGCCTTTTGAGTGAGGGCCAGGCCACACCAGCCAGAACCAACTGGTGCCTACTTTATCGTTGGGGTCATCGCCCTGTGTTTCGTTGGTAGGATCCCAGTCCAGATTCATATTCCAGTTGCCAGGGTTGCGTTCAAACACCCATATCAGCTTTGCTGCATCAGCTACATAGTTCATGTTGCCAAAAACAGCATTCGCACTATAACCACCGCCACCATCCCACTGAGAAGTAGTCTGCCAGTTCATGCTATAGGAACATTCTGTTCTAGATGGAGATTTCGGGCAGAAATAGACATTTTCTTCATCAGCAAGATACCTCTGCAGTCTGGCAGTCCAAGTGTAAGGTGAGCCTCTTTCGCCCCACCATCCAGCAGGGACATTATAGCCATTCCAGTCTGTGCAGTAAGTTTTGCCGGCTCTGCCAATCTGGCTTAGATTATTTGCGCACTGAGTTTTTCTGGCTGCATCTCTGACAGATGCAAATACGGGGAACAAAATCGCAGCCAAAATAGCTATGATCGCAATTACGACTAGCAGCTCAATAAGTGTAAAACCATGTTTGCTTCTTTTACTCATCGCAGTAAACGGGCCCTCCTTCCCGTTTGAAGTCACGAGAGACTTCATTCCATGCTCACTTTATCATGAGTTGCAATTTCCGTCAAGCAAAAAGTTTGTGATTTTTGCCTGAGAGATTCAGAAACAACTGCCGCGGACATCATCAAAAGATACACCGGATGTTCACCATTTATTTTTTTCTACAAAAAGCCGCCTGCCTGCTGCTGATTTGGCACGATTCTTGCAGGTGTAATTGGACAGATGAAAAACCTTATAGATTACTAGCAAAAACACCAGTGCTAAGCAATCGAGGTTTTTGATTAAAAAGAAGGGTTTGTTACTAAGTGTCCGCATACCAGATGCCGATACTAATGTGAAAGGAGGCGAATAAAAGGACATGAGGAGTTTATTCGTAATTTGTGCGGTCTTGGTAATCGCAGCTCTGACCCAGAGCGCGATACTCGCCCAGGGCGCACCCAGTCAGACTAAATGGCAGCAGCTACCGGATATGAAGAACGGGATGCAATTTTCGAGCGAGACGAAGGTGCCTTCGATCGTAGCCGATGATTGGCTCTGCGTTGACGGTAATCCTGTGGTAGGAATAACTTGGTGGGGTGGATATTGGATACCCAATACACCTGGCAATTATGCTTACTACAGCGACTCGCTGCCGACGACTAATCCACCTGCTACTTATGCACAGGCGTTCAACATCACTATATGGAGTGACATTCCCGCTGATCCGGCAAAAGGGATTTATTACAGTATGCCGGGACAGCCGCTGAAGACTTACACTGGTGTTGTGCCGACGCTGAGCTATTATGGTGCGACTTCACAGCAGGGCAGATTGGTTTACCAGTACACTCTGGATATTTCAAACGATCCATTCCTTCAGGACAAGGGAACGATCTACTGGATATCCATAGTGTCTACAAATCTTGACAACAGAAACCTTCAGTGGGGCTGGCATGAGTCCAACAACCACTGGAACGATGCAGCTGTTCAGGACTTCAAAGGTTCGGGATGGTATGCACTGGAAAACAATCTGTACAAGAATGATATGGCGTTTGAGCTGAGAACTATTCCTGAGCCTTCGGGGCTTATCGCTCTTGCGAGCGGCGTTATCGGAATAGCAGGAATTATTATCAGAAGACGCCAGTCTTAGCAGTGCCTTTGACACGAAAAGGAGGCGCCTGTCATGGATGATGGGCACCTCTTAAAACATTTGTAGAAATCGATTGTTGCGGCAAGCCAACTTATAAATAATGATCAAACTTGAACACTTTGGGATAGTTTGGATTATAAAACTGGTAATATTACCAGTTGACAATGGCTTGACGTTAGCGTAAGATGCGAATGATTGGGTGTAAAAGATTGCACTAGCTTTAGGGGGAAGTTTTGAGACTTCCAATAAGTGAACGAGATATCATTCTGAGAAAGGGGGGAAAAGGATTGAAAAAATGGCTTGTAGTAGCTGCGATAGTAATGCTTGCGGCGTCACTTGCCTGCGCAGAGCCTGTATCTGATCCTCTTAAATGGTCTCAACTGCCAGATATGATCATGGGGTTGGATTGGTCGTCAGAGGTAAAGGTGCCATCAATTGTGGCGGACGATTGGCTCTGCACGAACGGCCTTCCGGTAACAGATATCCATTGGTGGGGATCGTATTGGGTTCCTGTTCAACCTGGGGCGTATTCCAATTACAGCGATGCGCGCCCAGGCGCACCACCAGGAGGTATCACCAAGTTCATCCTGAAGATATACTCTGATGTGCCGGCTGGTCCTACGAATCCATTCAGCTTCCCGGGACAGCTGCTCTGGCAGTATGAAACCACCAATTTCAATGAGGTGCTCTACGGAGTGACACAGGGTGGAGCTGGTAATCCGCCGGAAGAGGTCTACCAGTATTATGTAAAACTGCCTCAGGACATGTGGTTCATGCAGGAACGCGGGCAGATATACTGGTTGAGCATTGAAGCAGTGATGCTGGACCCGACAGGAGCGCCAATCACAGACAAGCAATGGGGCTGGCATGAATCCAAGCACCATTGGAACGACGCCGCTGTTCAGGACTTCAAAGGGTCTGGTTGGGTAGCATTAAACAACAATCTGTATGATGTAGATATGGCGTTTGAGCTAACAACCATTCCGGAGCCTGGCAGCCTACTTGCTTTTGGAACGGGCATAGTAGGAATAGTCGGAATAATGCTCAGGAAAAGAAGAGCATAGCATCCGAAACAAAAAATCAGAAAAACAGCAGAGAGCCGACGGGTGGAAAGATCCGTCGGCTCTCTGTTTTCTTAAGAAAACTACGCTGAGAGCGCGTGAATCTGAATAAATAGCGATTAGCAAGCTGTCATACTATCTCATTGATTTTTATAAATCAGGTAATATTACTAGTTGACAAAGCCATATTCTCAATGTAGAATGCGTATAAGTTGGCGTCATAGCAATAAAATACACTAAAGCCATTGGAGTTGATGGTGGCTGAAAAGATGTATTAATGCTGAGGCAGTCAACTAAACACAAAGGAAAGGAGGGAGGAAATATGAGGCATTATCTACTTTTGGCTGCGGCTGTAACAATGGTTCTGTTTGCACAGGCTGTCACAGCTACGCCTACATCCGATCCACTTAAGTGGTCTCAGCTACCAGATATGAATCGGGGACTTGATTTCTCGTCCGAGGTAAAGGTGCCTTCTGTGGTAGCGGACGATTGGCTTTGCACAAATGGGCTGCCAATCACAGACATTCACTGGTGGGGATCGTATTGGGTACCGAGAATACCCGTGCCGCCGGATGGATCGCCTAACTCAGATAGTCTGCCTAACGCACCAGCCGGCGGAGTACAAGCGTTCGTGATAAAGATATACACGGATATACCGGCAGGACAAGGTGTACCATATAGCCAACCCGGGCAGTTACTGTACACGATTGAGGTACCGATAACGATTGCCAACGAGGTCTATTATGGCACTACGAACGCCGGCATGGATGTGTACCAGTATTATCTAAAGCTGGCGGCGCCTGTACCGCAGGAACGTGGACAGGTATACTGGTTGAGCATTGAGGCGATATTCCCGGATCCATACAGACAGTGGGGCTGGCATGAGTCTAAAGACCATTGGAATGATGCAGCGGTACAGGACTTTAAAGGTTCGGGTTGGGTAGCTCTACAGAACAACATGTATCTAAACGACATGGCGTTCGAGCTGACAACAATACCTGAGCCGGGAAGCCTCATCGCCCTCGGTTCCGGAATTACAGGACTGCTTGGTCTATTGCTAAGAAAGCGCAGGGACTAAGCAAGAAACAAAAATGGTAGTACATAAAGAAGCCGTCGGGGTGCGATTAACCGACGGTTTTTTCTTGTACAAATTGCAAATGTCAAATATTGTTGAGCGCCGCTTTTACAAGATTGGGGATATCTTGAACGGTGTCTGCAACAGGCACCCCGGCAGAAGCGAGAGCTTCCAGCTTCGCCTCAGCAGTCCCAGTGCGGCCAGATATAATGGCGCCGGCATGTCCCATTCGCCTGCCAGGAGGTGCACTTCTGCCGGATATAAAACCAACGACCGGCTTGGACATCCTGCGAATATAATCTGCCGCTACTTCTTCATCACTCCCACCAATCTCTCCAATAAGAACAACACACTTAGTATCTGGGTCTGCTTCGAACAGCGGTAAAACATCAATAAATCGCATACCGAGTACTGGATCGCCGCCTATCCCTATACACGTGGTTTGGCCAATTCCAGCGCGTGAAAGTTCATTAACTATCTCATAGGTAAGGGTGCCGCTTCTTGAAACAACACCGACTGGTCCAGGAGTAAAGATATTTCCCGGCATAATGCCAATCTTGCACTTACCGGCGGAGGTGATCCCTGGGCAATTAGGTCCGATGAGACGGGTTTGGCTATGTTCAAGCAGGCTTATGCATTTCAGCATGTCATGGACAGGTGTACCGTCAGTTATTGCCACAACTAAGTCCAGTCCAGCTTCGATATCTTCTAGCACTGCATCAGCCGCAAACGCAGCAGGCACAAACACACATGCAGCATTAGCTCCAGCAGACTGAACGGCTTCGTCTACCGTATCGAAAACTGGCACGCCTATATGCACACTGCCGCCTTTTCCCGGAGTAACACCCGCGACGATCTTCGTACCATATGCAAGCATGCGTTCGGCATGAAACGTTCCTTCACGCCCAGTAATCCCCTGAACAAGCACCCTAGTTTCTTCGTCAACCAATATGCTCAAATGAAAACCTCCAAAAATCTAACAAACTCGCAAGTGTTATCCCGTCAGGCTAACAATTTTTTCAGCAGCTTCCTGCATTGTTTCGCAAGTAAACAGCCCAGCATCTGAAAGCAGTCGGCGTCCAGCCTCGGCTTCAGTCCCTGTAAGGCGAACTACTATAGGGACGCTTGGTTTTGCACCTGAGAGCGCTTCGAGCAGTCCTTCAGCTACTTCATCGCAGCGAGTAATGCCACCAAACACGTTCAGCAGCAAGCCTTTAACTCTGGCATCTGAAAGAATCAGCTCCACAGAATCTTTTACCAAATCAGATTTTGCACCGCCGCCTATATCCAGAAAGTCTGCAGCACTGCCGCCGGCGCGTTTAACTTCGTCGAGCGTAGCCATAACAAGTCCGGCGCCATTGCCAATGACACCTATATATCCATCCAGCTTCACATACTGTATGCCGCGTCGGCGGGCTTCGGCTTCGAGAGGATCGCCTTCCTCTTCTTCAGCCATCCCAGTAAATTCGGGATGCCTAAACAGCGCACTATCGTCTATTTCCATCTTTGCGTCCAGCGCAACAAGCTCACCTTCCGGTGTAAGCGCAAGTGGGTTTATCTCAGCAAGCATAGCATCGCTGTCGGAATAAGCCTTGTAGAGCGCTGTGAGAAAAGCCGCCGCACGCGGTGCTACGTCTCTGGGTACACCTGCGTCAAACATCAGTCTGCGCGCCGAGTAACTTTGAAGCCCAACGAACGGATCAATATTAATCTTTGCGATTTTCTCAGGCGTCTCTTCCGCAACCTGCTCTATGTCAATCCCTCCAGCAGAGCTGACTATTGCAGTGCTTCGTCTTGCACTGCGGTCAAGCGTGATTCCTAGATAAAACTCAGCCTCGACATCAACAGCTTCAACTACCAGCACTTTGCGCACAGTAATACCTTTGATATTCATCCCAAGAATCTCGGCTGCCCTATCCTCGGCTTGCTTGGGATCATCAGCCAGCTTTATACCGCCTGCCTTACCCCTTCCGCCAACATGAACCTGAGCTTTTACAACTACTCTGCCGCCGAGCTCTTCTGCGACGTTACGGGCTTCCTCCGGTGTACAACAGACCTTCCCTTTCTGTATTCTAACACCATAGCGAGACAGTATGTCTTTTGCTTGATATTCGTGAATTTTCACTTCATACTCTCCACTGCATCGAATCCAGCCTTAAGCGCAGCAAGATTCTTTTCTTCAGTTCCCTTCGGCACTCTTGCGACGACAGCTTTCTCCAGTGATTCTCTGCTGACCACACCTGACGCGGCAGAAATAGCGCCGAGCGCAACAATGTTAGCGGAAATAACACCGCCAGTTACTTCCTTAGCAATAGCCGTAATAGGTAGAGCCAATAAGCGTCCATCTACATCAGCCAAGCGCTTAACAAACCCCGAATCAACTATAACTATGCCGCCGGGCTTGATTCTTGAGCAGTAGCTGTCGAAAGCATCCTGAGTCATTGCAAGTAATAGGTCGGGGGATACTACTTTTGGATAATCTATCTCAACATTGCTTATTACAACCTCGGACTTACTGTGTCCGCCGCGTGATTCAGGTCCATAGCTCTGTGTCTGAACAGCCTCTCTACCATCAAAGATACAAGCTGCTTCAGCAAGTATGATTCCAGCGAGTATAATCCCCTGCCCTCCAGATCCAGATAGTCTAATCTCGTAACGGTCTTCCTTCACTTCACACCACCAATGCTCTGCGCATGTTCTATGATCTTTGCGTACTCTTCGCAGTATTCAGGCGCTGGGTTGTTTACAAGCTCACCTATAATAAACTTGTCCTGCAGATCTTCGGAAGAGAGTTTAGCGGCTTCTTGACGCGTAATAGCATGGTCGCGCTGCCACATAAGCATATCAACTGTTGAACCAAGTTTATTCAGCCTACCGTAGTATACGGGGCACTGGGTTATAGCTTCGACCAACGAGAAGCCTTTGTTTTTCAATGCTTTTTCTATGAGAACCGCCAGCGCTTTTGCATGATATGTGGTACCGCGCGCAATATATGACGCACCGGCACCTTCGGCAAGCCTGCACAAGTCAAAAGGATGTTCTGGGTTACCATAAGGCGCCGTAGTACCAAATGCACCTTTTGGTGTAGTAGGCGAGTATTGTCCACTGGTCATACCATAGGTTGAGTTATTGAATACGATGACTGTAATGTCTATGTTTCTGCGCGCGGCATGTATCAAATGATTGCCACCTATGGCGGCAGCATCGCCGTCGCCCGTGACTACGATGACTTTGAGTTCGGGCTTGGCAAGCTTAATGCCTTCGGCAAAGGCAATCGCTCGACCATGAGTGGTATGAAGGGTGTTAAAATCTACATATCCAGGGGCTCGGCTGGAACAGCCTATTCCGGAAACCATAACAACTTCGTCTTTTGAATATCCAAGGCGATCCACTGCGGTCAGAATAGCTCTAAGCACTATCCCATTCCCGCAGCCTGGACACCAAATATGCGGAAGATTTTTTATGCGGAGGAACCGCCTGATGTCACCCAATTGTGCACCTCTACTATATGCTCAAGTATTCTAACCGGCGTAAACATCTCCCAAGTAACTAGCGATCTACCAAACACCGCCGCTTTTCCACAAGCGCTTCGCTCTACTTCACGAACCATCTGCCCCATGTTCATCTCTGGCACCAAAAACGCATCTGCAAAGCAGGCAACTTCAGCCACGATTTCATCTGGGAATGGCCAAAGAGTAACCGGCTGGATAAGCCCGGCTCGTATCCCCTGCTCTCTTGCTTCACGAACAGCCCTAAGCGCCGACCTAGCAGTGCAGCCGTATGCAAAAACTACAATCTTTGCATCATCCAGATAGAAACTGCGTGTTCGGATAATATCTTCGCGGTGATTTTCGATTTTTCTATGAAGTCGCTCATGAAGAGCAGCTATTTTATTAGGATCTTGAGTGGTAAAACCTGTTTCGTCGTGTGTAAGTCCAGTTACATGGTAACGATAGCCTTCACCAAAGTTTGCCATTGGCGGCACATCAGTTCGAGAATCGGCTCTATAAGGAATATATTCTTCAGATTTGCAGTCCGGCTTGTTTCGCTCGACTATCTGGATATCATTTATGCGTCCAAGATCAACCTTCTCTCTCATATGCGCAACAATCTCATCTGAGAGCAGAATGACCGGCACGCGGAAACGCTCGGATAAATTGAATGATTCTATGGTCAGCTCATACATATCCATCACGGACGAGCAAGAAAGTACTATAATTGGGTGATCGCCGTGGGTACCCCAACGCGCCTGCATCACATCGCCTTGCGCAGGAGACGTAGGGGAACCAGTGCTGGGACCACCGCGCATTATGTTGACTATCACACAAGGTATTTCCGTGAAAGAAGCGAACCCAATGTTTTCCTGCTTAAGTGAAAACCCGGGTCCACTGGTAGCAGTCATAGATTTAAGTCCTGCAAGCGATGCCCCACACACAGCCGCCATAGAAGCTATCTCGTCTTCCATCTGTATAAACTTGCCGCCCACCATTGGCAGTCTGCGCGACATAATCTCGGCTATTTCGGTTGAAGGAGTAATCGGATAGCCAGCGTAAAACCTGCATCCAGCGGCTATAGCACCTTCGGCACAGGCTTCATTGCCCTGCATAAATCTGATTTCATTACCCATCTTTGGACTCCAATATATTTATTAGTCTTCTTCGATGGTTATAGCAAAGTCCGGACAGTGAAGCTCGCACATCTTACAATTGATGCAGAGTGACTCATCCGTAACCTCAGCTTTCTGATCAAAACCACCGAGCCTAAGTATCTGCTTTGGACACACAGCAACGCATAAACCACAGCCTTTGCACCAGTCAGTGTTGATTTTTACGCGCGGTTTCGGTTTTTCTACTATCTTAGACTCGGACATTTATTTCACCAATTCAAGAATTGCTTTGAACTCTGGAGCTGAAGCATCTCTTAGAAGCTCCAGCACTGCAGCTTCTGTGGTCGTAATAACAGCGCCTGCCTGCCTGAGTTTTTCCAGGCCAATCTGCCAATCATACTGTCTGCGCGAGCTTACAGCATCGGCGGCAATTTGCACACTGTAGCCGTCATCTACAAGATCAAGTGTGGTTTGATTGATGCATACGTGAGTTTCAATGCCGCAGATTATCACGGTTCGGCGCCCAAGCGATCGCAGCTTTGACACGAATGCATCTGAGCCACAGCAGCTAAACGTCATCTTGTCAAAACGCTCATTATTAGGGAGCACTTCGGCAATCTCTGCCACTACATCACCCATCCGCTCTCGATATTGAAGTGTAGTAATTACAGGAATGCCAAGTATGCACGCAGCTTTGATGAGCTTAATAGAGTTAGCTATAACACGCTCACGCTCGAATATGGCGCGCAGAAATGGCTCTTGGGTATCTATCACAAGCAAAACAGCATCTTCGCGTCGCATAACAGATCTGCTCATCTTCAACAACCAATCTGATTAAAATAACCTGCCGAAATTAGTCGGCATCTGAAAATTACTCTCCAGCCTCTATTTTACTTATAATCGCGTCGGCAACTTCGCTTGTGCCTACAGCAGTTGGATCGTTCCTATCAGGCTTCATATCGTAAGTAACGCATCTGCCTTCGGCTATCACAGCGGCAACTGCGCGCTCTACACGGTCGGCGGCTTCGCGTTCACCTAAGTATCTTAACATCAGCACGCCTGATAGAATAATCGCTATTGGATTCACTTTGTTAAGACCAGTATATTTTGGAGCGCTGCCATGTGTAGGTTCGAAAACGGCTGCATTATCGCCGATGTTAGCCCCAGGAGCAACACCCAAGCCTCCAACAAGTCCTGCACATAAATCGGATAGTATATCGCCATAAAGATTGGGCATAACCAGCACATCGTAAAGCTCAGGTTTCTGAACCAGCTGCATGCACATATTGTCAACAAGCCGTTCTTGATAGACAATACCAGAGGCACGTCCGGCTTCCGACAACAAAGTTTCATCTGGTTCAACATTGCCAAGCTCAGACTGTTCAAAGCTGGCGCCGTACGCCTTCGCCACCCTACGCGCAGTTTTGTAGAACAAGCCATCGGTGAACTTCATTATGTTGGCTTTTGCTACAGCGGTAACCGTGCCACGGCCTTCGGCAATAGCATAGTCGAAGGCAAACTTCACTATTCTTCTGGTACCGCTCACAGATATTGGCTTTATAGATATAGCGGAGTCGCTTCGTATCCGTCCGCCAGCCATTTCAATTATTTTTGCGGCTTCAGCTGAGCCTAAGTCGTATTCTACACCTGCGTAAAGGTCTTCTGTGTTCTCACGAACTACAACCAAATCTACATCAGAATAATGCGAACGCACACCAACATAATGCTTGCACGGTCTAAGACATGCATAGAGGTCAAGCTCTTTTCTAAGAGCGACGTTCACACTGCGGAAACCCGTGCCGATAGGAGTGGTAATAGGACCTTTCAGCGCAACTTTATTTCGACGAATACTCTCCAAAACTTGCTCAGGAAGCGGCGTGCCGTATTTGTCCATAACATCAATACCAGCCTCCTGCACTTCCCACTCTATATCAGCACCCGAAGCATCTATTACTCTCCGAGCAGCAGCAGCCAGTTCAGGGCCAGTTCCATCGCCTGGGATCAGGGTTACCGTATGAACCAATTAAACCTCCACCTCCCACGAACGCTCACAATTAAACTGAGCAATCCGAAGATAAAAACATTCACCGCTCTCGCAGATACTACACTGAAGTTGTTTTATGATACCACTCAAATGCGCAGTTAAGCAAGCTTGCATCCGCATGCTGGAATATTGCAGTAAGTGATGCCGCATAGAGAAAAAGCTGCTTGAATCGTCAAATAATTGATTTCATTAAGTCCTAACATAGTTAGTAGTGAAAAAACAAGATTTCTCCGAGCAATGCATAATATGCTTTCGCAGACTAGTAATTGTACCAGTTGTCATTTCGCATCGCAGGAGGTAAACTGAATTGATTAAACAATTTGCCGCGCAGTTTACATCATCACAATGCGGAGGTCATCAATGTCTCGAACATCATGCAGAACGATTTTTGCAATCGGGGTTTTTCTTGCTATATGCTTAGCTTCAGCAGCAGTAGCCGATATAAACTGGAGCATTATAACAAGCCCAGTAAACGACGGTGCTGGTGCATACAATCATATTGGCACAGATGGTACATCGCTTTATGTTGTGTTCGGCAATCAGCAGTTCTGGAAATATACATTCAATGCCGACAACCCAACTGCCGGAACATGGAACCGACTTGCGGATCCTCCACGCAACGTCTGCGATTGGGATTCTTACAGCGATATGGCTTATCAAAACGGGTATCTCTATACTTCGGCTGTTGCAAACAACGGAGGGAGAACAATACTTCGCTACAACATATCAGCCAACACATGGAGCATCTGGCAGCAAAGCGGATCGGATCTAAATATATGCTACACAAGCGGCAACGCCATAATAATGGATCCGTCAACCGAAGGCGTCGGATACTCGGCATGGCACGCTGGATTTTGGTGGGTGAAGTTCGACTGGAACGCCAAATCTGCAGATAATAACTGGTTTTCTACTTCAGGTCTTGGAGTGCTCGATTCTGGATGGATATCGCGCAATGAAGACATAACTACAGACGGAGCCGGCACATATTATGCAACCAAGAACGATCAGACAGCAGGACTGAGCGGTGGAGACGTTATATACAAGTGGACAGGTATGGCGAAAGGCACGACGCCGAGTGTGCTGGTCCAGAAACCGTGGCAGGCAGGTTTTGGTCAGTCAATCGAGTTTATTCCCGGCACAAAATCTCCAAGCGGACACAATGAACTTTGGATTGTGAGAGGGTCAGATGCGAACGACTCGGCAGGAGAAGGATGGGGACAGCCTACCAGCAATTGGGCAAGGATAGATCTTTCTAATATATCTGGCGGCTGGATTGCTTCTAGTCTTCCTGGCACAGTAGGTTACAACGGAGAAATAACCTATGTGAACGGCAGTGTTTTTGTTAGAGGCACAAGCGATAAGTGGTATGTAACCAAACTATCCGGAGCGACAACGCCCAATTACATCTCGATATCGGCTGCAAAAGAACTTCCAGACAGCACACCAGCAATTGTTCAAGGTACTGCGAGCGCCGATTTCACTACAGATATTGTGCCTAAGTTTTACATTCAGAGTTCAGGGCGCGCAAGCGGAATACAGGTTCGCTATGCAGTAGCGCCAAGCATAGGACAAAAAGTTATTGTAACAGGCGTAATGCGCACTGATTCGACGACGAAAGAACGGTATATCGAGGCATCGAACTGGATAAATGATTCCGGTGTCGAAGCTGTCAAGCCGCTCGCCATGAATTCAAGAGTTATCGGCGGCGGGAGCATGGCACTTCAGGAGGGTGTATACCAAGGATATGGGCTGAATAACGTAGGGCTGCTAGTCAAATATTCAGGCAAAGTAACAGGCAAGGCAACAGATAACAGCTATGTTTACTTATCTGACGGGAGCGGGATCTCAGATGGAGGACTTTATGAAGGGGTTCGAGTGGATCTGAGCGCGATACCAAGTACCAACAGGCCAACGCTGCTTATAGGCGATTTCGTGGAAGCTGTAGGCATATCAAGTATGTACCAGATGGGAGGGCAAAGTCATAGGATGGTGCGCGTGAGGTCTGCGTCTGATATTCAGAACATATCGGATGACGGAAACAGGCCAAGGGTATTTAAGGTTATGGTGATAAACTTCGACCCGATAGTAGAGATACGCGGTAACAAGCGGCTTCATCAGGTTTATGGATGGAATGATCCTTACACACTGGCACAGCTTTATATTAATGATCTGAAAGAATGCAGCGGCGGCTGGGCAGATTATCAGATCGTAGAATGGGTGGATCAGGACGTATATCCTATAAAAATTGATGGGTTTCAGTACACAGATGCATCGTATACCTACGCCTGGGAGCATGGGGGACCATTCCACAGTCCAGATGGTGTGGACTATGTGAAAGTGGTTCAGGATAAATATTACAGCTACAACAATCCAAAAACTGTGGTTGAGCGTGTTGCTGCCGGAGAGATAGATGAAGTGTTACTATTCGGTGCACCTTACTTCGGTTACTATGAGTCACAGATGATTGGTCCAACGGCTTATTGGTGCAACAGCCCGGGGATTTATCTTGCATCGGCTCTTAGGAACTTCATAGTTATGGGATTCAACTATGAGCGATATGTCGGAGAGATGTTAGAAGACTACGGACATAGGGCTGAATCAATAATGTGGCATGTTTATGGAAGCTGGCACAGCTATCCGCCACAGCATAACTGGGACAAGTTTACATTGATAGACAAGAACATATTGGATCATAACCTTTACACAGCGGGGTGCGGAAATGTTCACTACGCGCCAAACAGCCAATCTGACTATGACTGGGGAAACAGCACTTACGTCTGGAGTACCTGCGACGACTGGCTCTATAACTGGCCAAATCTCACCGGCACGAAAAAACTCGTGAATAAAAATGAATGGGGCGGTGGAGATATACGACTGCATCATAAATGGTGGTTCAAACACTTCCCAAGAGCGGCAGGCATTAATCCTGACGGCAAACAGAACAACTGGTGGAAGTATCTGGCAGATCATTGGAACTATCCAGAGAGCAGATAAGCGTTCAAACACATTGAGGAGAGAAAAGGAGGCGGACTATGAGTAAACTTTTGGTATTTGGAGTTATTCTTGCACTGGCAGCTGTGCCTGTGTGTTCGGCAGTTTATACGGAGACATTTGAGAGCTATTCAACAGGAGCACTTGCAGGGCAAAACGGCTGGGTTTTGGCAAGCGGCTCTGGCGCAGCGAATATCTATGCAGATAACGGACCATCTGTTGCTGGGACTAAGTGCGTAAGACTGGATAATTTGTCAGGAAGCAGCATCAGGCTAACGAAGAACATCAGTAACCTGGTAGCGTCGGATAAAATCCTAACCATTCAGTATGATGTCAAAAATGTAACCAACAACTCAGGAAAAGCGCCTACTACCTTTCGAATGCGTGTTTTGGACAGCGCGCTCGGCTATGCTGCTATAGGCAATATGCATTACGACGGCGGCGCAGACCCGGCATGCCAAGCTTGGGCGTGGAACAGCAACGCAGTGCCACCAGCAAATGGATGGGCGCCTGGTGGTCCGGCATGGCATGACACAGGCTGGCACACTGTCATCTGGCGGCTTAACTATGAAACCAAAGAGTTTGTGGCTATAACTTTCGACGGCACTCAGTATCCGCAGCCGGGATGGTATTTCCAGAACTATGGCACATCCCCAGCAAACCGAGCCGACAGGATGGAACTTTATCTGAACGGACCTGATGGCAGCAACGATATCTGGGAGATTGATAACATCATTCTTACAAGCACTCCTATCCCACAACCAATAACAATTGCAGAAGCCAAGCATAGGACATTGGGAGCTGTGATGGATGTAAAGGGAACTGTAAGCGCGCTCTTTGACTGGGACAGCCCTGCCAGATTTTACATGCAGGATGAAGACAATCCATGTGGCATACAGGTTCGATATACAGAATCTCCACCGGCAGTTGGGCAGTCAGTCGTTGTAAACGGACAGCTTGCATCTGATCCAGACACACACGAGCTTTATATACAGGCGTCAAGCTGGCAGGCTACAGGGTTTGGCACAGCAAAAACCTTTGCAATGAACACCAGAAGCCTAGGCGGCGGAGCATTCGGGAATCAGGAAGCTGTAACCGGCGGATACGGAATTAACAACGTAGGGCTGTTGGTTAAGCTGGCAGGAAAAGTAACCAGCAAATCCAACGACTACAGTTATATATATGTAAACGATGGCTCAGGAATATCAGATGGAAGCGGCAATGTGGGTGTTAGGATCGATCTGCGCGCTATCAATGCAGGCATTAGACCGCAGGTGGCAGTTGGCGACAATGTCGTTTTCTCGGGAATCTCGAGCATGTACTCGTTAGGAGGAGGTCATCATCGTACGGTAAGAGTAAGATCGGGATCCGACTTTTCAGATTTGAATTTCAAGAAATTCAAAGCATACGTGCTCAATTTCGATCCCGTTGTGCCATCTGAAGGCGGAAAGAAGACTCATCAAGTCTTTAATTGGAACGATCCGCACAACCTGGCACCTGTCTATATAAATGACTTGAAAGAGTGCAGCGCTGGATTCGCGGAGTATCAGATTGTTGAGTGGTATGAAGCAAATTACCACCCGATTTGCCAGGACGGCTATCAGTTCACACCTGACGGTTATGTAACTGCATGGAGAAACGGCGGTCCGTGGCACGGGGATGTTGATTATCTGCGTTTGGTTACTGATAAGGTCTATCCACATAACAACCCGCGCAGCATCGCCGAGAGGGTTGCCGCAGGAGAAATTGATGAAGTTTTCGTATTTGCAGCGCCAAGCTCCGCTGGATTTTATGAGTCAAGAATGATTGGCCCAACAGCTTATTGGTGCAACAGCCCGGGGCTTTATCTTGCATCGGCTCTTAGGAACTTCATAGTTATGGGATTCAACTATGAGCGAGGGGTTGGAGAGATGCTGGAAGATTATGGCCATAGAACTGAATCAATAATGTGGCATGTTTATGGAAGCTGGCACAGCTATCCGCCACAGCACAACTGGGACAAGTTTACATTGATTGATAAAAACATCACAAACCACAATCTTTACACGGCGGGGTGCGGAAATGTTCACTACGCGCCAAACAGCCAGTCTGACTATGAGTGGGGCAATACGACATACGTTTGGAGCACCTGCGATGACTGGCTCTATAACTGGCCAAATCTCACCGGCACCAAGAAGCTGGTTAACTGCGTTGAATGGGGCGGCGGAGATATGAGGCTGCACCACAGATGGTGGTTTATGCATATACCGAACAAACCAGGCATTAATCCTGACGGCAAACAGAACAACTGGTGGAAGTATCTGGCAGATCATTGGAGTTACCCGGAAAGCAGATAAACAAAACAAATAGGAGAAAATATAGAGAACCATCCACTGGAGATAATACCCGGCGGATGGTTCTCTGATTTTATACAAGCTGATTGGATCATAGAGTTAAAACACCAAGCTTCTTTAAAAGCCTCTGTCTCTCTAAAAGGCAAAATATCTCAAAAAATCCTGCCTTTAACCGATAATACTTACTGCATACACTGCTCGTTTTCCGCTAAACAGAAAAAATTACTGACTATTTTTCGACTTGCGGAGAGACTTTGAGCAAAAAACAGGTAATATTACTAGGTTGACAATTAAGAGTCGATATGCTAGTTATGGAGATGGGAGAAAAATGGAAGTGGCCGGTTTACCTCTCCCTTATCGCGGAAGACTGCCACCGCGGAAGCCGTGGGCGCTCTGACGCTCAGGCGAAATAAGAAAGCGATTCTAATTCGCTGCCTGATGGTTTGGCCGGAGCCTAAGGATAAGCGAGAGTCGCTACACATCTCTATAAAAACCATAGGATGCAAGGTTCCTATGAACGAGCCGAGCGTCCGAAATTGGCAGAATCCAATATTAGGCGCTGGGCTTGGAAATTGAGCTGAAGCCAGTGTGCGGCGGTCCGGTTCTCTTGCTTACGGACAAAGCGTGCAGTGGAAGGCTCGAGCAAGAAAACTAAAACGCTAAAAAACTAAAACGTAAAGAGGGAGGTTGAGTACATTGCTAAGGACAATGTGCATCGCAGTTCTGCTGGCAGCATTTTTGTCAGCGGCTGTAATCGCTGGTCCGCCAAACCCACCTGGCACCGGACTCAGTGCTAGGATAAACGCCGGGGCAATCTGGGTGAAGCAGCCAACAGGCGAAAAATACATTTGGTACCCTGGCGGCTACTACATGAACAACGCTTGGATTGATGCCGGCTATACCTACGCTGGTTATGGTCTCCAGGATTATCGTTTTGGCGGTCCGCAAATCTTCGACAACAACAGATCGACCACAAACGCATTCTACTACCCATCAACTAACACGTGGCGGGAAACGAAATGGGACGATCCTACAAGTCCTGCCCCACTCGACAACTATGACTACGCAGGGATATCACAGCCAGGTGAGGGTGTGTATCCAGGACAGACTCAGGTTGTCGCGATAGATGATGATGGCGACGGCACACTGGAACTCTACCTGCATGCTGGATACCCATGCTGGGACGGACAGTTCCACCGCTACGACCCTGACACCGGTAAGTGGAAAGGTGTTGGAGCTGCCAACCATAGAGACTATGTGGAAAGCGGAACAGTTGAGTCCGTAACCACAGATACTCTGACCGACAGCACTAAGTCATGGACGCCCAACGCATTCGTGAATACACGAGCTCCTTGGGAACTCTACAACGTCACGAAGAACCAGAGGGCGGTTATCGCATCGAACACAGCTACGACGATAACAATCCAGACTGCTGGTGTGCCGGGTGGTTTCGTGACTGATATATCCGGCTGGGCTGCTGGCGATACCTATGAAGTGCGACATCAGTTCTTGATAGGAACTGGCAGCGGCTATTATGCGCACTACCTAGGCTTTACGCTGGCATATAACGGCTGGATATATGTAGGCGGCGGCGGTTTCTGGGGCCCTGATGGCAAATCTTTTGCCAGGTACAACCCCGTCACAAAAAAATGGGAAGAGCTTGAACCAACACCTACAGCAGCCACTGGTTCGGCTGCAGGGATAATAAACGGCAAGCTCTACTATGCCGGCGGCAACCAGGGTAGTGCTTATGCAACTGCTATCTATGTCTGCGACCTGACTGCTAACCCGCCGACTTGGTCGAACACCGGTGCTACACTCGTAACCGGAGTTGAGCGGCCTGCATCTGCAGTTTACAACGGTAAGCTGTATATCATCGGCGGACAGATATCTGGAAGCGCCGATACGGCTGACATTCAGGTATATGATCCTACAACCAACTCTGTAACAGTGGTAGGACAGATACGTGATGAGTTCGGCAATCCAGTCAGGATGAGCCGACATGCCGGCGTCATAGATCCGGACACTGGAGACATATACGTAGGTGAAGGCCGCCAGTATTTCGGCGACGCGACCCCGCCTCCGTATGGCGGCTACTGCTCTACCAAGTGGTGGAAGTCCAACGTGAACAGTCTGGGCACCTGGACACGCATAGCCGACGATCCGGCGGAATGGCCGCACAACACCTGGTTCGACGGGCTTGCAGCACTTCAGGGAATGGTGCTTGATGCGAACATGAACGGAGTCCCGGATGTGGTAGTAACAGCAAAGCGCTCTGGCACTGCAACAAGCGACTTCGAGTATGCCACAAAGACCGACTTGAGCGGTATGTATCAAATCTGGCTGCCGATGGCGCCGCAGTGGAAAGCTGCTGCTCAACTGCCAGGCTACAAGCCGACGAGCGATTTCTCGTTCAATACGATGGGTGGAGCTCCGATTGATCATGACTTCATGGTCAACACAGATGCTGCTGGCATCAACATAGCGCCTACGGGCACAGCCTATGTAAGCAGCGAGTGGCCTTACGAACCGAAGACCAACCTGAACGATGGAAACACCGGCAGCACCTGGAGAACCTACTGGCTCGATCAGCCGCCGATCTCTGGCACGATCAGATGGGATCGGATGCCTGATGCATGGGCGATAGTGGATCTTGGCAAGCGCGTATCCATCGGCGCAGTGGTAATCAACTGGAACTGGAAGGACTACACACCTGTCCGCTACACGGTTGACGTGACGACAGATCCAATTAGCCCGATGAATCCAAACTCGGCTTCTTGGACTACTGTTTATACGTCGCCGCTTGGCAGCAACGGTGGATTCTTCCGACAGACACCGTGGACAACCGATGAGTACTCGCCGTGCTACATTCCTCTGCCTGCTGGAACAAGTGCAACAGCGGTGAGAGTAAGCATGAGTGGTGCTAAGGTTGGCGTGAACTGCTTCGCCATGAATGAGCTCCAGATACTCACGGCGAAGAACTCCATAGGTTACGCAAAGCTGCTGCCTGATGGCGCGACGGTGACACTCATCGGCAAGACCGTAACTGCCGAGAGCTTCACTTATGGCTCACTCGATGCCAACACTTGGTATGTTGAGGAAGCTGATCGCTCATCGGGTATAATGATTCAGTCCGGTGACCTCATCACCATTGGCGATGGATATGACATCGTTGGAACGCTTGGAACAACAGCTGGTGGTGAGAGATACATAACTCCGACGTCCATAACACAATCCACCGGCGCAGTAATCAAGCCGCTTGCGACAAACACTCGCAACCTGACATCTGATCTTATGGATGGTCTGTGGGTGAAAGTTGCCGGCAAGGTACAGAACGCCGACACGCTTGGTGGGACGTTCGAAGTGGATGACGGTTCCGGCACTCCGATACTGGTCAAGGCTGGAGGACTCACAGTTCCTAACAACGGAACATTTGTGAGCGTTGACGGCATTGCCGGCAAGGATGGCGGAAGGATCATCCGCGCTATGAATATTCAGTAGCTTACTGCTCGCTTAGACGGGCTAACTACTGAAACCAGCCGCCTGAAGTCTCAGGCGGCTGGTTTCTATTTTTCACATACAAAAAGGCATTGACAAATGCTTATATCTGTGGTAAGAATGCAGATGGAGTGATCGCCAGTGGCCGGGCGTGCTCCAATTAGCACCAATAAGCTGCAGGGCAACAGATGCCCTGGGCGAGTATTCCTCTGTCTGCTGCAAGCGTGCAGGTGACATCGGTGGTGGTTGTCGCCTCAATAAGACCCCTCTGGCAAGATGCAAATACTTTGCAAAGATCTGGGAGTGGAGTCTCACGATAAAACTAATCCAGCTAAACAACAAAAATCTGCGAAAGGAGAGTGAGGATGATGATAAAGATGAAAACAGCGATCGCTATGGTGATAATAGGAATATTTCTAGTCACAGCGGTCGCCTATGCACAGCTTGGACCGGGACCATGGCCGAAGTACAAAGCCAATCTGTCGAACAACGGCCGAAGCCCAGTAACAGTAATAGCAAAGCCTAAGCTCAAGTGGGCAACATCGCTCACATTAGGCGGCTACACAGCCGGCGGTGCCAGTCCATCCGGACCATTCCTTGACGAAGAAGGCAATGTTTACGTAATGGACACTGGCGATCCGGGAAAGATTACAAAGCTTGACGCAAATGGCAATATAATTTGGAGGTCGGAACCTGGATTCGGCTACTGCTGGGGAACAGGTGCTATTTGGAAGAGCAATATCAGTGCCCAAAAATATGTAGTAGCAGGACCTGGCTACAGCAATCCATCGCCTGGTCTTTATGCTATAGATCCAGTAACCGGCGCTACAGCATGGTCTGTCCCTCTGCCACGCGCAGGCTCTGACAGCGCGCCCACTATAGGACCCGATGGCACGATATACTGCCATACAAGCGACGGATGGGGTAGCGGCGAGGTGCATGCCATTGATCCAGTTACTAAGACAATCAAATGGACTTACGGCGACCTGGGCAGCCCTGGAGACAAGAATATAGGCTATGGGTATGGATCTGCAGTGCTTACTACGATAAAAGACGACACTGGCGCAACCAAAAACCTGATTATCATAGCCGGTCTGCCTTCCAGCCAAACGTCCGACAGCATATATGCTCTGCGCGACGATGGGAACAAGGCTACGCTGCTTTGGTCTGCACCAAACTGCTACCACTGGAACCAGCCAGTTCTCTCCAATGACGGCAAGACTGTATACATAATCGGTTTCAGAGACTGGGGACCAATCAACGCGTTTGCGTTCAACGTGGCTGACGGAACTAAGAAATGGGAGTTCGAGAGCACAACCAACACATTCAGCACACCGGTCATTGGAGCTGATGGAACTATATACGTAGGCGGACAGAATGGTCGGGTTGTGGCTATAAAAGATAATGGAACATCTGCGTCAATAAAATGGGCTTTGGATCTGCCTGATGATCTTGGTGAGTGCACTACACCTGCGATAATCAGCACGAACCCGCCGGTTATATACATCGGCACTTACAGCGGCAGGATGTATGCTATACGTGACGATGGCACCAAACCCACCATACTCTGGATGTTCGCCAAGTGTCCAGGCAGCGTTCAGCATACTCCGGCAGTAGGTGCAGATGGAACGGTATTCTGCCAGTGGCATACGGAAGTGATAGCATTCGAGCCAGGGTTCATTGGTGAAGGCGCAAAGATTAAAGGACAAGTGGTAACTCCCGGAGGCTATGGAATAGCAGGCGCTTATGTTGGCTACTCCACCTCGCCAAGACCTCTACCTGATAACTGGTATCCGCCTGTCAGAACCGACATCAATGGATTCTTTGAAATAAAAGGGCTTGCATCAGGAACCTACTATGTTGCCGCATGGGCACCGGGATTTGCTATATCCAATGACGCAACAGTCGTTCTTGCAACAGATACATCTGTGCAGAACATAAACTTCACGTTATACCGAAGCGGTGCAAACGTTGCGCTGGGCGCTATGGCTTACTCGAACGCCGAAAGCGGTGATCCTGCGTACGCGCCTGCAAAAGCGGTGGATGGCAGCCTGCAAACACGGTTTGCTTCAATAGGCGGACAAATGCCCGTCTATCTGCTTTTGGATCTAGGATCAGACATCACTGTCAGCGAAGCGATAATATACTGGGAAAACGCTTATGGAACTAAATATAGTGTCCAGTGTATGACCAGTGAATGGAGTCCAGAGTTTGACTGGGATGAGCATGGGGTTACCGTGTACACCACCGAGTGCGGCAACAGAGGCATCAAACTTGATAACTCAAGAGGGATTGATCTTATCAAGTTTGAGCCAAAGACTGCTGCTTACTGGAGAATATACGTAGAGAAAGCCAACGGCAACTCGATGTCGGTGTGGGAGTTCGAACTAAATTCGCCAACTCAGCTTGAGCCGCCAAACAACAAGATAAGCGAACTCGAAGAAGGCGGAACCTACACTATAGCCGGCAAAATCGTAACGGCTGCACCAAACACTGCTGGCGTACCGCTTAATGTCTTCTACATCGAAGAACCGGACAGGTCTGCCGGAATAAGAGTGGAATCTACAGCAGCGGTTGACGTAGGCAGAGTTGTTACAGTTACAGGAACTGTGGCGACAAACGCTTATGGCGAGAAGTATATCATTGCAACCAGTGTAACGACTGGGATAAAGAGTCCGGTTGGGCCGCTTGGTATGAACCTGACTAATGCTTCATCACCGCTTGCAACCGGACTGCTTATACGAACGGCTGGAACAGTGAAGGCCGTAGGAAGCAATTACTTTATGCTGACTGACGGTTCTACATTTGGTCCTGTGAAAGTGTACACCGGCGGCGCACCGGCAGTTACACCCAACACGTTTGTTACTATCAATGGTATAGTCAGCCTAGATGCAAATGGAGTGTGCATACTGCAAGTTCCATAGGCTGAACACAAAAAGTGAATAGATAATAGTGCGGCGGGTTACAGTTTATGCAACCCGCCGCGTTTTGTTTCACTATGAACAATCTTTGAAGGAAAGGCTTTCCAGCATGGAGAAAACGCATAGCGAGGGAGAAAGATATGCATATTGAAGATATTCCACGACTTTCACTTGGCACTCTGCCTACTCCAGTTACAGAAGCACCGCGGCTTGCACTGGAAATTGGAATTAGAAGGCTGCTGATCAAGCGCGACGACCTGACTGGGTTGGGACTTGGAGGCAATAAGGTTCGCAAACTCGAGTTTCTGATGGCAGAAGCAGTGGCAGAAAAAGCGGATGTTATATTGACAGATGGTGGACCGCAGTCTAATCACGCACGACTGACGGCAGCTGCGGCAAAAGTGATAGGACGAGACGCAGTCTTGTTTTTGGGTGGTCCGAGATTCGACGCAATGGATGGCAACCTGTTGCTGGATATAATATTTGGCGCTGAGGTAAGGTTTATCCCTGATGCAACAGTCGGGCAGATGGAAAATGCTATGGCGGCGGCAGCGATGGAGCTTAGACTCTCAGGACGCAGGCCGTATGTTATTCCAATCGGCGGCTCAACACCGCTCGGTGCACTTGGTTACGTTGAGGCGATGAGAGAACTGGCGGAGCAGCTTGGGGACGAAAAAAACCCTCAAATAGTGCTTGCGGTTGGAAGCGGCGGAACGCTGGGAGGAGTGCTTCTTGGCACACGGCTCTTTATACCGGATGCTAGAGTTATTGGAATAGCAGTAGGAAGAGCTTCTAAGCCTTTTCAGAATATAAGCTCGGAGATAGCTGAAGGCGCGGCGGAGATATTGGGGCTGAGCGAGAAGTTTGACCCTGAGCAGGTTGAAGTAAAGGAAGAGTTTTTGGGACCGCGCTACGGAGTGCCGTCTGAGGAAGCCATTCAAGCGATATTGCTTTCAGCGAGAAAAGAAGGTTTGGTGCTTGATCCAGTCTATACGGGCAAGGCAATGGCTGGGTTGATCGGACTTGCGAGAGAAGGAGCGATTGATCCGGACAGAACAACTGTGTTTCTGCATACAGGCGGCTCGCCGGCGCTGTTTGCTTTTGAAGAAGTTTTTAGGCAAATGGCGAATGTAAACGAAATCAGATGGGAAACGGAGGCTTAAGGATGCGATTTTTAGTACTTTTTGCTGCAATTATTATAACACTTGCTATGGGTGCTGGAGCTGATCTGCTGCTTAGGCCGCAGCCGCAGATAATTCAGCCATCCGAAGGGGATTTCACTCTAACCAGCGGCTGCAGGATTGTGATACCAAAAGATTTTCCTGCATACATTAGAGTCTCTGCACAGGAATTAGCCAAAGCCATAAACGAGGCAAGCGGCATATCACCTGAAATAGTGGAAACCGACAAGCCGGATGTGAAAAAAGGCGATATCACCATAGCCCAGTATGAATGGCTTAGAAACAGGCTTAACTGGTTTGATGCTGCTCCTGCCGCCATTAACCGACCCGACCCAGAAGAAGGCTACAATATGCGAATAATCCCTGACCACGTTTATATAGCTGGCAACTCGGAGCGCGGTTGTTTTATGGGAATGCAGACGCTTATACAGATAGTCAAGCAGTGTAAAAAGAATGAGAACGGCGCTTTTGTACTGCCCGGCACGCTTATTGCAGACTGGCCTAACCATAACTGGCGCACACTGCAACACCCGTTCGGCGTCTATGGAACTGCTTACGAACGTGGAGAACATTTCTACCGACTCATAACAAAAGCCGATCTGCTCGAAAGATCAGTTAAACTAGCAGCCTACAGCAAACTGACTGGACTTGTGGTAGAAGTAGGCACAGGAATGAAATATGAACGGCATCCTGAGCTATTCGTTGAAGGATTTGCGACAAACGATAAAGCCAAAGTGCGTGAAGCGGTAGATCTGGCGAAATCGCTTGGGTTGGAGTTGGTGCCGTTTCAAAACGCGAGCGCATGCCATGACATTTGGCTGGGACCTTATCCATACGCAACACAAGACAGCGATATTTACTACGAAGCGCTGTTTGATGTGCTTGATGAAACAATAGAGACATTCAGATCAAGATATTTACATATAGGGATGGATGAGGACGTAGCTAGGGATTTCGATGATAATGAGCTCAGGTCTACGTTGGAACATCGCAACGTAATAGTTAGACTGTACGAGTATTTGCGCAGAATGGGGATTACTACTCTACTCTGGAATGATGGAGTGCTGCTATGCGGACAATATAAGGACGATGTGCCGCGCGATGCAATAGTGCTGCCTTGGTACTACGGCGGCAGTGATTTCACCTCTGCGAAGGAATACATAAATATGGGATTTAGGATTCTGTGCTCGCCTTGGTCCCAGTGGCACGTTGAAAACGACCAGTTTTACTCTATTTATGCTTCATCGGTGAAAAGCGACAAAGTGCTTGGAATGGCGGGCACTGTGTGGTACCCAATAAGCTCCGACCCGGGAAGCGAAAATGATTACCGCAGATGTCTGGTAAAAGCGGCAATGGCGTTCTGGTCGCCACTTAAGGCAGGAGATTATCCAAACGATAAAGAATATTGGGCGCCCGAGTATGATGGACTCCCAGGAAATACGGCTGCGGAAATAAAACCAAAGACTATCCCAGATGCCGAACGAGCAAAACTAATTGCACTGGTAACCTCAGACGATAAAGATGCTTTTGCATGCG
>Ga0078972_1001821_pt1 | contig 76090 bp, 74 predicted proteins | sample YelNatPaOPGAMG01_FD_67568 | JGI IMG/M metagenome (GOLD analysis project Ga0078972, IMG submission 67568) | Hot spring thermophilic microbial communities from Obsidian Pool, Yellowstone National Park, USA - OP-RAMG-01 (SPADES assembly) (version 2) | ecosystem: Environmental > Aquatic > Thermal... | reverse complement strand
TGGAGGGGCGGGCTCCGCACGCCCGGGGGAAGGCTTGGGTTTGACCCGGGCATGTGTCCTCTTGGCCACCGGCTCATCGTCAACCCGTCCGGTGGGAATGGAATGCTTCGGCATCCGTGGGGTCGTATCACGCGGACGCACGGGGTGCATCCCTCCGAGAAAATCGGCTCTCGCCTCATCTCGAGGCTCGCCCCCAAGGCCGCCGACTTCGGGCTTGCCTCTTTGCGAAGCAACGAGGCTTGAAAGAGCTTTTGGAAACATTCCCCCCTTCGGATCCCGGTAACAGGCTGTTCCGTAGGGGAGGGAGAAGGGTGAGAGGGGCCTATACCTCTCGGGGAGATGCCCCATAGGTCTTGGGCTGGCCTCTCTGAAGGAGAAGGGGGACAAAAAGAAAGAGGCCCCCCGATAGTGATCCAGGGTACTACGAGGCCAATGAAGGTTCCTGCTGCCACTGTGGCCCGTGACGCTTTTCGAGCAGAAGCTCCAACGATCCAGGTGATGAGGAGGAAGGGATCCAAAAATTTGGGCCCGGATGGCACTACATAATGGACCAACAGGCGAGCTGCACGCAATATATGGAAAAAACCGCCCCTTCGCTGGTGTTAACTAGGCCTAGTTGTATTTAATTAAGCTAAATTCCTCTTGACTTTCTATCCCCTTTCCTCCAGAATGCGGAGCTCAGTAAGGCACAGTTTCGAGGAGAGCCATGCAGGGGGGGGAATCCATGGAAGCCAAAACCACAGAGAAGATCCAGAATGCGAGTTTAGGCCACTGGCCCGGAATTTCTCCCCAGTGCAAGGCGGATGAAAGAAGGAGATGGCCCAGGTTCCAGGAAGAGAAGCTCGTTGCCTACACCTGGTTCGACTCCGATGCCACACCCAGGTCCATGGGAATGGCCAAGACTCTCGACATAAGCGAGGGAGGGGTGAGCATTCTTCTCCACCAAAGCCCCAAAGCAGGAGATACCCTCCACCTCTTCATGGCTGTGGAGGAGTCTCTCGTGCAAGCGGTAGTGAGGATAGTCCACGCCCGCGAGCAAAAAGGGGGGTTCTGGCGCGTGGGCGGATATTTCACTTCCCTGGAGGAAAGAGGGAGAAGAAATTTGATCCCCAGGGTTTGACCCTTTGCCCACTAAATGGTCGGCGGTGGCCCAGAAGGGACAGAGCTTCGGCAAGACCAGCACGCCCAACATCGCACGACCCGCCAAGCCGAAGCTCGGATCTCAAAAAGGGGCACATGGGCCGCGTGCGATGTCCCTCCACCCAAGGGGCGATCCCATGGTCGCCCCCCTTCCTTTTTCATGGGGGGAAACATCCCAACTAAGGCAACTGGAGGAGGCTAAATAGTTGGCACAGCTAGACCTGTTCATGACCCAAGAGCTCCTCTCCCAAGAGGAGAAACAATTCAGGGAAAAGGTTCGCTCCTTCGTGGAAAACGAGTGCATGGGGGCAGTAGCGGACCATTTCGACAAGGGGACCTTTCCCCCTGATCTAATGACCAAAATGGCCAAGGAAGGCCTTCTGGGCTTCCACATAGATGGCTACGGATGCAGAAGACGGTCCTTCGTGGAGTACGCCATCGCATGCGAGGAGCTGGGAAGGTGCGATGCGGGCCTCAGGGCCATGTTCTCGGTACAGAACTCCCTTGTCATGGATACAATCTACACCCTCGGCTCACCCGCACAGAAGGAGAAGTGGCTTCCCAAACTGGCCAGGGGGGAGGTAATAGGGTGTTTCTGCCTTTCCGAGCCAGAGGCAGGTTCCAACCCCGCTGCCATGACCACCAGAGCCGACCCCCGGGAGAAGGGCTTTGTCCTCAATGGTACCAAGATGTGGATCACAAACGGAACCATCGCCCATCTCGCTATCGTCTGGGCCAAAATGGCTGGAGAGATAACGGGCTTCCTGGTAGAGACCTGGACCCCTGGCTTCACGGCAACTCCCATAAGGAGGAAATTCTCGTACAGGACCTCCCCCACAGCCCTCATCAACCTCGATGACTGCCTCGTTCCCGAAGAAAACCTCCTCCCCCATGCAAGAGGCCTAAGGGCTGCCCTTCAGTGCCTCAACACGGCTCGCTTCGGTGTTGCCTGCGGTGCCCTGGGGGCTGCTATGGCCTGTTACGACTCCGCCCTTTCCTTCGCCACCAGAAGACACGTATTCGACAAACCCATAGCCTCCTACCAACTCGTCCAACAGAAGCTCGTGAACATGGCCCTGGAAATAACAAAGGCCCAGCTCCTCACCCTGAGACTCGGCCGCCTCATGGATCAAGGCAAGGCGGACCACTCCCACATCTCCCTCCTCAAGCTAAACAACGTGAGGATGGCAATGGATGTAGCGAGGGCCGCAAGGGATATACTGGGTGCAAGGGGCATACTTGCCGACAACCACGTGATCAGGCATCTCTGCGACCTGGAGGCCATATCAGCCCTCGAAGGGACAGACTCGGTCCACACCCTAATTGTGGGCAAAAAACTCACGGGGATAGATGCCTTCAAGTGAGCCATCCTCCCTGGCGCGCTCCCCAAAAAAGGTATGTTCCAGCCCTCACTGGAGAAGCAGCATCTCGGGGGTGGAGATGAGAGCCCCCATGGTCCTCAAGAATCTCACGGCCTCAGCTCCATCCACTACCCTGTGGTCGAAGGAGAGTGATACGGGCAGCATGGGGACCCAAGAGATCCCTCCTCCAGAACGGATGGGCCTCTCCACAGCCCTCCCAACCCCCAGGATAGCGACCTCGGGGTATCTTATGATGGGTGTCCCCAAGATCCCCCCTATGGCGCCATAGTTGGTTATGGTGAAAGTCCCTCCTTTGAGATCAGCCAGATCTATGGTTCGGTCCCTGGCCTTCTTTGCCAACTCCTGTATCTCTCTGGCTATCTGGAGCAAGCTCTTCTCCAAAACGCCCTTCACCACCGGCACCATGAGCCCCTCGGCCGTATCCACAGCCACACCGATGTTGTAATACTTCTTTAGCACTATCTCCTGGGCCTCCTCATCCATCGTCGCATTGAGAAAGGGATGTTCCTTCAAGGCCAAGGCCGAGGCCTTCACCAAAAATGCGAGTATGGTTAAACGGACCCCCTCCTTGGCTGCTACCTCCCTCAAGCTCTCCCTGAGGGAGAAGAGCCTCGAGGCATCCCACTCCTCAGTTGCCGTGACATGGGCCGTCTTCAAGGCCGAGAGGGCCATGGCCTCGGCTATGGTCCTCCTCATTCCCTTGAGGGGTATGCGCTCCACGTAACCGTAGAAGTCGTATTTGCGAACGGCCCTGGGCTTGGGCGCCGACGGAGAGGCCCGCCTCACGTCTTCCTCCGTCACTCTCCCGCCTGGTCCACTCCCTCTTATCTTGCCCAGATCCACACCGAGGTCCTTGGCGAGCCTCCTCACATAGGGCAATGCCAGGACCTCTCCTTCACCCTTTGCCTCCTCGTCAGGAGGCGCCTCTTCGAGGGTCCCCACAACTCCCACCGAGCCCCGGGCCGCCACCTCTACCTGGCCCACCTCATGGGCGGGCTTCTCACCAGGCTCGCCGAAGATAGCGATCACCTCTCCCACACCTACCCTATCCCCCTCCTTGGCCAGAAGGGCCAAGACCACTCCTGTTGTAGGAGAGGGAATCTCCACCAAGGCCTTGTCCGTCTCCACCTGGACGAAAGGCTCTCCCTCCTTGACGAGGTCGCCCACTGTCACGAGCCACTTCACTATCTCCCCCTCTACTAGACCCTCTCCCAAATCCGGCAGCCGAAATTCCACAGCCATGTCTCACTCTCCCTCATGGATGGTGTCTCTGCGGGATTCCAGAACCAAGCCCTCAAAATTCCATCACCTCTCTTATGCCCCTCCAGATCCTCTCTGGGGTGGGAAGGTAGTGAGATTCCAGCTTGGCTAGGGGCACCACAGTATCGAATCCCGTGACCCTCACGACAGGTGCCCTCAGATGAAGCAAGGCCTCCTCTTGGATTCGGGCTGCTATCTCGGCTCCCATGCCGCATGTGCGAGGGCCCTCGTGGACCACCACAGCCCTTCCCGTCTTCCTCACAGATGTCACGATGGCCTCGCTATCCAGAGGGGAGAGGGTCCTCGGATCTATTATCTCCGTCTCTATGCCCTTGGAAGAGGCTATCTCCGATGCCCTCTCAGCCTCTCTGACCATTGCGCCCCAGGCCACCACAGTCACATGTGATCCCTCTCTAACCTTCCTCGCCTCTCCCATGGGAACCGTATAGGGCTCATCGGGCACCTCCTGTCTGAAGGCCCTGTAGATTCTCTTGGGCTCGAGGAAAAGGACAGGGTCTGGATCCCTTATGGCCGAGATGAGCAAGCCCTTGGCATCGTAAGGGGTGGAAGGATATACGACCTTTATGCCAGGTGTGTGGACTAGGACCGCCTCCGTGGCCTCCGAGTGGTGTTCAGGGGCCCGGATCCCGCCTCCGTACGGGATCCTTATGACCAGGGGGGCGGAGAATCTCCCCCTGGATCGCGTCCTAATCCTGGATACATGGGAGATTATCTGGTCCCAAGCAGGGGGCATGAAGCCGTCGAACTGGATCTCAGCAACGGGCCTCATCCCATTGAGAGCTAGTCCCAGGGCCACACCCACTATGCCCGACTCCGCCAAAGGCGTATCCACCACCCTCTCAGGCCCGAACTTCTCCTGAAGGCCCTCAGTGGCACGAAAAACACCACCCTCTCTCCCCACATCCTCCCCCAGGACCATGACCGATGGATCCCTCTCCATCTCCTCCATCAGGGCAGCCTGTATCGCCTGAACAATGGTGAGCCTCGCCATGGGTCATCGCTCCGTGCTTTTGAGGAATTCTCGGTACTCGCGCATTTGGGCCTCCAGGCTCGGGGGCATCTGCGCAAAGGTATAGGTGAACATGTCCTCGATGGCGGGGTCAGGAAAGCTCTCCGCTTCCTTTACCAACCTGTTCACCCTCTCCTCGGCATAGAGCCTCACGGACTCCTCCATCTCCTCATCCCACAGACAGCAATTTCGCAAGTAAAGCCTGGTCCTCACGAGAGGGTCCAGGGGTTTCCACTCCTCCACCTCCTCCTCGGATCGGTACTTGGTGGGATCATCTGCGGTTGTGTGGGGGCCGAGCCTGTACGTCACTGCCTCGATCAGGGTGGGCCCTTCACCCTCCATCGCCCTTTTTCTGGCCCATCTAGTGGCAGCGTACACAGCCACCAAGTCATTGCCGTCCACCAGGATTCCAGGAAACCCGTAAGCTAAGGCTTTCTGGGCAATGGTCTTCGATGCCGTCTGGGCTCGCCTGGGAACGGATATGGCGTACTGATTGTTCTGGCAGAAGAAGATGACGGGCACCCGGAAGACCCCAGCCATGTTCATTGCCTCGTGAAAATCGCCCTTGGATGTCCCCCCATCGCCGAAGTACGCGAGGGAGCAGGAGCCCTCGCCTCTGAGCTTGCTCGCCCATGCAAACCCAACGGCGTGCAGGGCATGGGTACCGACGGGGATGGAGATGGGAAGGACCCTCACCCCCTCGGGGAATCTCTGACCTCCCTCGTTTCCCATCCAGTAAGCGAACAGCATTGCCATGGGGACTCCCCTCATGTACATGGCAGCCGTCTCCCTGAATGAGGGAAAGATCCAGTCCCCTTCTTCCAAGGCAACCGCGCTTCCCACCTGGGCCGCTTCCTGTCCCATGAATGGAGCATAGGTTCCCATCCTTCCCTGGCGTTGGAGTTGCACGGCTCTCTCATCAGCCAGTCTCAGGAAGATCATCTCCCTGTATAGGGCCTGGATCTTCTCATCCGAGAGTTCGGGGGGTCTGAGGGCCTCCTCCATCGAACCGTCGGGATGGAGAATCCTCAGCATCTCGATGCCATCCAAGATCGAAGGATCGAATATCCCATTCATCGGTGGAGCTCCTTTTCATCGGCCACCGAGGGCCCATTGTCTCAGCCTCTCGTAACTCACCGCTCCACAGAGCCATTCTCCGGTTTTCGTGTTGAAAAAGAAAGGCACTCCACCGCACCTGCCTTGATCGTATTCCCTCATGAGTCTCGCGTTGGCCTCGTTGTGCCAGACCTCCAGTTTCGCCACCTCCACCCCTTCCTCCTCCTCCAATCTCCTCACAAGAGGCTCCATGGATTTGCAGTGAGAACATTCGTTGCCGTAGAACTCTATGAGATGGAACTCCCTTTTCATCTTCTCCCCTCCTTCTCGATGCGGGCCCATGGCCCTAACGGGTTTCCGCTTCCTTCCTCATTTCCCTGGCAACTACCCTTCGCATGATCTGAGAGGTCCCCTCGTAGATCTGTATCACCTTCGCATCCCTCATGAGTTTCTCCACTGGGTGCCACTTGGTATAACCCATGCCCCCGTAGACTTGGACAGCATCCGTTGTCACTTTCATGGCCACATCTGCTGCCAGGGCCTTGGCCAAGGCTGCCTCCTTGGTGTTCCTTTCCCCCTGGTCAGCTATCCAGGCGGCTTTCCAAGAAGCGAGCCTCGCAGCCTCTATGGATATGGCCATGTCGGCCAGGATGGTCTGTATGGCCCCGTGGCCGAAAATGGGCATCCCGAATTGGACCCTCTTGCAAGCGTAGGCTGTAGCCAGCTCCATGGCCGACCTGGCCAGCCCCACTGCTGCAGCTGCCATTATCGGCCTCGTTACATCCAAGGCAGCCATGGCCTTCTTGAACCCATCCTCCTCTGCTCCCAGGAGGTTCTCCTGCGGGACTTTCACGCGGGAGAAGGTCACTGGCGCGGTGTTGGAGGCCCTCTGGCCCATCTTCTCTATGGCCTCGCCCGGGTGAACCCCTTCGAGCTCTCTCGGGACCAAAAAGGCCATGATCCCCTTGTGTCTCATAGATGGATCCCTCGTGGCGAAGACCAGATACAGATCCGCGTATGAACCATTTGTTATCCACATCTTGGTTCCATCGATGATGTAGTGCCCGTCCGATGCCACTGCTTTTGTCCTCATGGAGGAGGGATCCGATCCCGCCTCCCTCTCACTGAGACAATAGGATGCCAGCCTGAAATCCGAGCTGAAGGGGCTGAGGAACCTCTCCTTCTGCTCAGGGGTTCCGAACCTGACCACGGGGTAGAGGGCCAGGGTATTGACAAATATGGAGACATAGATCCCCATGCAACCCGCTGCCAGCTCCTCTGCCTCTATGCAGGTATCCAGGACCTTGAGCCCCCTGCCTCCCCACTCCTTGGGAACCAGGGGGGTGAAGTACCCTTCCCTGTGGGCCTCCCTGAGCACGTCCCAGGGAAAGCTCCCATCCCTATCATGGAGGGGAGCCACAGGGGCCATCACTTCCCTGGCGAATTTCCGGGCCTTGGCCTGGATTTGCCTCTGCTCTTGCGAGAGCTCGAAGCTTATCATTTGGCGCCTCCGTATGAGTAGATGCCCTTTCCCACCTTCTTTCCCAGCCACCCAGCCTCGACCAGACGAACGAGAAGGGGACACGGCCTGTACCTCTCACCGAATGCCTCCTCGAGGACCCTCATCACCGAGAGCACGGTATCCAAGCCCACAAAATCCGCGAGCTCCAGGGGTCCCATGGGGTGGTTGGCTCCCATTCGCATTATGCTATCTATCTGTTCCGCACTTCCCAAGCCCTCGTAGAGAAGCCAGATCCCCTCGTTCATGTAATTGAAGATGAGTCTGCTCGAGATGAAACCGGGAAAGTCACGAGCTTCCACAGGCGACTTGCCCATCCTCTGGGCAAGATCCCATGTGATGGAGAAGACCTCATCCGAGGTGTGGGCTCCCCTCACAATCTCCACAAGCTTCATTACGGGCACTGGGTTGAAAAAGTGCATGCCTATGACCCTCTGGGGCCTACTCACAGAGGAAGCCAGCTTGGTGATGGAGATGGACGATGTGTTGGAGGCGAATATGGTGTCTTCACCCACAATTCCCTATACCCGATCCCATCTGCCCAGCTCCTATCACTCCCAGGGTTGAAATTTCCATGGTAGGCCTCCTTCAGTTGTTCTCCCCCTTTGATTGCCTTTCCAGGGGCCCTTACTTGAGTTTTACACAACTGGAGAAGGCATCAAGGGGAGCATCCTTGAAGAGCTCGGGGTTGCAAGACCCCCTCGGATGAGGACTTGATCATACTATAAAAGTCGAGTACACTCGCCGCGTCTGGAAGAAAGGACCCCGAAGGTGGAGGAAGGCCATGAGGAAGATCCTTGTCCACGTTCTCTTTCTCTCTTTCTTGGCCCTCAGCCCTGAAGCCAACTCTGGGGCAAAGGCCAGTTCCCCATCCTTCAGACAGGAAGGTCAGCTCGAGTGCTATTCCTGCCACCCAGAGATAAAGGAGTTCCGCTCCAAAGGGAAGCATATGGGGGTCAGCTGTGAAAACTGTCATGGGAGGCTCACGGAACATCTCAAGGACCCATCCCAGTTGCCCGAGACGAGGACGGATCACGCGGCTTGCGGCAAATGCCACAAGGAGCAGTACGAATCCTTTGTGGCTCCGAACCTCTTGTCCAAGGCCAGGGTGGAGAAGGCAAGCTTCAGGAGCAGGTCCCCACTGTTCGATAAGCTCGTCATGCCCCACGGTTTCACCAAGGAGCATGCCGAGCCCAGGAGTCATGTCTTCGCTCTCCTGGATCACCTATTGGTGGACCGGGCCTACGGTGGCAGGTTCCAGCTCAAGGACTGGACCAAGATAAGCGATGCCAAGGCGGTGGAGAGGAATGTGTGGGATGTGCTACTGGACAAGGAGCCAGGGACCAATGATCAGAAGGTCTTCCTTCCCCAGACGGCAACTGCTGCCAATCCAGTCTGCCTGAGCTGCAAGACCCAGGATCACATTCTCAAATGGAAGTACTTGGGAGACAAGGACAGTCGAGCCAAATGGGATCGGACTTCCAAGGTCGTCGAGTTTGTGAGAGATCTCAAGCACCCTATAAACTGCTACGTGTGCCACGATCCCCATTCGGCTGGCCCGCGCGTCGTGAGGGATGCCCTGATAGAGGCTGTTGTGGACAGGGGCGAGGGGACCTACCCTTACGACAAGGAGAAGAGCAAGAAAACGACCATGACCAAGTACGTGTTCAGGGATTTTCGGGCCATAGGTCTGCTCAACAGGGGGGACTCGGTCCTCATGTGTGCTCAGTGCCATGTGGAGTACAACTGCAATCCAGGCCACGACCCGCGAACTGGAGAGGCCGTCACAATGGCAGACAGGAGGGCGAACCTTTTCCCGTGGGTGAACGTGTTCGACTATAACGAGAAAATGAGGGCTTACAATTTCAAGGATTTCAAGCACGCAGTCACAGGCGCCTCCCTCTCGAAGCTCCAACATCCCGAGGTGGAGACCTTCTGGATGAGCAAACACGAGAGAGCCGGAGTTGAATGCAAGGACTGCCACATGCCCAAGGTGAAAAAAGGAAAGAAGACCTACACCTGGCATGGACAAAGAAGCGCTCGCTACCTGATAAAAGACACCTGCACCAGGTGCCACAAATACTGGACGGAGAGAGAGGCTGAATATCAGGTCGACGCTATCCAGAACTATATCAGAGGGAAAATGACAAAGGCTGAGTTCTGGCTCGCACAATTCATAGACACCTTTGCAAGGGCAAAGGAAAGGGGTGTGGAGGAAGAGGTCCTCAAGGAGGCCAGGAAGATTCACGACCAGGCTCACATATATTGGGAGTGGTGGACCGCGGAGAACTCGGACGGTTTCCACAACCCCGAGATGGCGAGAGAGTCCCTGACGAGATCCATTGACTTGTCTCAAAAGGGCATAAAGCTTTTGGAGGAAGCTTTGGCAAAGGCCCCTAAGGGTCAGTGAAAAAGCGCCTTCCTGAGGAAGAGAAAGCCAAGGACTCATTCCTGTGAGGAAAAGGAAACCTCCCTCGAGGGGGCTTGCCCCGCCCCCCCCGAACCGGGGCATGGCATCTATCGAGGCACCTCCCCATGGGGCTATCGGTAGCCTCCCGGCAATCAAATGCCTCGGCGCACGAGCTGCCTTTCTACGGGGAGGCACAGGGGGCTCAGCCGCGAAGCGCCTCCCTCCCAACAAGGGTCCCCTCCCCAAAGCCACGTCCTTTCCTCTAGGGGCGTCTTACCTAGAGTCTGGCGCCGATAGAGGCCCTTCTGAGCGCCAGGGTGGCCCTCAGGGTTCGGGGCTCGGATCTTCGCATGGGAACTCGAGCCATCTTTTTGGACTTGCACGCTGAGGCAGGATAATATAAAGTTGAGCGAAAAGATAAGGTCTTCTGGATCCCAGCTTCTGGCCCCAGCCGAGAATGGAGCCAGATGCGGTGCCATCGAGTTCCATCGCCGGGCGAGCCCTGGGCGGATTTCGGATCTAGGGGGCAAGGAACAGGAGGGAACATGGCTGTGATATTGGACATGAGGGAATTCCTCGAGGCCAAGTCCAGGGGATGGACCCACAAAAACTTCGGGAAGGAGGCACGTAGGATGGCAAAGAAGATACTCATTGTGGATGACGAGCCGGATATGGTGCTTTTTTACAGAACTGTTCTCGAGGAGAAGGGCTACGAGGTCCGTGGCCTGACGAGTGCCCAGGAGGCCATCTCGGCTCTCGACAAAGAGCGGCCGGACCTCATTCTTCTTGACCTTGTAATGCCCGATAAAACGGGGATAACCCTCTTCAGGGACCTCAAGAAGGATGAACGGTACAAAGACATTCCCATTGTGCTCATAACAGGGATAAAGGACGTGATGGGGGGAGACCACAAGAAATTCTTCGAGGGGCTCAAGACAAGGGTACCGGCTGCGTACCTGGAGAAGCCCGTGGCCCCCAAAACCCTCCTGGACACAGTGGCGAGGGTCTTGGGGAGTTGATCTGCCCGACCCGAGATGATCCCCCTTGACAGAGGAGCACACGGAGCCAAGGCATCGCCTGGCACCTTTGGGTCTGGAACTCTGAAAGTCCCCTGGAGCAAGTCCCTGGGCCTCAAGCTTTGCACTCTCTTGGGGGTCGCCATAGGAGGGGCCACCTTGCTCTTTTTCCTCTATTTTCTGGGCTACGAGACGAGGGCCCTCAGGGACGCAGCGGAAAAGGAGCTTGTGGATCTCACGGGCATCGTGCTCAGGAACACGAAGAGGAGCATGCAGGCCAACCACCCCGAGGGCACAGAGGACATAATAAGGACCGTGGGAGAGCAGAAGAACATACTGTCAGTGAGAATCTACACTCGATATGGGGCTGTCCGTTACCGAGGGGGGCCCCAGGATCCCAGAGCTCCTGTGGGGGTCGATGCGCCGACTTGCGTAGTCTGCCACAGAGACCATCCCCCAAAAATACCCCTCCAGGCCAAAGACATGATCTTCGAGGACCGCCAGAACGGAACGAGGGCGATTGCCATAGTGGCCCCCATATTTGGAGAGAGGAGCTGCTACGAAGCCCCATGTCATGTGCATCCCCAGGAACACAAGCTTCTGGGGGTGCTCGAGATAAGGAGATCTCTCGAGGACTTGGATGAAGCTGTGAGAAAGGGAAGTCGTAGGCTTGCCCTATTCGGATTGGGAGTATTCATCCTCACGGCCTCTGCGAGCGTTTTTTTCGTTCTCAGAGCCATTTACAGGCCTGTCAGCCATTTGGTCCAATCAGCGAGCAGAATAAGCCAAGGGGATTATGGGGCAGAGATCGACCTGGACAGGCAAGATGAGCTGGGCGAGCTGACCCGCGCATTCAATCATATGAGCAGGAGCATCCAGGAAAGGGAGAGGAAGCTCTTCCAGAGCAGGGAAGAGTTCAGGACCCTGTTCGATGAGGTGCCAGCCTTGATCCTGGTGCTGGATAGGGAGCTCAGGATCAGCAAGTGCAACAAACTCTTCAGGGAGGTCCTGGGAGAAAGGGTGGGGGAGTTCTGTTTCCAGACCTGGGATTCCCAGAACACCCCCTGCACCGGTTGCCCCGCCATCCGATGCCTCGAAGATGGAGGAGTGTGGAGCATAGAACAGACAAGGAGGCTTCCTTCCGGAAAAAAGAGGACTTTTCTCATACATGCAGCGCCTCTCAAGGGCCAGACGGGCCAAATAGAGGCTGTCATGGAGATACTCACGGATATCACCCCCATAAAGGAGTTGCAAAGGGAACTCGTCCTCCTGGGGGAGACCGTAGCCGGAATATCCCATACCATAAAGAACATACTGGGGGGCCTTGAGGGAGGGATATACGTGGTGGATGCGGCCTTGGGGAGGCAGGATGCCCAGCTTCTGGGCAAGGGATGGAACATGGTCAAAGGCAACGTCGCCAGGATCTCGAAGCTCGTGAGGGACATCCTCTACCTCTCCAAGGAGAGGAAGCCTGTGAGGGAGGAAGTGGATCCTCAGTGGATTTGCAAGGAGGTGGTGGAGCTCGCCTCGAGCATGGCCTCGCAGGCGGGGGTGGCTTTGGAGCTCGAGTCAACAGAACCCTCGGGGACCATTTTGGTGGATCCCATGGGCATCCACAGCGTCCTCATGGACCTCGTGACCAATGCCATAGAGGCATGTCAGTCCAAGCCCGGTCAGGACTCCCATAAAGTGACTGTGAGGTGTATGTTCAGGGAAAGTGGCGAAACAGTCCTGGAGGTGAGGGATACGGGCCCCGGTATACCCGAAGAGATAAGGGACAAGCTCTTTGTGAAATCCGTGACCACCAAAGGCTCCAAGGGGACTGGTCTCGGCCTTCTCGTCGCCAAGAAGATAGTGGATGAGCACGGTGGATCCCTGGAAGTAGAGAGTATACCGGGAAAGGGCAGCACCTTCCGGGTAGTGCTCCCAGTCCTTGGCCCAGATGCTCAATTCTCGCAGTCTTCCCCAACGGCCCAGGATCGGGGAGCTTCACTTCGGAATGATTCCATGGTCTAGCCACGAACCTGCGCCAAAAGGGGGCTTTCGAGGCTCACGAGGGCAGACCACTTCCTTCCTTGCTCCTTGATCTTTGCCAACGACTCAGGACCACGGACTGCACAAGGGCTGCCATTCCCAGCCAGAAGAAGCTCAGGACCAGGGCGAGACCCCTTCCCTGAAAAAGGTCGATAAAGACTATCTTGAGGACCAGGACGATCCCCAGGAGAATGGCCAAGTTGCGAACCTCTCGTAGCCGTCTCAAGTAACCGAAGAAGCAGAGGGCCATCGTGAAAGAGCTGAGAAGCCCTGTTTGCACGGATATCCAGAGACCATCTTTGCCTCCCACAATGGGGGCTAGGAGAGGATAACAGAGGAGATTGGAGATGGACAAAGCGCAGAAGACCGAGGAACTCAAGGGGAGCAGGGCGAGAAGGTCTTTGGGGTCATGCTCCCACAGCGCTTTCGGGGGAAGACCCTCAGGGGGCTCCTTCCTGGATACGAGGTAATGGCTCGAGCTCACAAAAAAGACCAAAAGAACAAGGACCAGGGCCGTCGTGGACAGGCCGGAGATGTCTCGATCCCAAAGCCAAAGACCCGCGAAGATGGCAGGGTAGGTCTGGATCAAGTGGGCGAAGACCCGAAGGGGGCCATGGCCCCATCTTCTGGCCAAGGCCAAAAACAGGATTCCCATCAAGGAGATTAGGGGCAAGGATGGGAGAAGGCTCCCCAGGAGATCCGGAAGAGCCATGCCCAGAAGGCAAACCCCCGCAAGGGAAAAACCCACTGGGACCATCTTCGCTTCCTTCTTTGCAAGGGGCCACACGATGAGAAGATGCACTGCGGCCAAGGAGGTACCTGCCAGTCCCAAAACCGGCAACTCCCCGGATTCCACACTCAAGACCTCCCGAGCGAGAAGATAGGCCAAGGCCGAAGCCATTGCTGGTGCTAGGGCCTCGGGCACTGAGATCTTCCAACTCTTCCAGGAGAGCGCCTTCCAGAGGGAGGTTGCGGAAATGACGATGAGAAAAAGCCCTGTGAAAGGGAGAAATAGGAGAGAAGAGAGGGGCTCGGAATGGGTCTCTCCTATCCTCAGGGCATGGGTGATCTTGCTCGACCACATGGCCAGAGACAAAGTGGCCCCGGCCATCACCAACCATCTGGGCCAGGCCCTCTTCGTCGAGAACCCCTCCCAAGAGGAGATCACCACAGCTAGAAGCATCAACCCCATGGAAAGGGGCCAATTGGGATAAGGATGACCGAGAAGGGCCGCTGTCAAACTCATCCCCACAATGCCGATGGTGCCGAGGCCTCTTGCTGAGAAGATCCGAGCCATTGCAGCGCCTGAGACTCCTACCCCAGCTAGGACCAGATAAGCCTCCATTGTGTCAATGCTTTTCAGCCTCTCGTGTCCCTCCAGGACTATGGAATAGGCGAAAAGGATCCCACATGCGCTCAAAACCACAGCCAAAGGGCTCCTCCTCCTATAGGAGAGGGCGCCTCCCAGGACCAAAAGCCCACAGTACGAGATTCCCACCCAGGAGCCCATTCTCACGTCCCAGATTTGACCGTCCGTGAGGGCCCTGAGCACAAATGCCAAAACCAAAAGGAAACATAGGGCCGCCCCCCGGGAGAGAAGGAAAGTCCTCCCAGCCCAATGGATCAGCTCCTCATCCGGCTCCGAAGGGGGTACTGGTCGGGACAAAGGGGGTGTCTTGTCCGGGAAAGGAAGCCTGAAGTAGGAGTAGAGGAATTCGAGCCTCTGCTCCATGCGCTCTAACTTGCGCTCCAATTCCTCCAATCTGGCATCCGGAGAGATCGGGCCTCTCGGTTCCATCTCTAGAACCTTCCCACCAAGAAGATCGAGGGAGACGGCGCCACTGTATCACGTTGTAGTATTAAACGCAACACCCATTGGGGTACAGGCACCACCTGTCAGGTTCAGGAAATTGGGGGAGAGTCTCCGGGAATCCCCGTTCCCTTAGAATTTTTTGGGAGAGAGAAATTTTTGGGTTGACAGCTCTATCACATCGTGATATACAAGATGAGAACCTTGCGGAAGGAGGTGAGGCCATGGAAATGGACATGCAAACTTGTAGCGACATGCGGAGAAAGGAGAGAGCCACTCCCAGGGGATGGAGACCGGGGGGCTCTGGCGGAGCGAAAAGACTAGGGATTGACTGGGCTTAGGCCCTTCAGCCCACCTTCGTGACCCACCGCTCAGGACGATTTTCCCCGACTCTCCACAGAGAATCACCCCTGGCATAGCTCGAAGAACGAATCAGACGGAATCGAAGTGATCTCATCACGAGAAAGGAGACGATTGCCATGGGGTACTCCACAGGACTTGTGTGTCGAGTTTGCGGAAAGAGGTATGAGGAATCTCCCCTCTACGTGTGCGAGGATTGTTTTGGGCCACTGGAGGTGACTTACGATTACGAATTTTTGGGAAGGAAATTTTCCCCTGAGACCATATCGCGTGGTCCCAAGAGCATGTGGCGTTACTGGCCCCTCCTTCCCCTTCAGGGCGAGCCCAAGGTGGGGTTGGAAGTGGGATTTACCCCCCTTTTTCATGCCAAGAGGCTAGGGGATGCACTGGGGCTAAAGAGGCTTTTCATAAAAAATGATGCTGTGAACCACCCCACCCTCTCTTTCAAGGACAGGGTCGTTGCAGTATCGGTCTCCAAGGCAGTGGAGTTCGGTTTCGATACAGTGGCCTGTGCTTCCACGGGAAACCTCGCCAACTCCCTGGCTGCTCAGGCAACTGCCGCCGGGCTTAGAAGCCTCATCTTCATCCCAGCAGATATAGAGGAGGCCAAGATAGTGGGAACCTCGGTATACGGTACAGAAGTGGTCGCAGTCAGGGGAAACTACGACCAGGTAAATCGGCTGTGCTCCGAGGTGGCATCCCAATACCAATGGGCATTCGTGAACATAAACTTGAGACCCTATTATTCCGAGGGTTCCAAGACCTTCGCATTCGAGATAGCGGAACAGCTCGGCTGGCAATGCCCCGACCACATAGTGATACCCGTTGCGGGATGCTCCCTCCTCACCAAGATATGGAAGGGCCTCACGGAACTCGAGGAACTGGGATGGATTCCAAAGAACAAAGCTAGGCTATATGCTGCCCAGCCAAGTGGTTGCTCTCCAGTGGCGACAGCTGTCAAAAATGGCTGGGACACTATAAAGCCCGTCAAGCCCAATACCATAGCCAAGTCCCTGGCCATAGGAAATCCAGCCGACGGACTGTTCGGTCTTCGCGCCATAAGGCAAAGTGGGGGATACGCGGAGGACGTCTCCGACCGAGAGATCATAGAGGGTATCCTCTTGCTCGCGAAAACCGAGGGCGTATTCACCGAGACAGCGGGAGGGGTGGTGGTGGCAGCAACCCGAAAGCTCGTGAGAGAGGGAAGGATAGGCAAGGATGATCTCACGGTACTGGCCATAACGGGAAACGGACTGAAGACCCAGGATGCCTTGGTGGGCGCAACCCGAAGACCTTCCACAATAGACCCCACCTTGGAAGATTTCGTGGCGCTGGAGGAACAAAAAGAAAGGAGGCAGAGGGAAAATGTCAGTCTTGGTTAGAATCCCGACACCCCTTCGAAGATTCGTTGATGGAAACTCCATCCTTGAGGCTCGAGGGAAAACAGTGTCCCAAGTGCTGGGAGACCTCTCCCAGAGATACCCTGGGGTGGGCGAGAGGCTCTACGATGGAGGCAGCCTGAGGCCCTTTATCAACATCTACCTCAACAACGAGGACATAAGGTTCCTTCAAGGAGAAGGGACCGCAGTGAAGGATGGGGATGTCATCTCCATTGTCCCTGCCATAGCAGGAGGGTGAGGGAGGGAGAAGATGTTCTGGCTCACCGAGGAACAGATACGCAGATATAGCAGGCACATTATCTTGCCAGAGGTGGGGGGAAAAGGCCAGAGGAAGCTCATGGCCTCCAAGGTCCTCCTAGTGGGGCTAGGAGGCCTAGGGTCCCCAGCAGCCCTTTATCTGGCAGCAGCTGGGGTAGGGACCTTGGGACTCGTGGATTTCGACACCGTGGAGCTCAGCAATCTCCAAAGACAAGTCATTCACACGACCCAGGACTTGGGGAAACCCAAGGTCGTATCCGCCAGGGAAACCATAAATGCCATAAACCCAGATGTCCGAGTCGAGCAATGGCCCGAGAGGATATCCGCAGCCAACATAAGGGAGATAATCCAGGACTTCGACGTCGTCCTGGACGGCACGGACAACTTCGCGACCAGATTTCTCCTCAATGATGCCTGTGTCCTCATGGGCAAGCCTCTAGTGTACGGGGCTGTGTTTCGCTTCGAGGGGCAGGTGAGCGTTTTTCTTCCCAAGGAAGGACCATGTTACAGGTGCTTCGTCCCCAAGATGCCTCCTCCTGGCTCAGTGCCGAGCTGTCAGGAGGCGGGGGTTCTGGGCATCCTGCCGGGGATAATAGGGCTCATTCAGGCAACGGAGACCCTCAAGCTTCTCCTGGGAATAGGAAAACCCCTTGTGGGCCGCCTCCTCCTCTTCGATGCCCTGGAGATGGAGTTTCAGGAGGTGAGGCTCAGAAGGGACCCCCTGTGCCCTGCTTGCGGAGAGGAATCCAGAATAGAGGAGCTCGCGGATTATGAGTTCTCGTGCGAAGTCAGCGCCCACAGATAAGGGGCGTCCCAGGAAGTTGGCAATACTGCTTCTTTCGGATGAGAAGCCGAGGGATCTGGATCACCTCTGGCGGCTTTGCGCCGAGGCAAAAGGGAAAAACGTGGAGATCGAGCTTTTCCTCATGGCCGAAGGTGTCAAGTACCTGCCAGATCCCAGGCTCCAATTGGCCAAAAAGCACGGTGCGAGGGTGAGCTTTTGCGCCCTCAACGCCATGGAAAGGGGCATGAATCTCCTCGATGGATACCCGTGGGGATTCGAGGAAAGCAGCCAATATAAACTGGCCTGCATGATGGAGGAGTCGGATGTGTTCATCGCCCTCTCTTGAGGTGCCAGTGAGGGAGAGAAAGAGGATATCCGTGGTCGTAGGCTCTCATCCCTCCAAGGGCAAAAAGGCCGTCGAGGCTGCGAGGATGGCAGTGGGCCTCACCTTGAGAAATCCGCAGGTGCATCTTTTTCTCGTTGGCTCTGGCACCAAGTGGCTTCTCGAGGAGGCGGAAGAGAAAGCCCATCTGGAGTTCCGCAAACACCTGGATGCCCTCCTGGAGATGGGCTGCCCTGTGGTCGTGGAGAGGGGGAAAGGGGCATCTGAGGAGACGATCTTATGGAAGGAAGGGGTGGAATCATGGGAGTTTCCAGACATCGTGAAGTTCGTCGCTGACTCCCATGTGGCCATCCTTGTCGAAGACTGATTGGGGAGGCAAAATCCATGAACCGTGTGATTCCCAAATCCCCTGCCACACCAGGGCTGGATGTCCTTGGGGAGCCATATCCATGGAGAAGGAAAGTCCTCCACATCACAAGGGGCTCGTGGGGAAGGCTTCTCGAGGAAATTCTGGAATATCAGATGGAGCAGAGCGACATCACCATAGTGTCCCTGGAAGGCGAGAGAGGTGTCCTCGAGGCTCGGGACCTGTCCCTTTGCAGGGACACGGCTCAAGGGTGGAGAGGGGATGGGTCCAGGGAGATAGGATACCCGGAGCTCCTGGATCTCATCCTGGATGCAGATAGGATCTTCGTATGGTGAATAGGGAGGGAACCCGGATGGAAGCGCCTGCGAGGGGAGAGAGAGGGAGGACATTGGATTTGAGGGGCGAAGTCTGCCCTTATACTTTCGTCAAGTCCAAGCTCGCCATGGAAGAGATGGCAATGGGCGAGGTCCTGGAGGTCCTTGTGGATTTTCCCCCTTCTGCGAAGAACGTCCCCAGAAGCATGGAGATGGAAGGCCAAGAGGTCCTGGGAGTCGAGGAGATCTCTCCCAGCACCTGGAGGATAAGGGTCAGGAAAACCAAGGGCTGAGGTGCAACGGGGATCTTAGATGACGCCCTTTTGCCTGAGCTCCTGGATCTCCCGTGGATCCATTCCCAGAAGTTTCGAGAGGACCTCCTCTGTGTGTTGGCCCAGGAGGGGAGGAGGCTGCCTCAGGGAACCAGGGGTGGAACTCAGGTTCACGGGGATTCCCGTCACCTTGATCCTGCCAGCCCTGGGATGTTCCAGCTCCTGGACCATCCCGAGGGCAATGGTCTGGGGAGCTGTCAGGGCCTCCCCCACTGTCCAGACAGGACCATTGGGGATCCCGGCTCCGTCGAGGATCTTCCTCAATTCCTCTGTCGTGAACTTGACTGTTCGCTCCTCTATGATCTCCACCAGAGCCGGCCTGTTCTGGACCCTCTTGGGATTGGTGTCGAATCGGGGATCCTTCTCGTAGTTTTCCAGCCCCATCACTTTGCAGAAGGTGGACCAAAGGGCATTGTTACCCACTGCGATATTGATGTGGCCATCCTTTGTCTTGAAGCTCTCGTAAGGGGCGATGAGGGGATGCTGATTCCCTTGAGGTCTGGGAGACTCGCCCGTGGCGAAGAACCTCCCCGCCTGGAAGGTGAGCTGGGCTATTTGGCTCTGAAATAGAGAGGTCTCCACCTTCTGCCCTTGACCGCTCCTCTCCCTGTGGAAGAGGGCCACCATGATCCCGTATGCGGCGAACATCCCAGCTGTTATATCAGCTTGCGCGATTCCCACCCTGTAAGGCGGACCTCCTATGGGACCCGTGACGCTCATTATCCCGCCCATTCCCTGGGCTATGAGGTCGTATCCCGGCCTCTGGGAATCCGGGCCTTTGGGACCGAAACCAGTTATGGCGCAGTATATGAGCTTGGGGTTGAGCCCCTTGAGGGAATCGTATCCGAGGCCCAGCTCCTCCATTGTTCCAGGCCTGAAGTTCTCGACAAGCACATCGGACTTCTTAGCCAGCTCCCGGAATATCTCCTTTCCCCTCGGATCCTTGAGGTTGAGGGTGATGCTCAGCTTGTTTCTGTTCACACTGAGGAAATAGCTGCTCTCCCCCTCCTGAAATGGCGGCCCGTAGTGGCGCGCCTCATCACCTGTTCCCGGGATTTCGAGTTTTATGATCTCAGCACCCATATCCCCCAGCATCATGGTGCAGTAAGGCCCAGCAAGGGCCCTGGAAAGATCCAAGACCCTTATTCCCTCGAGGGCAGGTCCCATGGGATTCTACCTCCTTTCCCAAGCCTCCCGGGCTTCTCCATTTGCCTGTGTCTACCTCGGGTGTGTGGGGCCCTTCACTTCCTCTCGCAGAGCTCCAATAGGACCCCATGGGTCTCTTTGGGATGTATGAAAGCTATGCGAGCACCACCAGCACCGATTCTCGGCTTCTCGTCTATGAGCCTCACTCCCTTGGCCTTGAGTTCCTCCAAGGCAGAGTCCAAGTCATCGACCCTCAGGGCTATGTGCTGAACCCCTTCTCCCCTCGCCTCTATGAACTTGGCCACAGGACCATCTGGCGATGTGGACTCCAGTATCTCTATCTCCCCCTCTCCCAGGGGCAGGAAGGCCACCCTCACCTTCTGGTCCTCTATGGTCTCGAAGCCCTTCGCCTCCATTCCGAGCTTTTCCACGAAGAACTTGAGGGCCTCGGCCATGTCCTTGGATGCGACGCCTATGTGGTCTATGTGGAGTATCCTCATCTTTCCCCCTCGCCCCTCCTCTCGGAGCGGTCCTTCACGTTTTCCTCTATGAATTTGATGATGTCCGAGGTGAAAGATCCAGGCCCGAATATCTCCGCTATACCAGCGGCCTTGAGGGCTGGTATGTCCTCCTCTGGGATTATTCCACCTCCCAGGACCAAGATGTCGTCCACTCCCTTTTCCCTCAGGAGCTCCATGATCCTGGGGAAAAGATAATCGTGGGCTCCAGAGAGGCTGCTAAGACAGAGGACATCCACGTCCTCCTGTATCACCGCGTTGACCACCTGCTCGGGGGTCTGTCTTATCCCGGTATAGATGACCTCCATTCCCGCATCCCTCAAAGCCCTTGCCAAGACCTTGGCCCCCCTGTCGTGACCATCTAGCCCTGGCTTGGCAACCAAAACCCTTATCCTCCTCGAGGCTGCCATGGTGGGACCCTCCTCATATGATCACCGATGCCTGATATTCACCGAAAACCTCCCTGAGGACATCACATATCTCTCCAAGGGTGGCTTCGGATTTCACTGCTTCGAGGATGTGGGGCATGAGATTCTCTGTGCCCTCAGCGGCCTTCCGAAGCCCCTCCAACGCCCTCTTCACCCTCTCGGAATCCCTCTCCCTCTTGATCTTCTCCAGCCGCTGGAGCTGCCTCTCCCTGACAGCCGGGTCCACCCTGAGAATCGCCTTGAATGGTGGCTCTTGGACCTGGAACCGATTGACCCCTACCACCACCCTCTCCCCGGATTCCACCTCCCTCTGGTAAGCGTAGGCCGCTTCCTGTATCTCCTTCTGGATGAAGCCCAGCTCTATGGCCCTGGGAGAACCGCCCATCTCGTCTATCTTCCTTATGTAATCCATGGCCCTCTCCTCTATCTCGTTCGTGAGCCTCTCCACGTAGAAGGAACCTCCCAGGGGATCCACCGTCTCCGTGACCCCGAACTCATAGGCCAGTATCTGCTGGGTCCTCAAGGCTATTTGCACAGCCTCCTCTGTGGGGAGGGCCAGGGCTTCGTCCATGGAGTTGGTGTGGAGGGACTGGGTTCCCCCAAGGACTGCGGCCATCGCCTGGTACGCCACCCTGATTATGTTGTTCTTGGGCTGCTGGGCTGTGAGGGTGCAGCCAGCTGTCTGAGTGTGGAACCTGAGCATGCAGGAGCGAGGATTCTTGGCCTTGAACCTCTCCTTCATTATCCGGGCCCAGAGCCTCCTGGCCGCCCTGAACTTGGCTATCTCCTCGAAGAAGTCCAGATGACAGCAGAAGAAGAAGGCAAGCCTAGGGGCGAAGGCATCGACATCGAGCCCTGCCTTGAGCCCGGCTTCCACATAGGCTATGCCGTTGGCCAGGGTGAAGGCCACTTCCTGCACTGCAGTGCAGCCAGCCTCCCTCATGTGATAACCGCTTATGCTTATGGTGTTCCAGTTGGGGACCTCCTTGGAGCAGAAGGCAAAGATGTCCGTGACTATGCGCATGGAGGGCTCTGGAGGGAAGATGTAAGTTCCCCTGGATGTGTACTCCTTGAGGATATCGTTCTGGATGGTCCCGTTCAACTGATCCCCTCTGACCCCCTGTTCCTGGGCCACGGCCATGTACATGGCCAATAAGATGGCCGCAGGGGCATTTATGGTCATGGAGGTGCTCACCTTGTCCAGGGGGATGCCCTGGAACAGGATCCTCATGTCGTGGATGGAGTCTATGGCCACCCCGACCTTGCCCACCTCTCCGTACGCATTGGGATGGTCCGAGTCGTAGCCTATCTGTGTGGGAAGGTCGAAGGCTACACTCAGCCCCGTCTGGCCATGTTCCAGGAGATAGCGATAGCGTCTATTGGATTCCTCCGCTGTCCCGAACCCAGCGTACTGCCTCATGGTCCAGAGCTGCCCCCTGTACATGGTGGCCTGGACCCCCCTCGTGAAGGGATAGGCTCCAGGAAACCCCAGGTCCCTCTCGTAGTCGAGATCCGCCACGTGGAAGGGCAAGTAGACTCTCTCTATGGGGATTCCCGAGGTGTTCACAAAGGAGGGTTTTCTCTCCGGTCTTTTGGCCAGGGTCGGAGCTAGAGATTCCTCCCACCTTTTTGCGGCTTCCTTGAGTTCCTCGAGAGCCTTATCGTCGAACATGGCGCCACCCCTTCCTCTCGCTAAATGGCGAAACCAGAAGGCCATCAGAGGGGAATGTTCCCGTGCTTCCTCTGAGGCCTCACGTCCTCCTTGTCCTTGAGGAGCTCCAAGGCCCTTATGAGCTTTTTCCTCGTCTGCCTGGGCTCTATGATCTCGTCGATGTAGCCAAGGGAGGCGGCCCTATAGGGAGTAGCTATTGTCTCTCTGTATTCCTTCACGAGCCTCTCCCTCTCCTTCTCGGGATCCTCGGCAGACTGGATCTCTTTCCTGAAGATGATGTTCACTGCACCCTCTGGGCCCATGACAGCTATCTCCGCAGTCGGATAGGCGTAGTTTATATCGCCCCTCAGATGCTTGCTCGACATGACGTCGTACGCACCCCCATAGGCCTTTCTGGTTATGACCGTGACCTTGGGGACCGTTGCCTCGGAGTAGGCGAAGATTATCTTGGCCCCGTGCTTGATTATGCCCCTCTCTTCCTGATCGATGGCCGGAAGAAAACCAGGGACATCGACGAATGTCACAAGGGGAATATTGAAGCAGTCACAGGTTCGGACGAACCTCGCACACTTGAGCGATGCATCCACATCTATGCACCCTGCCAAGTGCATTGGCTGGTTCGCCACTATTCCCACAACCTGGCCATTCAGTCGAGCAAAACCCACTATCATGTTCCTGGCATAGTGCTCGTGGACCTCGAAGAAGTAGCCATTGTCCACGACCGTTCGTATCAATTTCTTCATGTCATAGGGTTTCTTCGGGTTTGCCGGGACCATTGTCTGGAGTGCCTCGTCTTCCCTCTCAGGGTCATCCGTCGGCTCCACCCTAGGGGGCTTCTCCTTCCAGTTTTGGGGAAGGAAGCTGAGAAGCTCCCTTATCCTCCTCAGACAGGACTCGTCATCGGGATCCACGAAGTGGGCCACACCGCTCTTCTGGGTGTGGACCTTGGCGCCCCCTAGCTCCTCGCTGGTCACCTCCCTGTGGGTCACTGCCTTGAGCACCTCCGGCCCTGTTATGTGGAGGTAGCTGGTCTTGTCCACCATCAGGATGAAATCAGTGAGGGCTGGAGAGTACACGGCCCCTCCCGCGCATGGACCCATTATGGCAGATATCTGGGGTATGACCCCCGAGCACATTACATTTCTGAGAAATATGTCGCCGTAACTGGCCAGGCTCACCACTCCTTCCTGGATCCTGGCCCCACCGGAGTCGTTGAGACCTATTATGGGACACCCTGCCTTCACAGCCAGGTCCATGATCTTGCACACCTTTTCCCCGAATGGCCCGCTCAGGGAACCACCGAATACCGTGAAATCCTGGGAGAAGACAAAGACGGGCCTTCCGTTTATCTTCCCATAGCCGGTGACCACCCCGTCCCCCAGGATCCTCTTCTTTTCCATCCCGAACTCGTAACAGCGGTGGACCACGAACTTGTCGAACTCCTCGAAGGTTCCAGGATCCAGAAGCTTGTGTATCCTCTCTCTGGCCGTGAGCTTCCCCTTGGCATGCTGGGCCTCTATCCTGTCCAGTCCCCCTCCCAGCTCTGCCTCAGCATTCATGGCCCTGAGCTTTGCATAGTGCTCCTCTAGCTCCATGCTATCCCTCCCTCGGTCATATCAGCTCAGGACACTGGCAACGAGCTCGGCCACTGCCTCTGGGGTCGAAGCCACTGGAATTCCAGCTGCCTTTAGCGCTGCTATTTTGTCCTGAGCCGTTCCCCTCCCTCCTGAAATTATGGCTCCCGCATGGCCCATCCTCTTTCCCTCGGGGGCGCTCAGGCCCGCAATCAGGGCGACAACCGGCTTGCGGAAATTCTCCTGGATGAAGGCCGCAGCCTCCTCCTCTGCTGTGCCTCCGATCTCCCCTATCATCACAACGGCCTCGGTTTCGGGATCCTTGGCAAAAAGCTCCAGGATATCCACGAAGGAGCTCCCCACGATGGGATCGCCACCGATCCCCACGCAGGTGGATTGACCGAGACCCCTTTGGCTCAGGCCATGGACAACCTCGTAGGTCAAGGTACCGCTTCTCGATACCACCCCCACGCTTCCCCTACGATGGATGTAACCTGGCATGATCCCCACTTTGGCCCTGTCAGGGGAGATCACTCCAGGACAATTGGGGCCTATGAGCCTTGTGCCTTTGCCCCTGAGGTATGCCTTCACCTGGATCATGTCCCGAACGGGTATCCCCTCGGTTATGCACACAATGAGCCCAACACCCTCCTCCGCTGCCTCCATGATGGCATCTGCCGCAGAAGGGGCAGGGACGAATATGAGGGAGGTATTCGCCCCTGTTTCCCTCACAGCTTCCCTCACGGTGTTGAATACAGGGATGCCCTCTACTGTCCTCCCTCCCCTCCCAGGGGTGACTCCAGCCACGACCTTGGTCCCATAATCCAAGCATTGTTTGGCGTGGAAGCTTCCTTCCCTGCCCGTTATTCCCTGAACCAGGACCCTCGTCTCCTCATCTACCAGGATGGCCATCAATTCCTCCCCAGAGTGCTCGCCAGTTTAGCCGCTTCCACCATGCTCTTTGCCACGTGGATTCTAAGACCACTCTCCTCCAATATCCTGTGGCCTTCTTGGGCGTTTGTCCCTTCGAGCCGAACCACTATGGGCACATGAACCTGGAGCTTTGAGGCCGCATCTACTATCCCCCTGGCGAGGACATCTCCCCTGGTTATTCCACCGAAGATGTTCACCAGTATCACCTTGACCTTTGGATCCTTGAGGAGGATCTCGAAGGCCCTCGATACCACCTCCTCCCTCGCCCCTCCTCCCACATCGAGAAAGTTGGCGGGTCTAGCCCCCACTTGAAGGACCACATCCATGGTGGCCATGGCTAGACCGGCGCCATTGACCATGCATCCGATGGTCCCATCCATCTTCACGTAACTCAGGCCATAGTCTCTGGCCTCCACCTCGAGAGGGTCCTCTTCCTCCGGATCCCTCAGCTGGAACCACGAGGGATGCCTGAAAAGGGCGTTGTCATCCAGGCTTATCTTGGCATCCAGTGCCAGGACCACTCCCTCTTTGGTTATGGCAAGGGGATTTATCTCCGCGAGGGTGCAATCCTCCTCGTGGAAAAGGGAACAGAGGCCCCTCAGGGCCTTCTCCACCTGACTCCTCACCTCTCCATCCAACCCCAGGGCGAAGCATGCCCTCCTTGCCCTGAAGCTCGGAAGCTCACCCCAAGGCTCCAGGAATTCCCTCACTATCTCGTGGGGCCTTTCCTTGGCCAGGGTCTCGATCTCCACCCCTCCCGAAGCGCTGAGGAGCAATACGGCCCTTCCCTCTGACCTGTCCACCACAACTCCAGCATAGAGCTCCCTCTCCACTTGCACGGCCTCTTCCACCAGAACCTTCTTGACCAAATGCCCCTGAGGCCCACTTTGGACTGTCGCGAGTCTCGCCCCAAGAAGCCTGGAGGAGACCTCCCCCACCTCATGCAGGGAGGAGGCCATGAGGATGCCCCCCGCTTTTCCCCTTCCCCCAGCATGGACCTGTGCCTTTATGACCCAGGGACCATTTCCTACCCTCCTCGCAACCTCCACTGCCTCTTCCCCCGAAGTGGCAGGCCCCCCTTTGGGCACCTGGATCCCGTGACTCCTCAACATCTCCTTTGCCTGGAACTCGTGTATCTTCATGGAACTCTCCGTTATGGCTCTCCAGCTTGGAGCTTCTTTCCCTCGAAAATCAGATCCCTCGGGCTCACGACAGTTGTGCCCGGATGTGGCAACTTTCAGAATTTCTCCCTTATCACCTTCTGCTTGAGCTTTCCTATGGCCCATGTGGGATTCAGCCCCTTGGGGCAGGCCTCAGCGCAGTTGAAGATGGTATGACATCTCCACAGTCCGTGCTTGTTGTCCAGTATCACGAGCCTTTCCTGGGTGCCCTCATCCCTCGAGTCGAAGATGAACCTGTATGCCTTGAGGAGTGCTGCTGGCCCCAGGAAGTCCTTGTCCGCCCAGAAAGAAGGACACGAGGAGGTGCAACACCCGCAAAGGATGCACTCGTACGAACCATCGAGAAGCTTCCTCTCCTCGGGGCTCTGGAGCCTCTCCTTGTCCGTAGGAGGGGTTCCTGCTATGAAGTAGGGCTTCACGGCCTTGAGCTTTTCCAAGAAGGGGTCCATGTCCACCACGAGGTCCTTTATTATGGGGAAGGACCTCAGGGGCTCCACCCATATGATGCCCTTGAGGTTCTCCACCTGAGATTCGCACGCGAGATTGTTCTTGCCATTTATGGTCATGGCACATGAACCGCATATCCCGTGACGGCACGAGCGTCTGTAAGACAGGGTGCCATCCTGCTTCCACTTGATCTGGTTCAAGGCATCGAGCACCGTGGAGCCCTTGGGGCACTCCACTTGATACTCCCTGTAACGGGGCTCCTTGTCCTTTTCGGGATCGAACCTGAAGATACGGAAAGTTCGAAGCATCTCTCTACCTCCCACACGGATGGACTTTCGAATCCTTGCGATCCCCTTTTGCCATCAGTACTTCCTTTCCTCCGGCTGGAAGCGGGTGATCACAACGGGCTTGTAGTCGAGCCTTATGGTATTCCCTTCCTTCCAGGCCAGGGTGTGCTTGAGCCAGTTCTTGTCGTCACGCTTGGGAAAGTCCTTTCTGAAATGAGCCCCTCTGCTCTCCTTTCTCGCGATTCCTCCAACGACTATCGGCTCCACAAAATCCAGCATGCTGCCAAGCTCTATGGCCTCCATGAGTTCAGTGTTGAATACCCGGCCCTTGTCCGTTATTCCGACCTCCTTGTACCTCTCCTGGAGCTCCTTGATGGTCGAGAGGCATTCCTTCATGGTCTCCTCTCTCCTGAATATCCCCATCTTCTCCGTCATGGTTGTCTGGAGAATTTGGCGTATCTCTGCGACGGACTCCTTCCCCTTCCTCTCGAGGAGATTGGCTATCCTCTCCCTCGCACGCTCCGCAGCATCCTCCGGAAGGTCGGGAAAACAGGGATCCTGTCTCAAGTAGCGAATCATGCTTATTCCGGCCCTCCTTCCAAAGACGCAACACTCGAGGGTGGAATTGGTCCCCAGCCTATTGGCCCCATGGGTCGAGACACAGGCACATTCTCCAGCTGCGAAGAGCCCCTCGACGATCTCACCCGAGGCATTCCTGAGGACGTGGGTATCGGTATCTGTGGGGATACCTCCCATGGAGTAATGGGCGGTGGGAAGTATGGGGATGGGCTCCTTTATGCAATCGACCCCTGTGAACTTCAAAGCCAGTTCGTGGATCTGGGGGAGGGCCTCCCTTATCTTGGCCTCTCCCAGGTGTCTGAGGTCCAGGTACACGAAATCCTTTCCTCCGATTCCCCTCCCCTCATCGATCTCCGTCTGGATTGCCCTGGATACCACGTCTCTCGGGGCAAGCTCCATCTTCTCGGGCGCGTATCTCTCCATGAACCTCTCGCCCTTGTCATTGATGAGATAGCCCCCCTCTCCCCTCGCCCCTTCTGTCACGAGGATCCCCGAGGGGTAGAGGCCCGTGGGGTGGAACTGAACGAACTCCATGTCCTCGAGGGGCAGTCCAGCCCTGAGTATCAGGCTCAGGCCATCGCCTGTGTTGGAGTGGGAGTTGGAGGTGACCTTCCAGGCCCTGGCATATCCTCCAGTTGCTAGCAAGACAGCCTTGGCGTGGAAGACGTGAAGCCCTCCTCTCCTTATATCCCAGGCCACTATTCCCCGGCATGCCCCGTTTTCCGTGAAGACGAGATCCAGAGTGAAGAACTCGTTGTAGAAACGCACATCCTGCTTCACGCAAGTCTCGAAAAGGGTGTGGAGCTGAACGTGGCCGGTCCTGTCCGCAGCGTGACAGGCCCTTTTCTGGGGACCCTTGCCAAAGTGGCTGAAATGCCCTCCGAAAGGCCTCTGGGATATCTTCCCCTCTGGAGTCCTGGAGAAGGGCACCCCCAGGTGCTCGCATTCGTAGATGACCAAAGGGGCCTCCCTGCAGAGGATCTCCTGGGCATCCTGGTCCCCCAGGTAATCGCTCCCCCTGACCGTGTCGTACATGTGCCACTCCCAGCGGTCTTCCATCATGTTGCCCAGGGCAGCCGCACATCCTCCCTGAGCAGCTCCAGAATGGGACCTTATGGGATAGACCTTGCTCACGATGGCTGTGTCGAACTCCCTGCTCGTGTAAAGGCCCGCAAAGAGCCCTGCAAGGCCCGCCCCGACTATGACCACATCGTGCCGATGGACCTCGATCTTCTCCATCTGATACCCTCCTCAAATGGCCATGAGCCTTTCTGTTGGGGGACCGGGGATCTCATCCCCTGATGCCCAGAGGAACAATGGTCAACAGTCCGATGCTCAGCATGAGCACACCCAGCATGATGAGGGCGCCGAAAATTGCCACCCTCCAACCGTCTTTGTGGACGTAATCCTGCACTATGATCCATATGCCGTTGAGTCCGTGATAGACGCACAGGAAAAGGAGAAAGATATAGAAGAGCTTCCAAAGAGGCTGACCGAGCCTGTGGGCTACCCACTCATAGCTCAGTCCCCCCTCGGGCACGGTGTAGTGGGCCAAAATGGTGTGGACCGCGACGACTATTACCAGACATATTCCGGTCACTCTCTGCAAAAACCAGTGTATGGCCCCTCCGCTCTGTATTCCCTGATTGCCCCTCATGAAATCTGCCTCCTTCATTTCACAGGTGTGACAGTATGGGAACTGCAGCCACGACAAATATCACAAGCCCCACCCCAACGGCTGCCCAGAAGAGCTTTTTCTGGACGAAGACCCCTCCCGCGAAGTCCACAAGGCATATCCTTATCCCATTCAACCCGTGGAAGATGAGGCATCCTATTAGTCCGAGCTCCAAGAGCTTGTTCAAGGGTTTCTCTGCCATTTTCACGAAGAAGAAGCCCTCGAAGGCCTCCTTTCCCAGACCCAGATGGCTGAGGACGAAAAGATGCATGAGGAGAAATAGCACTATGAGCACCCCTGAGATCCTCATGAGAAGCCATGCGATGAACCCTATATCCCACCTGTAGCGCATCTGTGAACCTCCTTGGAATTTTTGCTAGTTGCCTGTGGCCTCATCATGCCTGAGGCTGTCTCGAGTACCTCTTCACCCCCTCTTCGTAGAGATCCTGCCCCAGGACATCGTTCACCACAATGAGGGGAAGATCTCTCACCACGAGTCTCCTTATGGCCTCTGGGCCCAGATCCTCGTACGCGACCACCTCTGCCTCGAGCACCGAGCGTGCAAGCAGAGCACCAGCTCCACCCGTAGCCCCGAAGTAAACCCCCTTATATCTCACCAGGGCATCGATGACTTCCTTGGACCTTTTGCCCTTGCCGATCATCCCCTTGAGACCCAACTCGAGGAGTTTGGGGGAGTAGACATCCATTCTGTAGCTCGTTGTGGGGCCAGCAGACCCTATTGGCCTTCCTGGCTTCGCTGGAGCAGGGCCCACGTAGTAGATCACCTGGCCTTTTATGTCTATGGGGAGGGGTTTTCCCGCCTCTATCAAGTCCATCATCCTCCTGTGAGCAGCATCCCTGGCAGTGTAGACCACACCGCTCAGGAGGACTTTCTGGCCTATTCTCAGGGCCTCCACATCCTCATCACGCAGCGGGGTTTGGAGCCTCAAGATCTCTCCCATCTCTCTTCTCCTTTTTTCATTTCTCCCTTGGCCGGCCTCAAAGGACAGCCTCTTTGTGCCTGGCTGCGTGGCACTGAATGTTCACCGCAACGGGAAGGCTCGCTATGTGGCATGGCATCATCTCGATGAAGACCCCAAGGGCTGTAATCCTTCCGCCGTAGCCCTGGGGGCCAATGCCCAGATCGTTTATCCTCTCCAGGAGTTCCCTCTCCATCTGATCCAGCTCGGGATCGGAATTGGAGGATCCCAATCGTCTGAGGAGAGCCCTTTTTGCCAAAATGGCCGCCTTCTCCAGGGTCCCTCCGATCCCCACCCCCACTATCACTGGAGGGCAAGGGTTGGAGCCAGCCTCCTTGACCCTCTTGACCACGTAGTCCATTATGCCCGGTTTGCCAACAGAGGGTGTGAGCATGGCCACAGCGCTCATGTTCTCGCTCCCTCCGCCTTTGGGCATGGCGATTATCTTCAGTCTGTCTCCGGGGACGAGCTCCATGTGGATTATGGCCGGGGTATTGTCCCCTGTGTTGGCCCTGGTGAAGGGATGGCACGCGGACTTTCTGAGATATCCGTCCCTGTAGCCTCTTCTAACCCCTTCCTGAATGGCCTCATAGAGGTGACCACCCACAATGTGCACATCCTGCCCCATTTCCACGAACACGACTGCCAAACCAGTGTCCTGGCACATGGGAACCTGTTCCTCTTTGGCTATGCGCGCGTTCTCAAGAAGCTCTGCCAGGACCTCCTTTCCCGTGGGGGATTCCTCCATGTCCTTTGCTTTTCTTATGGCATCTAGCACGTCCTCTCCCAGCTCTGTGTTGGCCTCTATGAACAGACGGCTCACTGTCTCCACTATCTTCTCGAACCCTATCTCCCTCATCGATCCGCCTCCTTGCCCTCCCTCAAGGCCTTGATTCTCCTTATGAGTCCTCCAGCCTGAGTTCTAACCAGATAATCCGCGACCTGCTTCTTGGTGTACCTGGGCCTCAGGATCCATCTCCTTATGACTCCGAAGACCCCGCTATAGACGAGAAAGTTGGCCTCCATGAACGGGTCCATGCCCCAGGCTCCCTCGAGGGCCTCCTCTATTATCTTCTGGAAGAACTCGACTATCTCCGATTCCCTCTGGAGAATGATCTTCAAGTAGTCGGACCTCACGTACTTGGCCTGGGTGTAGGCCAGCATGACCTGATCCTCCAACTCCATGGCGCTTTCCACGAAGGCCCTGTAAGTTGCCTCGAGACGCATCAATGGGTCCTCGCAGGGAGGGCCCTGGGCTTTGAGCTTCCCGTAGAAGGAGTTGCAGTAATTCTCGAAGAAGAGATAGAGGATGTCGTCTTTGCTCTTCACATAGTCGTAGATGCTCCCCAAGCCGACCCCTGCCTCTTCGGCTATTTCCCTGACAGTGGCCTTGTGGTACCCCTTGTCCTTGAATACCCTGATGGCCCCTTCTATGATCTGCCTGCGCTTCTCGTCTATGAGCTGCTGGTCCTTGACCTTGGACTCTACTCTCATCCCCATCCCCGAGAAGGCCTGAAAAATAGGAGAGGTTTGCCGAACAAACGTTCATTCATAATATTGAAAAGGGAACTTTTGTCAAGAGGAGCGAGAGGGGGGCTCAGGGCAAGCCGTGGAGATCGAGTTCGGTCTCGAATCTCTGGATGTGGCCCATCTCTGCCAGGCTGCTGTACACCCCTTCGCCTATGACGAGATGGTCCAGAACCCTCATCCCCATCACCCTGGCCGCGGCGAGGATCTGTTTGGTTATCCTAAGGTCGTCTTGAGAAGGCTTGGGGTCACCGGAGGGGTGATTGTGCACGAGGATCATCCCCGCAGCGTGGAGCTCGAGGGCCCTCCTTATGACCTCCCTAGGGTACACAGCACTGGAGGTCAAGGTCCCCTGGAACATATCCTCGACCCTCAGGATGCGGTTCTGGCTATCGAGAAAAAGGACCTTGAAGACCTCCCTCTTGAGGTCCCTCATGCTGTGGTAGAGATAGTCGAAGACTTCCTTGGAGGAGCCGAACCTGTAGGGCATCCTCTCGAGCCTGTTCTCGAGGAATCTCCTTGCAACCCCGTGGATGAGCTTGAGAGCCAGGGAGTTTTTGGGGCCGATCCCTCGTATCTCGAGCAACTGCTCGGAAGGCGCCTCCAGAACTTGCCTCAGGCTCCCGAATCGCTTTATGGCCTCCCTGGCCATGGGCTAGAAGAAAGGACAGAGAAAGCCTGGAAGCCTCCCTCGAGCTTCTCAAAAGCTGGGGCCTGGAGCCTGTGTCAAGGAAGATGGCAAGGGCGAGCTTGCCTTTTCTCGCAGCAACCGATGAGGAAAGATTCTTGCAGATGAAATGGGCGCTAACCTCTCCTGAAATAAGGGCGGTTTTCGCAGTGCGAGGAGGCCATGGAACAGTGAGGATCCTCCCCTCTCTGGAGCCAAGCTGGCTGAGAGGGGACCCCAAGATACTCATGGGATTCAGCGATTTCACGGCAGTGCTTTTGGGTCTGGGCTTGAGGGCGAAGGTGGTGGGGATTCACGGCCCCACACTTGTGAGTATGGGCAGAGGAATGGTCCACCAATCGGACACCTCTTTTCTGAGGGAACTCTTGATGGAAAACAGAATCCCCGGACCCCTCGAGGGCGAGCCATGGAGAGGGGGCGTTGGCGAAGGTCCCCTCATTGGGGGATGTCTTTCACTGGTCACTGCCCTTCTGGGGACCAGATTCTTCCCGGATTTGCGAGGGGCCATCCTTTTCCTCGAGGATGTCAATGAACCCCTCTACCGGGTGGACAGGATGCTCCAGCAATTGAGGCTTTCGGGAGTTTTGGAGATGATCTCTGGGCTTGCCCTGGGCTATTTCCCCGAGGGCCCTTCTTTCAAAAGACACCTGAAGGAGCTCGTCCTGGACGCGACAGTGGATGGAATCCCCATTGTAGCCAAGCTTCCTTTCGGCCATGGAGAGAGGAATCTGGCCCTTCCCGTGGGCTGTTGGGCTAGATGCGACGGAAGAAATGGGGTATTGGAGATCGTGGAGGAACCTTTCGCCTGAAGCCCTGGATGACCTCCCCCGATGCGTATCCTGGGAGGGGAAAGATTTGGAAGTTGACAAGGCTTCGGAATCCCAGTATAAACTCTTTGCTTTCCCAGTAGGCTCAATTCCAAAAGCGAAGGAGAAAGAGGAGGCTCAAATGACCAAATCCGAGCTCATCGAGAAGCTTGCTCAGAGGGCAAATGGAATAAATCTGAAAGTCGCGGAAGTGGTTGTGAACACAGTCTTCCAGAGCATGAAGGATGCTCTCGTGAGAGGAGACCGGATAGAGATAAGGGGATTTGGGAGCATAAAGGTCAAGCACTATGCCTCTTACATGGGCCGCAATCCCAAGACAGGGGAGACTATAAAAGTTCCGCCAAAGAAACTTCCCTTCTTCAAGGTCGGAAAGGAACTCAAACAAAGGGTTGATCTCAAGCCTTCGGAAAGGGGGGAGAGGAAGCCGTGAAGGTCGATGTCAATGGCAAGTCTCTGGAGCTTCTCCAGGGAGACATCACGGAGATGGACACCGACTGCATAGTCAATGCCGCCAATGAGCAGCTCATTCTCGGGGCAGGGGTGGCAGGAGCCATTCGGAAGAAGGGTGGGCCCACGATCCAAGAGGAGTGCAACAAACTGGCGCCCATAAAGGTGGGAGAGGCAGTCATCACGGGAGCTGGTTCCTTGAAGACCAAGCATGTGATCCATGCGGTGGGCCCCAGGATGGGAGAAGGCCAAGAAGAGGAAAAGCTGAGATCCGCAACCCTCAATAGCCTCAGGCTCGCAGACAAATACAACCTCAAGAGCATATCTTTCCCCGCCATTTCCACGGGGGTCTTCGGTTTCCCCATGGACCGATGCGCCAAAGTGATGCTGAGCGCTGCACTTGAATACCTGAAGGGCCCGACAGGGTTAGAGAGGGTGGTCTTCTGCCTCTTCGGAGAGGAGAGTTTCAAGACCTTTAAGGAGGTCTTGTCAGAGCTCACATCCAGGTGATGGAAATTGGAACCCGCTGAGTTCGGGGCCCAAGGAAGCCTCGTTCCCAGTTGAGGGATCCGGGGCCGAAAGGGCCTTTCGGTCCCATTGACCTCGAGGACCCTGGTATATATCCTCACAGTGGGAGGATGGATTCCGGGGAGGGGGCCCTCCATGGAACGGATGGATACCAAGCTTTCGGATCTCCTGGAGGACGTGGACAAGGGGGATTCCCGCCACCTCCAGGGCGAATCCAAGGCTCCCGAGTCCAGTGTTCGCATAGACGAGGAAAAGTGCGTCGGGTGCGCAGCTTGTATGAGGGCCTGTCCCACAGAGGCCATAAGGATCCGAAATGGCAAGGCGAGGATAAAACCAGAGCTTTGCATAGACTGCGGAGAATGCGTGCGGGTATGCGAACACAAAGCGGGAATAATCCTCGCTGATCCCCTCTCCGCCATAGATTCCTTCCAATACAAGATCGCTGTCCCGGAGCCGTCCCTTTACGGACAGTTCATAGCCTCTGTGCTTCCCAACGACATTCTGGCTGGAATACTGGATCTGGGCTTCGACGAGGTCTTCGAGGTGGCCATTGCAACGGAAAGGGCAAGCCTTCTTCTCAGGGAGTACGTGGATCGCTATCACGGCCCCAAGCCCCTGATGACTTCCTTCTGTCCTGTTGTACTTCGCCTTGCGCAACTTAGGTTTCCGGAATTGGTGGAACTTGTGATCCCAGTGGATTCCACTTTGGAGCTGGCAATAAAGGACCTGAAGGAGGAGAGATCAAGGCAATTGGGAATTCCCGTTGAGCGGATAGGTGCCTTCTATCTGGCCGGATGTCCAGCTCGAATAACTACCATCCACCATCCCTATACTGGGGACAGGACTTACCTCGACGGAGCTATCTCCATCGCTGAAATATACAGGGACCTCATGTTCGCCATAAGGAAGAGGCAACGCTCGGGCCAAAAGCCCCCAGAGCTTCACCGATCATCTGCCCTGGGGATGAGGTGGGGCACCCTTTGGGGTGAAGTGGAAGCCCTCGGCCTCAATACCGCGATAGCTGTCTCGGACATGAAGCATCTGGTCAAGGTGATGGAGGAGATCGACAATCGGACCCTCACGGACGTGGAGTTTGTCGAGTGCAGGGCCTGTTATGCTGGGTGCGCAGGGGGTCCCCTGATGGTGGACAACCCTTACAGGGGAAGATCCAAAATCTTGGGGCTGTGCAAGATGTTCCCAGGGCCTAGCCAGACAGACGATCAGTGGGCGAGGGAGAACCTTCACCGATACCTTAAGCACTACGAAAGGAGGATGCCACCCCTACCACCACAGGGGCTCGATGCAGATCCTTCCAAGGCCATCGAGAAGATGGCTGAAAGGGCGAGAATTCTCAAGACCTTGCCGGGCATAGACTGTGGCTCGTGTGGTGCCCCCAATTGCAGGGCCCTGGCAGACGACATAGTCAAGGGAGAGGCGAACCTCATGTATTGCATCTTCAAGCTGAGGGATGCCTTCTTGCGGCAAAAGAAATCACAAGACAAAAAGGGCCGCCAGGAAAAAGAGGACCCATCTCCTGAAAAATGAGAATCATCTCGCCTCGCTCCCTCGCCAAGGTGGAAAATCTGAGCCACCTCCGTTTGGATGGGGGGCCAGTGGGGAGCCTGGCCTGAATCTCGGGACAAATGGCCCCATGGGAAGTTCTCGCAAAGGACTCGAGCTTTGGAGGTCGAGGGTGGGGATGAGCTACCCTCATCGGAAAATCCAGCGGGAGGCAAAGGCCGAGGTGATATGAAGGCCCTAATACTCGCAGCTGGGCTTGGCACAAGGCTCAGGCCCATTACCCATCTTCTTCCCAAGCCAATGTTGCCTGTCTTCGGAGTGCCCCTCATCGAGCATATAGTGGTGCAGCTGAGAGACCAGGGGATAGACCGAATCTTCGTGAACCTCCATCACATGCCCGAGAAAGTGATGGACCACTTGCAGGATGGAAGGAGACTGGGGGTTGAGATCCGTTATTCACTGGAGCCCAAGATTCTCGGCACAGCCGGAGCCATAAAGAAGCTGGAGGAAGAGCTCAGGGGGGCCCCTTTCTTGGTGGTGAACGGGGATACAGTGAGGCCAATTTCTCTCGAGGCTCTTTTGGAACGCCACAGAGCCCTCGGCAAGGCTGTGACCCTTTTGCTTCAAGAGGATCCTGAGGGGCCAGATTCCGAAAGTGTGTTCCTTTCCGAAGGGGGAGAGGTGGCGGGCTTTTGGAGTTTGGGTACGAGGGAAGCTCCATCGTGCATCAAACCGTGTCACTTCCTAGGGGTGCAGGTCATGGAACCAGAGGTCCTCTCCCTCATCCCTCGGGATACCTTCTGGGAAGCTCAGAAGCTCTGGAAAGAGCTTCTGCAAAACGGCCTGGGGTTGGCTGGTTACTGCGAAGAGGGTTACTGGAAGGACTTGGGCACAATCGACGCTTACCTTGAGCTCCACAGGGATTTTCTGGATGGAAGGGCAAAAGGCCTCATTCCGGCCAGGGAACTGAAAAAGGGGATTTGGATGGGGAAGGATGTCTCCATTGGTGGAGAAGTGGAGATTATCCCCCCTGTCTTCCTGGGAGAAGGAACCCTCTTGGGGAAGGGGAGCAAGGTAGGGCCCTATGCTGTAGTGGGCCCAAAGTCCCAACTGGGGGGTGGAAGTAGGGCCGAAAGGTGCATCATCTGGAGGGAAGCGAAAATCGAGTCCAAGAAAGTGGTGAGGGAGGAGATAGTAGGTGATGGTGTGAGGATCTTTGTCCCTTGGCCTGAGTAGAGCAAGGCAAGATAGGTTCCTCCAAAAGGCTTAGCCCGCAGGTGCCTTTCGCCTCTCCGAGGCCATAAAGAGGCCCGGGGTGTTCGCCCTTCCCGATCCTGCCGTGACTGGAAGTGGGAGATTCGGGTTAGATCGGCTTGGTCTTCTTCCGCCTTCGTCCGAGGAAAGGTTCCCGCGTATGTTTGGACCAGTTAAATTCCACCGCAATGGGCGTTTTTTCGCTTCGAGAGCCCCGAGAGCAGGGCTCTCCACGCCCGCAACGAGGGCATCACGTTCACCGACGCATTTATCCATTAGGCCACCCGGCCACCCATTTCGAAAACCACCCCCCACAGTACCCCGGGCCTTCCCCCACGAGGCCATCCCGGCTCGGATCACCAATCCCGCGGAGGGGCGGGCTCCGCACGCCCGCAAGGAAAGCACGGGCTTCACCGGGGCATGTGCCCGGTAGGCCAGGGACCTCTTGCCTCATCATCGGGTCAAAATGGAACGCCTCGGCATTCGTGGGGCCTTACCACGCGGACGCGGAGACCGCGTCCCTCCGAGAAATTCACCCTTCGCATCGTTTCCAGGTCTTCCCCGCAAGGCCACCCTAGCTTGCATAGCCCACCCCGCGGAGGGGCGGGCTCCGCACGCCCGTAACGACGGCATTGGCTTCGAGGAGGATTTTCCCCCTTAGGGTCCCGGCGTCTCGCGCACGCATCCGGTGGAAATGGAATGCCTTGGCGCTCGTTTAGCCTTGCCATGCGGGCGCGCAGAGTTCGTCCCTCCGAGAAAAGCGGCTTTGGCGCCGTCCCCCGGTTTGCCCCCGTAAGGCTTTCTTCGCATCGCTTGACCATCTCGCGGAGGGGCGGGCTCTGCACGCCCGGAGGAAGGCACCGGCTTGACCGAGGCATGTCTCTATTGGGCCACGGCCACCCGCCTCGGGTAATGAAATGCCTTGGCGCTCGTTTAGCCTTGCCATGCGGGCGCACAGAGTGCGCCCCTCCGAGAAAACCGCCTTTCGCGCCGTCTCCGGGCTTTCCCGCAAGGCCTCTCGCCCAGGCTTGCCCCCCCTGGAGGGGCGGGCTCCGTACGCCCGTAACGACGGCACAACGGCAACGTTGCCTCCTTTTGGCCACCGGTTCATCGTCAACGCATGTGGTGGAAATGAAATGTCTCGGCGTACGTACGGCCTTGCAACGCGGGCGCGGAGACCGCGCCCCTCCGAGGAAAGCGGCCTCCACATTATCCCCGGGCCTTTCCCCGCTAGGCCATCTGACCTGGGAGCGTCCACCCCGCGGAGGGGCGGGCTCCGTACGCCCGTAACGACGGCACAACGGCAACGTTGCCTCCTTTTGGCCACCGGTTCATCGTCAACGCATGTGGTGGAAATGAAATGTCTCGGCGTACGTACGGCCTTGCAACGCGGGCGCGGAGACCGCGCCCCTCCGAGGAAAGCGGCCTCCACATTATCCCCGGGCCTTTCCCCGCTAGGCCATCTGACCTGGGAGCGTCCACCCCGCGGAGGGGCGGGCTCCGCACGCCTGTTAAAGAACGCTTGGGCCTAGCCGAGACATGTCCCCGGTAGGCCACGGGCCCTTGCGATCGTCATCGGGTGAAAATGGCATGCCACGGCGCTAGTTCGGCCTTGCAATGCGGGCGCGGAGACCGCGCCCCTCCGAGAAAAGCGCCCTCCACATTATCCCCGGGCCTTTCCCCGCTAGGCCATCGGACCTGGGAGCGTCCACCCCGCGGAGGGGCGGGCTCCGCACGCCCGCAAGGAGGGCATGCGCTCTGGCTCGCGCGCCGGGCGAATAGAGTGCGTGGGTCCGAGAAAAAACCTTCACTTCGCTCATGCCCCACACCTCCATTCCAAAGACTACCGACCTTTGGAGCTCACATGGAGCCCAGTTCTCCTATCCCGTTTGGGAGGGCCTCCGGCCTTGCTCCGAGAGACTCCTGTAAGGCCGCCCTCTTCTACAAAAAATCCCCTCGGATACCCAAGACTCATCCGGCTTGAGCCTTGACTTTTCCAGGACCTTCTGGTTTCTTCCATGGAAAGGCCTCGTCTTCCGTGCGGGCCTCGGTGGGAAGCCGTTTGAGGAGGAGAAGACCTATGGCGGAAAGTGCTTCGAGGGAAAGGGATACGATCCTCCTGGACATATTGCCCCAGGAGAAGTGGGAAGGGATCCTCCGGGAGTTATCCCAAGAAGTCGGGATGCCCGCCACACTAGTGGATGCCAAGGGGAATATTCTGGTCCATGTAGGGGACTATACGGATATTTGCATAAGGGTGCGCAAAAGACCCGAGAGCCTCTCCTTTGTGTGCGGCCAGACGAGCCAGTCCCTCATGAAACAGGCGGAGAAGACCGGCAGGCCAGTAGTGGAGCTTTGTCAGATAGGACTGTGCAAGCTGATAGTGCCCCTTTTCAAAGAGGGGAAGTTCCTGGGTGCCCTCGCTGCGTGCTCCAGAGCCTTATCCGGTGAGGAGCTGGATCCCTTCATGGTCGCACAGGAACTGGGAATCTCGGAGGAAGAGGCATCCAGGCTCCTCTCTTCCACGCCTACCATAGAGCAAGAGTTCGTTCTCGAAGCGGGCCAGAGGTGGCATCAAAGGGCTAGGGAGTGGCTTTCTGGAGAAGAGAAAAGGGGAGAGTGAGGTCCTTTCATCCTTGGGCCTTCCTTGCCACGAGATGGTAAAGGGTCTTGAAGGATTCCTCCAAGTTTTCGCGAAGGGGCCCCCCTCCTTGGGCGAAGTGAGGCTTCCCTCCTCCCTTGCCTCCCACTTTCTGAGCCACCTCTCCCATGATCTCTCCGGCGTGAAAACGGCTCTGGAGATCCTTGGAGACCGAAAGGGTAAGCATGACCTTGGAAGAAGCCCTCGACCCCAGGAGAACGATGCCGGAGCCAAGCCTTTCCCTCAGCCTATCTGCGAGCTCTCCCATGCTCCTCTGATCCTCTAGTTCCACTTCAGCGCACAGTACCTTTATTCCCGATACATCCTTGACCTCTTCCAGGAGATCCCTGGACGAACCCGTGGCTGCTTTTGCTTTGAGGACTCTCACCTCCTTCTCCAGCTCCTTCTGTCTTTCCAGCACTCTCCTCAACTTCTCTTGGATCTCCTCGGGAGAGGCTTTGAGGAGGCTCGCTAGGTCCTGAAGAGTCCTTTCCGTTCTCTGGACAAATTCGATGGCGCCCCTTCCCGTAAGCGCCTCTATTCTCCTGGTATCGGCGGAGATGCTCCTGTCAGTCAGGATCTTGAAAAAACCAACATCTCCAGTTCGCCTCACGTGGGTCCCGCCACAAAGCTCCTTGGAAAAATCGCCCATCTCCACAACTCTCACCATATCCGAGTACTTCTCGTCGAAGAGGGCTATGGCTCCGAGGTTCAGGGCTTCCCTGTAAGGGAGCACCCTCACCCTCACGGGGGCATTCTCTCTTATCCTCTCGTTGACTCTCCTCTCTATGGTCCTCACTTGCTCTATGTCCAGGGGAGAGGAGTAGGTGTAATCGAAGCGGAAACCATCTGGGCTTACCCTCGATCCACACTGGTGGACAGCCTCTCCGAGGATCTCCCGAAGGACCGATTGTAAGATGTGGGTCGCGCTGTGGTTCCTCGCGGTATCCCACCTTGTCCCTTCGTCGACTAGGAGTTCCACTCTCTGCCCAACCCGTAAGCTTCCCTTCGAGATCTTGCCCACATGCACTGTGAGCTGAGGAAGGGGTCTCAAGGTGTCAGTGACCTCAACCAAGGCCCCCTCTCCCCTTATGAGCCCCTTATCGCCCACCTGGCCTCCCGACTCCCCGTAAAAAGGAGTGAGATGTGTGATAATCTCCACCACCTGACCTTCATGGGCCTCCTCCACCTCTTCTCCATTCACCAAGAGAGCTACCACTTGGGAGGTGGCAGAAAGGTCCTCATAGCCCACAAACTCTACATCCACCCCTCTGGCTGCAATTTTCCTATAAATCTCGGCAACTTGACCTTCGCCGGATCCCACCCAGGATGCCCTAGCCCGCCTTCTCTGTTCCTCCATGGCCTTCTCGAAACCTTCCATGTCTATGTCGAATCCCTCTTCCTTGAGGATGTCGGCCGTGAGATCCGCCGGGAAGCCATATGTATCGTAGAGTTTGAACACCAACTCCCCGGGGGCTATTCTTTTTCCCTCGAGGCGCAATCTTCTTGTCTCCTCCTCCAAGAGCCGCAATCCCTTATCGAGGGTCTCGGCGAAGCGCTCCTCCTCCCTCAGGACCACCTGCTCGATGGCTGCCTTCCTCTGGAGGAGTTCGGGATAGGCGTCCTTCATCAAGTCCACGACTATTCCCGTTGCCTTGTGGAGAAAAGGCCCCTCGAGGCCGAGCATCCTCCCATGCCTGGCTGCCCTCCTTATGATCCGCCGGAGCACATATCCCCTTCCCTCGTTGGAGGGGTTCACTCCATCTCCCACGAGAAATGTCACCCCCCTTGCGTGGTCGGCAATGACCCTCATGGACACATCAGCTCTCGGATTCTCACCGTAAGCCTTGGAGCACATCTCCTCTATCAGGGCTATTATGGGCAGGAAGAGATCCGTCTCGTAATTGCTCTTCTTTCCCTGGAGGACTGCCGTTATCCTCTCGAGACCCATGCCTGTATCTATGCTGGGTTTGGGAAGAGGGGTCAGTTGGCCAGACTGGTCCCTGTTGTATTGCATGAATACGAGGTTCCAGAGTTCCAGAAATCTGTCACAATCGCATCCCACTGTGCAGTTCTCTCTCCCACAACCCACCTCTGGTCCTTGATCTATCACTATCTCGGAACAAGGCCCGCAAGGGCCAGTATCACCCATCTGCCAAAAGTTGTCCTTGGTGGAACATGCGATGATTCTTTCGGGAGGAAGAAACCTGAGCCATAGCCTCCTCGCTTCCTCATCGGGCCCCAAACCCATGGAAACATCCCCCTCGTGAATGGTCGCGTAGAGCCTCTCGGGAGGAAGGCCCCATTCCTTCACGAGGAGCTCCCATGCCATCTCTATGGCCCCCTCCTTGAAGTAGTCTCCGAAGGAGAAATTCCCTAACATCTCGAAAAAGGTATGGTGCCTTGCCGTCCAGCCCACATTCTCGAGATCGTTGTGCTTCCCTCCGGCTCTCACGCACTTCTGGGAGCTTGTTGCCCTGAGATATTCCCTCTTTTCCTCCCCAAGGAAGACTTTCTTGAACTGCACCATACCGGCATTTGTGAAAAGAAGGGTCGGGTCGTCTTTGGGCACAAGAGATGAACTGGGCACGACCGCATGGCCCTTTTTCCTGAAGAATTCGAGAAAGTAGCTCCTCACTTCAGCTCCCCTCATGGTCCTCCAGCACCTCTGAAATTTTTCCGCCACTATGACCGAAAGGGCCTTCCTCTGGGCAGGCCCCTTGCTCCGACAGGATCCCTTCTCGAACTAATTCAAGGACTGTATCTCCTGGGAACCCCTTTCTTTGCAAGTAAGCTGAAAGCCTGGCTGGCCCGAGGCCTCCCCCTGTCCTATGGGTCCTCAGGTATTTGGAGAGGGCCTTTTCGGCTATTTCCCTTTGGGGGAATTCCTCCTCGAGCCTTCGCAGGACCTCTGCGATGATCTCCCCATCTACCCCCCTTTTCGCGAGCTCCCCTTGAATCCTAACCGGCCCCCAGAAGGCAGTCGTGACCTTGTACCTGGCCCATTGGAGTGCCACCCTGAGGTCATCCAAGTAGTGCCAGGTCTTGAGCTTCTCTATCACCTCCACCAGTTCCTTTTCCTCGAAGCCCTTTCTTTGGAGATAGCTCTCCACCTCCTTCACGGTCCTGTCCTTGAAGGCAAGATAATTGAGCGCTGCCTCGAGGGCTCCGGGGGCTTTTTTCTGCGGGGGGTGCCTCAGTCGAACTTGAGCCTCACCTCCTCCGTCTCCTCGCCTGTCCTCCAGCGGGAGTCGCTCGTTGCCGAGATCCCACTCACCTTGAGGGCGAAGTCGTCGGGATTGCTGGCATTCCTCAGCGCCTCCTCGTAGGTGATGAGGCCCCTTCTGAAAAGATCCATTATGGATTGATCGAAGGTCTGCATGCCATAGGTGGAGTAGCCCTGAGCTATGGCCTCGTGGATCTCCCTGGTCTTGCTCTCGTCCGCTATGCACTCCCTTATTCTGGCTGTGGAGATCATCACCTCCACCGCTGGGATCCTCCCCTGACCATCTGCCCTGGAAAGGAGCCTCTGGGAGATCACTCCCTTGAGGAGGGCAGCCAGCTGCAATCTTATCTGTCTCTGTTGCTGGAAAGGAAACACCGCGATTATTCGGTTCACCGTTTCCTGGGCATCGAGGGTGTGGAGGGTGCTCATGACGAGGTGTCCTGTCTCGGCTGCCAGAATGGCCGTCTCTATGGTCTCGAGATCCCTCATCTCGCCCACGAGGATCACATCCGGATCCTGCCTCAAGGCCACCCTGAGAGCGCTCGCGAAGCTCTGGGTGTCCTGCCCCACCTCCCTCTGGTTTATGATGGCCTTCTTGTCCCTGTGGAGAAACTCGATGGGATCCTCGATGGTTATTATGTGGCAGTTTCTGTTGTTGTTTATGTGATTGACCATTGCCGCCAGGGTCGTGGATTTCCCGCTTCCCGTTGTGCCTGTGACCAGGACAAGGCCTCTTGGCTCCATCGCTATCTTTTCCAATATGGGGGGAAGATTGAGCTCCGCTATGGTTGGGGGATTGACGGATATGGTCCTCAGCACAAGCCCAATGGAATCCCTCTGGGAGAAGATGTTCACGCGGAAACGACCCAAACCAGAGATTCCATATGCCAGGTCCACCTCGTTGGCGACCCTGAATTTCTCCTTCTGTCTCTCGCCCATTATGGAGAAGGCTATCTCCCTCGTATCCTCGGGCATGAGCCTCTTCTCGCCTGTCACTGGGACGAGCCTTCCGTGAATCCGCAGTATGGGAGGAAGCCCTACCTTCAAATGCACATCCGAAGCTCCTCTCTGAATGGCCAAGGTGAGGATCTTCTTTAGGTCCACCATGGTACCGTTCCTCCTACTGTTGGGCCTCTTGCCGCCTCAGTGAGGTTTGGGCCAGGATCTCCTCCTCCAAGGCCCTCAGGATGTCTGGATGCTCCCTCAAGAAGGCCTTGACGTTCTCGCGGCCCTGTCCCAATCTCTCGCCCTTGTAAGAGTACCAGGTCCCTAGCCTCTCCACTATGCCTCTCTCGGTGGCCAGGTCCAGGACATCCCCCTCCCTGGATATCCCCTGACCGTGAATGATATCGAATTCCGCCTCCTTGAAGGGAGGTGCGAGCTTGTTCTTCACGACCTTCACCCTGGTTCGACTCCCCACGGTCTCCTGGCCCTCCTTTATGGCCCCCACTTTTCTTATGTCCAGCCTCACAGAGGCGTAGAACTTGAGGGCTGTTCCCCCGGGGGTAGTCTCCGGACTGCCGAACATCACTCCGATCTTCATCCTTATCTGATTTATGAAGATGACCGCCGTCTGGGATTTGCTTATCACCCCTGTGAGCTTTCTCAGGGCCTGGGACATGAGCCTTGCCTGGAGACCCACATGGGCATCTCCCATCTCCCCCTCTATCTCCGCCTTCGGGGCCAGGGCAGCTACCGAGTCTATCACCAGTGCATCCACAGCACCGCTTCTCACCAGTATCTCGGCTATGTCCAGGGCTTGCTCGCCGTAATCTGGCTGACTTATGAGGAGGTCATCGGTATTGACCCCGAGCTTCTTGGCGTAATTGACATCCAGGGCGTGCTCAGCGTCTATGAAAGCCGCTACGCCCCCTGCCTTCTGGGCTTCAGCCAGGACATGGAGGGCGAGGGTTGTCTTGCCCGATGCCTCCTGTCCGTATATCTCGGTGACTCTCCCCCTCGGGATTCCTCCGACACCCAAGGCCAGGTCCAGACTGAGGGAGCCAGTGGGTATTACCTTGACCTCCTGGATGAGGGCCCCCGAACCGAGTCTCATGATGGAGCCCTTGCCGAATTGCTTCTCTATTTGGGTCAAAGCTAGATCCAGAGCCCTGTCTCTTTGCTTCTCCACGTCCATGGCTGACCTCCTGGTGCCCATATGTTAACCTTTATCGAGGAAAAACTGAACTGCACAATTTTTTCTCCCTCACTCCCCCTCCAAGTTGCCCAGACCTTCCTTCCAGAGCACCGTGTACTTGGCCCCAGTGGGCAGAAGCTCGCTTCTGAATTGGGCCAGGCAATCCACGCGAAAACTTCCCAAGGTCTTGGAGCTCATCTCCCTGAGCCTCTTGACCAAGGCCTCCCTGCCCTTTTGAGACCTCATGCGGCCCAACGTCAAATGGGGCTTGAAGGGGCGATCCTCCTCGGGAAAGCCAAGAAGACTCAGGGTCTTCTCCACATCCTTCTGGAGGGCCGCAAGTTTCTCCAGGTCTCCTCTCAGTCCCACCCAAACGACTCTTGGGCTCTCGAGCCTCGGGAAGGCACCCAACCCCTCGGCAATCAGGGAAAAGGGCCTGTGGCCCTCGAGGGGCTTCTTTAGGGCCTCCTTTATCTCCAGGACCTTCTCCGGGTCTATCTCCCCCAAGAACTTGAGGGTCAAGTGCACTGACCCAGGCTCCACCCATTTGACATCGCAGTATACCTTCCTCAATTCTTCGAGCACTCCCCCGAGGGCCCTTTTGATATCCTGAGGGATCTCGATGGCTATGAAGCTCCTCACCCCTTCACCTCCAGGGCACGGTGTACTCTTGGGGATCCTCGCCCAGGAGATATCTCCTGAGCCAGTCGAGGGCAACTGTGGAGGCCAGGGTCTTCACATTTCCTCTTCCTCCCCTGAAGCGGAATCTCTGGGACCAAGTACCCTCTTGGCTGGAAAGGCCGATGAAGACCGTGCCAACAGGGATCTCTTCGCTTCCTCCTGTGGGCCCGGCAACCCCGGTTGTGGAGAGTCCCACGGAGCCCGGAACCCTGGAAGCAGCCCTAGCGGCCATGGCCTCTGCCACCTGAGCTGAGACAACGCCATGTCTGTCTATGAGGCTTCTGTCCACCCCCAATTCCACCTTCGCCTCTTCACTGTAGACCACATAGCATCTTTCGAGCACCTCCGAGGCCCCAGGCACATTGGTGAGCCTGTGGGCTATAAGACCCCCTGTACAGGACTCTGCCAGGGTCAGCTTGAGCCCCCTCTCTCTCATGAGAGCCAAGACCAGAGATTCCATGTCCTCATCGTCAGTTCCGTAAACCCACCTTCCAACTCTTTCCCTGAGGAGCCTTTCCGCCTCGGCAAGGAGAGATGAGGCCTCCTTCTCGCCTTTCGCCCTGACAGTTATCCTGAGCCTATTTTCGGGATATTGGGGGAGGGATGCCAAGCTCACCCCCTCTAGCCCCTCGAGGGCGCCTTTTACAAGATGATCTATCTTCGCCTCGGCTATGCCGAAGAGTCTGAGGGTCCTCGAGGAAATGCAGAGCTTGGGGGCAAGCCTCTCGGAGAGCATGGGCACAACACTCTCGTCCAACATCTTCTCGAGCTCCCTCGGCACCCCGGGCAGGAAAATCAAGATGCAATCGTTCGCTTCCAAGCAAAACCCAGGGGCTGTGCCCATGGGGTTGGGTATGACCGTTGACCCCTCCGGGACCCAGGCCTGCCTCTCATTGTTCGGGGTCATCTCCAACCCCAGGGATTGAAAGAGCTCCCTTATCCTCCGTAGACTTTCCTCGTGAAGTACCAAGTTCCTCCCGAATGCTCTCGCAGCAGCCTGAGCTGTCCTGTCATCCTGGGTTGGCCCCAATCCACCCGTCACTATGACAGCGCGGGCCCTTCTCGAGGCACTGAGTAGCTCGTCCACGATATCTTCCTCAGAATCCCCCACAGAGCCCATCCTCCTCACCTCCAAACCCATTGCCCCTAATTTCTGGGCAATGAGAGAGGAGTTTGTGTCCACTATAGTGCCGGAGAGTATCTCGTCTCCTATTGTGAGGACCTCTATCGAGTCATTGGCCTTAGGTCGGGTCATGGCTTCTCCTCCCAAGTCGCATATACCAGACAGGAATCATTTATCCACACTCGGCCTCGAAAGGGGCTCTCCCCCGAGATTTCCGGGGTCCTTGCTGAGCACAGGCCCCTGACCTCCAAACCCAAACGCATACCTTGGCCAGGCCACTTGGCTCTTCCTTCCATCTTGGGCCGAACCATCCATCTCATGGTGGGCCATGCTCCCTAGATGATCTCGAGCCCACTGAGGAACCTCATGAGGATCATGGTTCCGAGGCCAGCTAAAAGATCGTCCCCAACTATGGCCAGTGCCCCCTTGAACCTCCTCTGCACAGTATTTATTGGCGGTGGCTTCAGAATATCCAGGATCCTGAATACCACAAAGCCCACCGCTAGATATATCCCTCGCCCCTCAGAGCCCAAAAGACCCAAGCTCATCCCCAAGACTTCATCCAATATCACCTGGGGAGGGTCTGTCCTCCCCAGGATCCTCTCCCCTTCCCCGCATGCCCACAAGGCCAAAGCCCCAATGGCCAGAACCGAAACCCAACTCCACTCCCCCAGCGATGTCTCTGAGAGGCCGTTTATGGCTACACCCACGAGGCTTCCCACTGTGCCGGGGAAAAGCGGAATGTGCCCCAGGGGGCCACAAGTTGCCAAATTAAGGGCCACTTTCGAGAGCCTTCCGCTCGCCCTCTCTATCTCCTCTCCCTCCTAACTGATTTTTCCCTCACCCCTTGTCTCTGGGTTCCTGGGAACCGTAGTAAGCAGCCAGGGCCCTGAAGTACACCTCCTTGAGAGGCACTCCTGTCCTCGATGCTATTTCCTCGCAATCTCTGTACTCTGGCAACGCATTCATCACCCTCCCTTGGTCCGATGATACCTTTATGGTCACTGGTCCCCAAGGGGTCTCCACCCGCTGGACATCCCTTTCCAGACACTTCCTCCTCACCCTGTACATGCGAACACCTATGGTTGTGGACTCCTCCAGCATGGTTCTCAGGATCTCCTCTTTCCTCTCCCAACTGACCAAAACCTTCAATATTCCCCCTGGCCTTCCCCTTTTCATGATGGTGGGGGTCCATGTCACATCGAGGGCGCCGCAGGAAAGGAGCTTTTCCATGAGATGCTCGCACAACTGCGGGTTCATGTCGTCTATGTTGGCCTCCAAGATCCAGTCCTCCCTCACGAGTCCGGGGAGATCCTCCTCACCCACTATGAGTCGAAGGAGGTTTGGCCTCTCTACTAGGTCCCTGGATCCAACCCCGTAGCCTATCCTCTGAGGTCTCATGGCAGGCAGGGGGCCGAAGCTTTCAGCTATGACCGTGAGTATGGCCGCGGCTGTGGGTGTGAGGAGCTCGGTCTCGCTATCTCCCTCGTACACTGGGACCCCTTTTAGGATTTCCAAGGTTGCCGGAGCTGGAACAGGCATGGAGCCGTGGGCCGTATCCACGAATCCCCTACCCAAGGGGAGGGGAGAAGACACAACTTTATGGCACCCTAGGAGGTGAAGAGCGATAAAAGTGCCGACAATGTCCACTATGGAATCGAGGGCCCCTATCTCGTGAAATGCCACCTCATCCGGGTGAAGGTTATGAATCCTCGCCTCTGCCTGGGCAAGTTTGGAGAAGGCCTCGAGGGTCTTCTCCTTGACCTCTGGATGGAGGAGAGAAGAAGCTATTATGTTTCGGATTTCTCCGTGGGTTCTGTGGCTGTGGCCCTCAGTTTCTATCTCCACCTCGACCTTAGTGCCCCATATGTGGTGACGTTTTTCCCTCCTCACCTTCAAATTCCATCCTTCAATGGGGAGGGTTTTCAGGCCTTCCGTTATCTTCTCGGCAGGCACACCCAGATCCAGAAGAGCTCCCAGGAACATATCCCCGCTTGCTCCACTGAAGGCATCCACGTAAAGCAGCGACATGGTCTACTCCCCTCGGATCCACGGAGTGGAAAACTTCCACTCCAGTCTTCGGCCCCATAGCCTCGGGAGCCAAGAGCCTAGATCTAGCCTCGAGTTTACTCGGAGATGACAGCACTTGAAAGAGATGGGAGCTCCCAAGGGTCGGCTTAATGTAACCCTCATGGACTCCTCTCGTCAAGGACTGGGGATTGTCGGGGGACTCCGCCCTCGGGCATATTCCTCGACCAGTAGGGCCCTTTCGGGGAATTTACAAAAGGGGAGAAAGGTGCTATATGACAAGAAGCCCCTCGGGCGCCTTCATAAGGACACCTCTCGGATGGAGAAGGACCATGGCCAGCGTCAATAAGGCTATCCTCATAGGGAGGCTTGGTGCAGACCCAGAGAAGCGTTACACAGCGAGCGGGATGCCCGTTGTGACGTTCAGGCTGGCTACATCATCCCCCAGGCTGAACAAGGAGGGTCAAAGAGAGGAGCGGACCGAGTGGCACAGGATAGTAGCCTGGGGAAAGCTCGCGGAGATATGCGACCAATACCTCTCCAAAGGAAGGCTCGTCTACATAGAGGGCAGAATACAGACCAGGGAGTGGGAAGACAGGGACGGAAATCGCAGATGGACCACGGAGATCGTGGCTTCCAACATGCAGATGCTTTCCCCCGCTGGTGCCGATGCCCAAAGGATTCCTGAAGAGCCTCTCCCAATGGAAGAGGGCGAGCCGCCATTGGAACCAGAAGATGACATTCCCTTCTGAAAATCGCCCGCCGGGCCAGGAGGACACATCCCTCACCATCGCGGAGGTCTTCGACTTCGTGAGGGATGAGCTTGCCTCGGTCGAGGATATATTGAGAAATGGCCTGAGCTCTGATGTTCACTTGATAGGCCAGGTGGGCCGCTATGTGTTCGAAAGCGGCGGCAAGAGGATGAGACCTCTCCTGACGATCCTCTCTAGCAAGGTCTGTGGCTACGAGGGCCACTCCCACTTGATAATGGCAGCTGTCACGGAGCTCATCCACACCGCCACCTTGCTCCACGACGATGTCGTGGACCATGCCGAGTTGAGGAGGGGAGCGAGGTCAGTAAACGCCCTTTGGAGCAGCGAAACGAGCATCCTGGTAGGAGACTTTCTCTTCACCAGGTCCTTTTACATGATGGTCCAGCAGAGGGATCTCAGGATCCTGGAGCTCATATCCAAGGCATGTTGTCAGCTAGCGGAAGGGGAGATTTTGGAGCTAGCCAAAAGCGGCGACCCTGGGATCGAGGAGGATGACTACCTCAAGATCGTGAGGGACAAGACAGCGGTTCTCATCTCCGCTGCCTGTCAATTGGGACCACTACTGGCCAAGAGATACGAGTGGGAGGAACCACTCGGTGCTTATGGGATGAACCTGGGGATGGCCTTCCAGCTCGTGGATGATCTCCTGGACTACTCTGCAGCTGAATGGGAGCTTGGAAAGACCATTGGAAAAGACATCCAGGAGGGGAAGGTGACCCTTCCCATAATAAGGACACTGAAGAGATGCACCCCTCGAGAGAAAAAGAGACTGGCGGATGTCATAAGATCGCGCTCTGTGAGTCCGGAAGACCTTCACGATGTGTTCGAGACGGTCCGCCATTATGACGGACTGGATTACACCCAGGCCATGGCTAGAAATTTTGTGGAGAAGGCCAAAACCCATCTGAAGGAGATCCCGGCTTCCAAGGCCAAAGACTCGTTGCTTGCTGTTGCGGAATTCGTGGCATCCAGGAAAAGCTAAAGCGAAAGTTGCCCGCACCGTGCTCGATGCGGAGCCTCAAATCGGGGAGGGATGATCTTATGGCAAGAGGCGTCGAAAAATGGGTGGAGGAACAAGCACAACTGACCAAACCCGAAAGGATCCACTGGGTAAAAGGGACCGAGGAAGAGATAAGGGCCCTGATGGAGATAGCCATGACCAGAGAGCGAACAGGGCCTCACCTCACCTTCAAGGAACTCAATCACAAGGTCTTCCCCAACTCCTACCTTCACAGAAGCCATCCCACGGATGTGGCCAGAACGGAGCAACTCACCTATGTTTGCCTTCCCACAAAGGAGGAAACAGGCCCCAATAACAACTGGATGGAGCCAGGGGAGGCCAAGAAGATGCTCCGAGGCCTCTTCGATGGGTGCATGAGGGGAAGGACCCTCTACGTGATACCTTACATGATGGGGCATCCAGAATCCCCTTACGCCAAGCCCTGCATACAGATAACGGACTCCATCTATGTTGTTGTGAGCATGTGCATTATGACCAGGGCAGGACAGAGGACCTTGGACAGGATAGGGGACTCGGAGGACTTCGTGAAAGGACTTCATTCCATAGGGGATCTCGACCCCAATCGAAGATTCATAATGCACTTTCCCCAGGAAAATCTCGTCATGAGCATAGGCTCTGGTTACGGTGGAAACGCGCTGCTCGGTAAAAAGTGTTTCTCATTGCGAATAGCCTCTTATCAGGGTTACAGGGAGGGGTGGCTTGCCGAACACATGATCATAATGGGGGTTGAGGATCCAGATGGTGATGTTCATTACATCCTCGGGGCATTTCCCTCGGCCTGTGGAAAGACCAACTTGGCCATGTTGGATCCCATCCTAGAGGGCTACAAGGTCACGACCCTCGGTGATGATATCGCCTGGATAAATATCGGTCCCGACGGAAGGCTCTACGCCATAAACCCGGAGTCCGGATTCTTCGGGGTTGCACCTGGAACCTCCTACAAGACCAACCCCAATATGATGAGGACCCTGAAGAACGACAAGTGGTATCCCACCCTTTTCACCAACACAGCCCTGAATCTCGACGACAACTCCCCGTGGTGGGAGGGACTTGGGGACATGCCCCCCCACTTGGAGGACTGGCAAGGAAATCCTTACGATCCCAAAAGCGGAAAACCAGCAGCCCATCCCAACTCCAGGTTCACAGTGTCCCTATACAATTGCCCCACCCTTTCCCCTGAGTTCGACAATCCCATGGGTGTTCCAGTCTCGGCGATAATCTTCGGGGGGAGAAGATCGGATACCATACCCCTTGTGTCCGAGAGCTTCGATTGGGAACACGGGGTCTTCAGGGCTTCCATAAACGGCTCGGAGACCACAACGGCTGCAGTGGGGAAGGTGGGGGTCGTAAGACGCGATCCCATGGCCATGCTCCCCTTTACCGGATATAACATGGCAGACTATTTTCGCCACTGGCTCCAGATGGGCAAGAAGCTCAAAAATCCTCCCAAGATCTTCAGTGTGAATTGGTTCCAGAAGGGAGAGGCCGGGGAGTTCCTCTGGCCTGGTTTCAGGGAGAACTCGAGGGTCATAAAATGGATCATAGACAGGATAAAAGGAAAGGCCGGGGCCAAAGAGACCCCTATAGGACTGATACCCAGGCCGGAGGATCTGTGCTTGGAGGGTTTGGACATAGACCGAAGGAGTCTCGAGAGGCTTCTGGAGGTGAGGCCAGAGGAGTGGAAAAGAGAAGTGATGGAGGCAGAGAGCTTCTACGAGCAATTTGGAGACAGGCTTCCAGGCGAGCTCAGGGCTCATCTGGAGAGGCTAAAAAAGGCGCTTTGAGAAAATAGGCCCCGGAACCCGAGGATTGGACCAAGAAGGCAGGGCCCGGGGCCCTCTTTCACTCGAAGAATTGAACTATGTATCTTGCAGCCAGGCTCACGATGAGAAGGCCCAATATCCCCTTTATAATCCCCTGAGGGACGAACTTCTGGAGCCTTGCCCCACAATACATTCCCAGAGCCCCACCTATTCCGAAGAGGAGCCCTAGGGCCCAGTCTGGAGATGTGCTCATTCCACCAGCGGCGGGCATCAGACTGTAGAAGGCCACACCAGCAATGGAGGTGAGGAAGGTTCCCATGAGGGCTGCCCCGGCCACGGTATAAACCGGAAGCTGGAAGACAGCGACACAAAAAGGTGCTATGATAGCCCCTCCACCTATCCCATAAGTTCCCCCAATTATCCCCACCAGGAAGGCGAGGAGGAACATGCCTGGTGTGCTGAAAGAGAACCGCTGCCCCCAGAACTCGTAAACCACAGTCTTCGGAGTCCACTTGAGGGTCTTGACCACTGCATCCCTGGGAAGGCCGGCTGAGATTCGAGCGGCGTTTGCCTCCTTGAGCCTCCGGGCGTGCTCCTGGAACTTCTCCTCCAGTATCCTCATCTGGCTCCTTCCCCTCTTCGCCCTAGGGGTGAGCTCGTAAATTAGCCGACCGCCTATGTACAGGAGAACTAAACCCACGAAGAACTTGAAGCTCCTCGGATCAGGCAGATAAAGGACCCTCAGATAGTAGCCCAGAAACACCCCGGGCAATGTCCCAACTATCACTACCCAGGTAAGGGGCCAGGCCATTCTTCCTTCCCTCACGTAACGGTAGACACCACTGGGTATGGCAACTATGTTGTAGACGAAATTGGTTGCGCTGACCGAGGGGCTCGTGAAATTGAGAACGCTTACCTGGAAGGGAAGAAGCAAAAAAGCCCCGGAAACTCCGCCCATGGAGGTGAAAAGGGATACGACAAATGCCACAAAAGGGGGAACGAAAACCCAAGTTTTCACTCCAGATACCGGGAAGCTCACCTCGAGAAACTCCATTCTCCCCACCTCCTTCGCCTCATGAAAACCCGCAAGAACCAAGAGCCTTGAGCCTTCTCCTTTCCCGGTTCAAAAATCCCGGGGCTCATGATAAACTAAAAACGAGAAAGGTTCCAAGCTCCAGGGGAAAATCGGAATGGAGATTGTGGGGCTAGGCATGGTTTCTATGGGCGAACCTCAAAGGGAGTCGCTTCCCTTGGGGGTTGTGCCCATCTCCTTTGCCCAGGGAACATGGGCTTATACCTCGTTTTACCCTTCCCCTTACGGTCTCGATGACTTCTGGGAGGAGGCCAGGGCCCTCAAGGCCTCCTTGGAGGAGATTGCTGAACCATCCCGCAAGAAATAGGAGAACCCCCAAATTCAGGGGGAGATGGTCGAGGGGTCCAAGAGGAAGAAAGTCTTCTCCGCGCCAAAGGGCCGTGCCAAAGGGTTTCGAGCCTTCCAAAGAGCTTGTCTCTGTCCTAGCAGATGTGGGGGTCCCAGAGGAGGTCCCCTTTGTGCCGGATCCTTTTCAACTCCAAGCAGTGAAGGCCATAGAGAGATCGGACGTGCTTGTCTGCGCTCCCACAGGTGCTGGGAAGACATGGATAGCTGAGCAGGCCATGGCAAGGAGGCTCTCTCTGGGCCAGAGGTCGTGGTATGCCTCCCCCCTCAAGGCTCTCTCCAATGCCAAGTATGAGGAGTTCAGAGGGAAGTTTGGCCCGGAAAATGTCGGGATTCTCACGGGGGATAGAAAGGAAAATCCCGATGCCCCAATAATCGTGGGGACAACCGAGATCTTGAGAAACCAGCTCTACGATGCCATGGAGAGGGATCTCCACATCCCTGTCGAGCTGGTGGTACTGGATGAAGCTCATTACTTGAGCGACCCTGAAAGGGGGGTCGTGTGGGAGGAGGTGCTCATCTATTTGCCATCGAGGGTCCGGATCCTCCTTCTTTCAGCCACCATTGGGAATCCCAAGGAGATCTGCCTATGGCTCGAGAAGATAAGGGGAGAGAGGTGCCAATTGGTGAGCTCCAAGACTCGGCCCGTTCCCCTCTACCCGGTATTCGTCGGACTGGATGGCAAGGTTGGGCTTCTCCTCGGGAAAAAAGGTTTGGGGAGGGAAGCGAGAAAATATCTCCAGGAGAGGCTCTCTTCCGACGGGAGGGCGAAGACTCTGAGGCTAGAGGATATTGTCGAGGGGCTCAGGCAACTGGGCATGCTCCCCGCCATATTCTTTCTCAAAAGCAGGGCCGACTGCGACAGAGCAGTGGAATCATTCCAGGGAATTCCCAGGCCTGTCTCCGCACAGGAAGAGACCTGGGAGGCCCTGGAGCCCCTGCTCAGAGAATTCCCGGTTCTGAAAGGACATCGCCACATCAAGGCCATAATTCGACACAGGATAGCTGCCCACCACGCCGGCCACCTGCCCCAGTGGAAGCTAGTTGTGGAGAGGCTCATGAGTGGGGGTCACTTGGATGCCATCTTCTCCACCTCCACTGTAGCAGCAGGGGTGGACTTCCCAGCCAGGACCGTTGTGCTCCTCCAAAGCGATAAGTTCAACGGGAGGGAGTTCCTGCCCCTCACCGCAACGGAATTGCAACAGATGACAGGCCGTGCGGGAAGAAGGGGTAAAGACAAGGTGGGATTTGCCCTCTTCGTCCCTGGCCGGCATCAGGAGATAGACGAAGTGGCAAGGCTCCTCAAGGCCAAGCCAGAGCCCTTGAGAAGTCAAATCCAGATAAATTTCTCCATGGTGCTGAACTTATTGCTCTCTCACGGCCTCCCAGAAATAAAAGGGCTCCTCAGCCGATCCCTAGCGGCGATGCAGGGGGAGGATTCGGGGGATGATAGGATTGGAAGCGCTAAATGGAAACACATGAGGGCTGTACTCGGGTGGAGGCCCCAATCCGTTCTCTTGGGGAAAGCCCTTCCCCGGGGAAGCGTGTTTCTCCATAAAAATGGGGCCCATTTCGTGGCCATACGCGGCTCCGAGAGAAGGGGAAGGGTTCTTCTCATGTGCCATAAGTGGGGGAAGAGGCCCAAGTTGAGGAAGGGGTCTTTGGTGCTCAGGGGGATCCATCCGGAAGATGTGGTTGAGGTTCTGCCATACAGGGTGCCTATTCCCCAGGGGGAAGAAGACCAGCTCATTGCCCAGATACTGGAGATGGAATACGCCAAGTGGGAGGGGCATGGGAGTCGAGGGGGGTTGGGCCCGGAAGGTTTAGGAGGACCTCTGGGGGCGAGGAAACGGCCTGCAAAAGAGCGCAACTTAGGTGAAGAGACTGACGATCTGGAGCTCGGGCTTTGGGATGAGGACTCATCTCCCGAGGCCAGGCTGTGGATAAGTTTTTTGGAGCACCTTCGTTTCCTCAGGGAAACCGGATTCGTAAACGAGGCCAATAAGCTCACTTCCGAGGGCAGATGGGCATCCAGGCTGAGGCTCGATCATCCGCTTCTCGTGGCAGAGGCGATAAGAAAGGGGGCCCTTCAGGGAAGATCCGCCCCGGTTCTGGCTGGCCTCATGGCCTCTTTTGTCATGGACAAGGACAAGGAGGTCTATGTGCGAAGGGACGACCTCGAGGAGATGGCCTCAGCCTTCGACGAGATGGTCATGTCCATTTGGGGGATGGGAAGGCTTTTGGCCGAAAGGGGCTTCCCCACCCCGAACTTGCAGTTCTGGCCTGCTGCAGCCCTGTACATATGGGCTAAGGGAGTGAGCTGGAATGAGCTCACAAAGGCAATAGCCCTAGATGAGGGGGACCTAGTCTATCTCATCGTTCGGACAGCGGATCACCTTCGCCAGCTCTGCGATCTTTGGGAAACCCATGCAGGCCTGGCGACCTCTGCGAGGCTGGCTCTCAGGAGGATCCAGAGGGAACCTGCAATCTACTGGTAGAGGGCGACACTCTTAAGGCCAGGAGTGCAGGGAGGAGATGCTCCTGGGGCCGCGCCCATAAGGCAGGTCACTATGCCAATGGGAACTGGTCCCGAAGGCCGACCATCGGGAGAGAAGGCAGCTTGCGGTTTTTTGGGGGACTGAACCTCCTTTGGGGCACAGGTTCTCCACTTTTTTACGCCCAAGGTCCCCCATAGCGGCAACCGGTACGGCAAGTGGCCAGCGGCCCAATGGGGATATTCCTCGATCGGGCCGGGGCTTTCCTTGCGGGCGTGCGGAGCCCGCCCCTCCCGGGCGAGGCGACCCGAAGGTTGGAGCCTTTGCAAAACAAGCCCTTGCATGACGCGAAGGCCGGTTTTCTCGGAGGGACGCGCTCTGCGCGTCCGGATTGCAAGGCCTCACGGATAGCAAGGACTTTCATTAGCGCCGGTGGCTAGGCGAGAGGCCGGTGGTTGAATGGGAATACACGGGGAGGAGGTTAGGTCTTCCTCGCGGGCGTGCGGAGCCCGCCCCTCCGCGGGGTTGGTGATCCGAGCTGGGATGGCCTCGGGGTGGAAGGCCCGGGGATACGCGAGGGCCGGTTTTCTCGGAGGGACGCGCTCTGCGCGTCCGGATTCCAAGGCCTCAGGGATGGCAAGGACTTTCATTAGCGCCGGTGGCTAGGCGAGAGGCCGGTGGTTGAATGGGAATACACGGGGAGGAGGTTAGGTCTTCCTCGCGGGCGTGCGGAGCCCGCCCCTCCGCGGGGTGGGCTCCGCAAGCTAGGGTGGCCTTGCGGGGAAGACCTGGAAACGATGCGAGGGGTGATTTTCTCGGAGGGACGCGGTCTCCGCGTCCGCGTGGTAAGGCCCGACGAATGCCGAGGCATTCCATTTTCGCCCGATGATGAGGCAAGGGGTCCCTGGCCTACCGGACACATGCCTCGGTCAAGCCCGTACGCTCCTCGCGGGCGTGCAGAGCCCGCCCCTCCGCGGGATTGGTGATCCGAGCTGGGATCGCCTCGGGGTGGAGGGCCCGGGGATACGCGAAGGCCGATTTTCTCGGAGGGGCGCGGTCTCCGCGCCCGCGGTGCGAGGCCATGCGCGTACCAAAAGGTCTCATCAAGTGCCAAGGATAGGCGAAAAACGGAGTGGCCGGTCACGACACGCTTGGCTGAGACCCAATGCTGTCCTTTACGGGCCTGCAGGGCCCGCCCCCCGGGGGAAGGCCCAATGAAGAGGGTCTCAAGGGGAGGGCGCGCCAGTCCTCCGGGCCTCAGGATTCGGGCTCCTGGAAAGTAATACACGGCTTAGGCCTTGATCCTCGCATTCATCCCAAAGATCTCTACTCAGTCCTTCTTCTCGTCCCCAGGCCCTATCAAGGGGAGAACTTTCTCCACCTGGAAGAAAACGAGGTGTCGGCCTTCCTCGTCGCCCTCATGTTTGTTGAGACTCCCAATGGAGGAATGAGTTGCAGATCCAAGCTGTGAGGGGATTCCGGGATGTCCTTCCGGGGGAGGTGGCCCTCTGGCAGAAAGTGGAGGCGATAGCCCGATCTGTCCTCGAGAGATACGGATTCAGGGAGATAAGGATACCGATTCTCGAGAAGACCGAGCTCTTCTCGAGGAGCATCGGCGAATCCACTGACATAGTGGAGAAGGAGATGTACACCTTCACGGACAGAAGCGGCATCTCCCTCACCATGAGGCCGGAAGCCACAGCAGGGATCCTCAGGGCGTACATAGAACACTCCATGTATCAGCTAGAGCCCGTGAGCAAACTCTATTGCATCGGGCCCATGTTTCGGCACGAGAGGCCCCAGAGGGGTCGTTACAGGCAATTTCACCAGATAAACGCTGAGGTCCTAGGTTCCTCGGACCCGAGGACCGATGCGGAACTTCTCGCCCTCCTCAGGACTCTTTTCGAGGAGTTGGGCCTGAGGGAACTCGACTTCCAGTTGAATTCACTTGGTTGTCCTAGCTGTAGGCCCGGGTTTCGGTCAAAGGTGGCAGAGTATCTGGGAAGAAAAAGGGCTCGTCTTTGCTCGGACTGCCAGAGGCGCCTCATCACGAATCCCCTCAGGGTATATGACTGCAAGGTGGAGACGTGCAGGGAGGCCTTGGCAGGGGCACCAGTGATTCTGGATGAACTCTGCCAGGAATGCGAGGCCCATTTCCTCTCAGTGCAGAAGAATCTCTCCCTTCTGGGCATCCCGTTCTCGGTCAACCCATTTATCGTGAGGGGGCTCGACTATTACAGGAGGACCACTTTCGAGGTGCTCAGTTCGGACCTCGGGGCCCAGAATGCGGTCTGCGGAGGTGGTCGTTACGACGGTCTCATGGGAGAGCTAGGAGGGCCCGATCTTCCAGGGATCGGATTCGCCATAGGAGAGGAAAGGCTGGTCTCAATTCTCGAGGGCAGAGCTGGGGCCCCCACTTCCTCCCTGGACCTTTTTTTGGCGGCCCTTGGGGAAGAGGCAATGGAGAAGGCATTCCTCTATCTGGACAAAGCGAGAAGGCTCGGTCTTAGAGCTGAGATGGACTTCAGGGGCGGGAGCCTCAAAGCCCAGATGAGGAGGGCCAACAAACTGGGTAGTCGAAGGCTCCTTATCCTGGGCGAGGACGAACTCTCCAAAGGAATGGCCACAGTGAAGGACATGGCTGACGGCACCCAAGTGGAAATTCCCTTGGATGAGCTCGAGTCAGCCATGGCTGGGTGGAAGGAAGCTTGTTCCCAAAGGGGGTAAAGGCAAAGTGAAGGAATCCTATAGGACCCACTATTGCGGGAAGATCCGCGAGGAGCATATCGGCCAGAGGGTTATCCTCTGCGGGTGGGCCCAGACCGTGAGAGATTTGGGGGGAGTCACCTTTGTGGATCTCAGGGACAGGACTGGGTTAGTCCAGGTAGTGTTCAACGCGGAGGTCTCCCAGGAGGCACATCTCCAAGCCCAGGCGGTGAGAAGCGAATACGTGCTCAAGGTGGAAGGGGAGGTGAGAAGGAGGCCTCCCGATACAGAGAACCCCAAGATCCCCACAGGCACAGTGGAAGTAATGGCCCAAAGCCTCACCATCCTAAACGAATCTTTGCCCCCTCCCTTTCCCATAGAGGACGGGGCCGATGTGGCGGAAAATGTGAGGCTTCGTTACAGGTACCTGGATCTCAGGAGGCCCAGGATGCTCTCCAATTTCCTCCTGAGGCACAAGGCCATGAAGTCCGTCAGGGATTTCCTGGACCGTGAGGGGTTCGTGGAGGTCGAGACCCCCTTCCTCACCAGGAGCACACCCGAGGGCGCGAGGGATTTTCTCGTTCCTTCGAGGCTTCAGCCAGGGAGGTTCTATGCCCTTCCCCAGTCACCCCAGCTTTTCAAGCAACTCCTGATGGTGGCTGGTTTCGACCGCTACTTCCAGATAGTCAAGTGCTTCAGAGACGAGGACTTGCGGAGGGACAGACAACCCGAGTTCACCCAGATAGACATAGAGATGTCCTTCGTGGACGAGGAGGCTGTCCAGAGCCTTGCCGAGAGGATGATAGCTCACCTCTTCAAGGAAACTATGGGGATCGAACTCCAAGTCCCATTCCCTAGGCTAACTTACAGGGAAGCCGTCGCCTTTTACGGGACCGATAAACCCGATTTGAGGTTCGGACTCGAGCTCGTGGACGTGACGGATGTCTTCAGGGGAAGCGGTTTCAAAATATTCGCCCAGGCTGTGGAAGCTGGAGGAATAGTCAAAGCCCTCCCCTTGAAAGGCCTCGCCAACCTTCCCAGATCTGAGCTGGATCGGATGCAGGGCGAGGAAAACCTGAGAATCCATTACCAGATACAGACAGGGGCAAAGGGTGTGGCCTGGATAAAGGTGATGGAGGAGGGCTGGCAGGGTCCCATGGTGAAACTCCTCCATGAAAGAGAGAGGGAGGCCCTGAAGGAGAGAGCTCGGCTCGAATCCGGTGATCTCGTCCTCTTTGTAGCGGGCCAGGAGGAGATGGTCAATCCCACCCTCGACAGCTTGAGGCAACACTTCGGTAGGAAGCTCGGCCTTGTAAGAGAAGATGATTTCAGGTTCGTCTGGGTTACGGAGTTCCCCCTTCTGGAGTACGATCCCGATGAGAAGAGGTTCGTGGCCGTGCACCACCCATTCACTGCGGCGCATCCAGAGGACCTGGATCTTCTCGACAAGGACCCAGCCAGGGTGAGGGCGAGGGCATACGATCTCGTGCTCAACGGCAACGAGATAGGGGGGGGAAGCATCCGAAACCATAGGCTGGACTTGCAAAAAAGGACCTTCGAGGCACTGGGAATCTCGGAGAGGGAGGCTCAGGAGAAATTTCGATTCCTGCTCGAGGCATTGTCCTTCGGCGCTCCACCCCATGGCGGGATAGCCTTTGGCTTCGACAGGCTCGTGATGCTCATGGCCAAGGCCTCGACCATAAGGGACGTGATAGCCTTTCCCAAGACCCAGAGGGGTGCCTGCCTCCTGACGGATGCTCCAGCCCAGGTGGACCCCAAACAGCTCGAGGAGCTGTGGATTCAGATAAAGGAGAAGTAGAGGCAGGGTCGGCCTTTCCACTTGGGGAGGGGATACGGTGCCTCGGCGGTGTTCTCTTGGCTTCTCTCAGATGAAAGGGGAGAGGTCCAAGGGGGGGCGGAAGATGAAGGGCCTGACCCTCCGGGAATGAATGAGCGGCGAAAGGGACCTTCAGGTCTCAGGAAGTCTTTAGGGAGGAAGATCCAATGGCCAAGTGGGACAGGGAAAAGAGGATCCTCTATCACGAGCTTTCCAAATTCGAGGAACCTGACCTGAGGGAGGTCGTGGAGCCCAATCTCCTCAGGGGCATATTCCCGGTGGACGAGATCCCGAGAATAGACTTTGACCAGAAGATCATTCCCATAAGTCCACCTCCTGCCATGTACATAACCGACACCACCTTCAGAGATGGCCAGCAGGCAAGGCCCCCCTTCACCCCGAAGCAGATAGAGGACCTCTATGTGATGCTCCACAGGCTCGGAGGCAGAGATGGGGTCATCCGCCAGTGCGAGTTCTTCATATACAGTGCCAGAGACAGGGAGGCGGTGGAAAGGTGCCTCGCTAAGGATTATCGCTTTCCCGAAGTAACAGCTTGGGTTAGGGCCAACAGGGATGACCTGAAACTCGTCAAGGAAATGGGCCTGAAGGAGACCGGAATGCTCATGTCGGTTTCCGATTACCATATCTTCCTCAAGCTGGGATGGAACAGGAGGAGGGCCTTCGAGGAATACCTCTCTCTGGCCAAAGCGGCCCTGAATCACGGGATAATTCCCAGGTGCCACTTCGAGGATGTGACCAGGGCTGACATTTACGGATTCTGCGTTCCCCTGGCCAAGGAACTGATGAAGCTCAGGGAAGAGAGCGGCATAGACATAAAGATAAGGCTGTGCGACACCCTGGGCTTGGGAGTGACCTATCCTGGGGCTGCCCTTCCTAGGGCTGTGGACAAGCTGGTCAGGGCCATGATAGACGATGCCGGGGTTCCCGGAAGGCTCCTCGAGTGGCACGGCCATAACGATTTCCACAAGGCCCTGATAAATGCCACCACGGCATGGCTTTACGGATGCAGCGCTGCCAACGGAGCCCTCATGGGTCTGGGGGAGCGGACAGGCAACACCCCAGTCGAGGCCCTGGTCATAGAGTACATATCCCTGAGGGGCCAGCACGACGGACTGGACACAACCGTTATAACGGAGATTGCGGAGTACATGGAGAAGGAAATAGGAATCAGGATCCCGCCCAACTATCCTTTTGCAGGCTCCGAATTCAACGCCACATCTGCAGGGGTTCACATAGATGGAATACTCAAAAACCCAGAGATATACTCCATCTTCAACACGGAGAAGTTTCTCAAGAGGCCCCTCACTGTCGCCATAACGGACAAATCCGGCATGGCAGGGGTGGTCCACTGGATAAACACGCATCTCAAGCTCACCGGCCCCAGAATGGTGGACAAGAGACATCCGGGAGTGGCCAAGATTTACAAGGCCATAATGAAGCAGTACGAGGAAGGTAGGACAACCGCAATAGGGTCGGATGAGATGAGGCGCTTGGCCAGGAAGTATCTGCCGGAGTACTTTGTCAGCGATCTCCAGCTCTTGAAGCAAAAGGCAGCGGAGGTGGCCGTCCACTTGATAGAGGAGCTGGCCGAAAGGCCCGAGATACGCTCCATGGATCCAGCAAAACAGGAGCCCCTCATGGAGGCCTTTGCCGAGGACAATCCTTTCATCCAGTGGGTCTATGTGACCAACATGGAGGGGAGGATCATCACCAAGCTCATAACCCAGATTGTGGACAGGGCCAAGTATCCGCCAGTGGTTATAGAGGACGATTATTCGGACAGGCCTTGGTTCATAGGGCCCCTCAAGGACGGGAAGGCCCACGTAACGGACTTCTATGTCTCGCGCTTCACGCACCAACTCGCAATCACGGTCTCAGCCCCCATTCGCAATGAGGAGGAGCAGATAGTGGGGATATTGGCTGCGGACATGAAGTTCGACGAGCTCGCCAAGATGGTGGAGGCAGACGGCAAGAACACGGCTTGAATCTTCCCATGTGGGATGAAGGGTGAAAAATCGGTTCCAAGGAGGAGGGTCATGGTGGAGCGGACTTTGTCGATCGTGAAACCCGATGGAGTGGCCAAGAATCTCATAGGAGAGGTGATAGGGAGGTTTGAAAGGGAGGGACTCAGGGTCCTGGCCCTCAAGATGGTCCACATGACCAAGGAGCAAGCTCAGGGATTCTATGCCGTCCACAGGGAAAAGCCCTTTTTCGATAGCCTCACGGATTTCATGTCGTCAGGGCCAGCAGTGGTGATGGTCCTGGAAGGCGAAGATGCAATCTCCCGAACCAGAAGGATCATGGGCGCAACGAATCCCAAAGATGCCGACCCAGGGACCATAAGAAAGGAATTTGCCGACAATGTGGAGCGAAACATAGTCCATGGATCGGACTCCCCCCAGACCGCAGAGACGGAGATAAAGTATTTCTTCAACGCCTTGGAGATACACCCCAGGTGAGATCCTGAAGGCTCGGGGAAGCGGGTTCTCTCGAGCGGGCCGAGCTCTCAAGCGCCTTGCCCAAAGGCTTTCGTGGGAGCAGAGGGGGCAGTGCCTCCTTAGGCCCACTCAGTCAGAGCGAATGAACATGAAATAGACTGTCGACCCCAGTATGAAGAGGCCCCCTATCAAGAGAGCCAGAATCTGCTGGAGGGTCATGGGGTTGTCCTCCTCAGGGATCGTGAAGTGGAGTAGCACCACTGTGGCACAAATGCCCATTATGAACACAGCGGTTCGAACCATTCTCTTGAGCAGGCAAACAATGACCAGGAGGGCAGTAGCCCCTCCGAGGATCATGAAGCCCGTCTCATCGAGGTTCAGTATGGTCTCCTTCACCCTCTCGGTCTCGAAAAATTCGAGCACCTTGGAAAACCAAAGGGAAAATTTCTCCTTCATAGCCCTTCCCTCCCCTGGGAACTTCTGGAATTATACCAAAAATGCAGGCTCGAGAAGTACCTTAGGCACACCATGGAAGGTCCACGGGCCCCTCGCCTTGACACTCAATGGAGGGCTGCCCTAGAGTGGAGGCGGCCCGCAATTTCGGGGGAAAGGCATCCCTTTGGCGGAGAAAATTTTGGAAGCTAGTGGGACAATGCCTTTCCCCCTGAGGGACCATCCGATGGTCTTCGTGGGGAACTGAGACGAGATCCCAAATTTCCGGGTGGGTCAGAGGACTTTGGCCAGAAGAGCAAAATCCAAAAAGAGGTATCCCAGGAGGGTCAAAGGGTCGAGAAAAAGGTCCAGATTCCTCCTTTTCGCCATGGTTGCTCTCGCCGTGGTCATAGGGGCTGGATGGTTGGGCTACAAGTTCTGGAGCAAGGGAGTCCCCAAGAAGGTCGAGGCTCCTTCTGCGGGGATTTCCCCGGGGAAAAAGGTGAGTGTCGTGCTCTATTTTGGCGACGAGCAGCAGGAGTCCCTCGTGCCCGAGACCAGGGATTTGACCGTTCGGGGAGAAGAGGGAGACCTGGCCACCCTTCTCGTGGAGGAGCTCATAAAGGGCCCCAGGAGTTCCTTGCAGCCCACCATACCCAAAGGCACAAAATTGAACCGCCAGGTAATTTGCCAGGGTGGGATATGCCAGGTAGATTTTTCCGCGGAGCTCATCTCTGGGCATCCCAAAGGCACCTCCTCTGAGCTCATGACCATTTACTCAGTCGTGGAGACCTTGAGAGAGAACGTCCCAGGGGTCAGAGGCGTGAGGTTCTTGGTAGACGGCAGCAAAGTGGAAACAATAGCAGGCCACATCTTCGTAGGAGAGACGGTCCTTTCCAATCCCGCAATGATAAAAGAGGGGGGAGCGAGGAGCCCCTGAAGCCAATGGAACTGATGGATCAGGCCCCTTTGATGTATCATGGAAGGGCGGAGAGTTAGCTGAGACAGGTCGCCGGGGTGAACGGGGAAGATGAGCAAGCGTCTCCAGAGGGTGCGCAATATCGGAATAGTAGCCCACATAGATGCCGGGAAGACAACTGTCACCGAGAGGATCCTCTATTACACGGGAAAGTCTTACAAGATGGGGGAAGTGGATGAAGGCACTGCGGTCATGGACTGGATGCCCCAGGAGCAGGAAAGGGGCATAACCATAACCGCTGCTGTCACGACCTGCCACTGGAGGGGTCATGAGATCCATATAGTGGACACTCCAGGACACGTGGACTTCACCATAGAGGTGGAGAGGAGTCTCAGGGTGCTGGACGGAGCTGTTGTGGTATTCTCGGCTGTGGAGGGGGTGGAGCCCCAGTCCGAGACGGTCTGGCACCAGTCCGATAAGTACCGGATCCCGAGGATCGTGTTCGTGAACAAGATGGACAGGATTGGGGCAACCCTGGATGGAACCGTCGAGATGATGAGGAGGAAGCTTGGCTGCAAACCCATTGTGCTACAGATACCTTGGGGCGTGGAATCGGATTTCTGCGGTGTGGTGGATCTCGTCCGCATGGTGGCCATAAGGTGGAACGATGACACCCTGGGGGCCACTTTCGATGAGATTGATGTCCCTGGCCACCTGAGGCCCGATGCCGAGAGGGCGAGGGATGAGGTGTTGGAGCTCCTGGCAGACAGAAACGATGAGATCGCAGAGCTCTACCTCGCAGGGGAGCCAGTTCCAGAGGACATGATAAAGAGCGAGATAAGGAAGGCCACCTTGAGCTTCGAGCTCGTTCCGGTCCTCTGCGGCTCTGCTTTGAAGAACAAGGGAGTCCAGCCCCTTCTGGATGCCATAGTGGACTATCTCCCATCTCCCCTCGACATACCTCCTGTGAGGGGTCAGGTCCCTGGGACGAACTTATGGGAAGAGAGGCCCGCTGACGACAGCGCCCCCCTCGCTGCCCTGGCCTTCAAGGTGGCTATGGACCAGGGCCGGAAGATGGTGTACCTGAGGATCTACTCGGGAAAGCTCAGGGCAGGCCAAGAGGTCTACAATGCAACCAGAGGGAAAAAGGAGAGGGTGGCGAGGCTCCTCTCCATGCATGCCAACAAACGGGAGCGGATAGAGGAGGCTGGCGCAGGGAGCATAATTGCAGCCATGGGCCTCAAGGATACGGCCACAGGGGATACCCTTTGCTCGGAAGAGAGGCCGATTCTCCTGGAAAGCATAGAGTTTTACGAACCTGTCATATCCGTTGCCGTAGAGGCCAAGACCAGGGCGGACCAGGAGAAGCTCGCCTTCGCCCTCGAGAAGCTAGCTGAGGAGGACCCCACCTTCAAAGTGAAGGAGGACCCGGAGACGGGCCAGACCATTATCTCGGGAATGGGCGAGCTCCACCTGGAGGTGCTGGTGGACCGGATGCAGAGGGAATACAACGTTCAGGCCAATGTGGGCAAGCCCCAGGTAGTGTACAGGGAGACCATCCAGAGGCAGGCTCGGGGAGAGGGGAGATTCGAGAGGGAGATCCAAGGGGTCCAGCACAGAGCCCATGTCGTCGTGCAGGTGCAGCCCCTCTCCAGGGGGCAGGGGAACCAGATCTCCATGGAGGCCCCAGAAACTCAGATCCCGCCGAGCTTTCATGCCGCTGTGGAGCAAGGGATCAGGGAGGCCCTGGAGGCAGGGGTGAGCAAGGGATATCCCATGGTGGATGTGAGGGTCACGGTGGAAGGCGGTTCTTTTTACGAGGGCATGGCCTCCGAGCTAGCGTACAAGGTAGCCGCGAATCTCGCCTTCCAATCCGCTTGCGAGCAGGCGGAACCAACCCTTCTGGAGCCCATGATGAGGCTCAATGTCCTGGTGCCCTCTGAGTTCATGGGCGATGTGTTAGGGGATCTCCACGCCAGGGGAGGGAAGGTCGAGGGCATAGAGCAGAGGGGTGTCATCCAATCCATAAACGCCCTTGTGCCCTTGAGGAGGACCTTTGGCTATTCCACAGCCCTGAGATCCCTGACCCAGGGCCGTGGAACATTCACCATGCAATTTTCCCACTACGATCGCGTTTCAGCTTCCAGCTAAAGAGGCCAGCCCCTTCAGGTCCAATTGATTGGCTATGGCCTTTAGGTCGTCTTTGGCCGTCGCACCTTCCAGGTCGATGATGAGGAGGAATCGCTCTTTTATGAGCACCATGAGGGTCGCTGTCTCGGACTCCTTCTCGAATATCTCCACTGCTGGGAAACCAGCCACCGTGACCATCTTCGCTGGATTGGGACCGGATGAGCTGGCCTCTGCCTTGAGGTCCTCGTAGTCCTCGTACGCTTGCTTGATACCAGCGCCATCGACCAGGGTTATCTCCAGTCCTTTGTCACCCTGGGAATAGGACCTGTAAGCGACCGTGTAGGTGCCCTCTGCGACCTTCATGGTCTGTCCCTCGGCCTGCCCCTCCGCCTTCCAGCCGGTCAAGTCCTTGAGGAAAGAAGCGAGCTTCTCCACAGGAATGGGTTTTTTCGCGCTCTGCTGGGCTAAGGCCTGTCCCACTGAGAAAAGCGCGCATAGCCCTAAAATCCAAAACCATCTCATCTTCATCCTTGACCTCCTTGGCAGTTTACTTTCCCCCCACTGGGCAAAAGATAGCGGTATTCTACTCCAAAAGGCGCTCCTCAACAATGCCCCCTTTCCAGCCCATCGGCCTTTGGGATCCCCTTGGACGGATATTCTCCCTCGGCTCAGGAGATTATTCTGTGAGGGTGAGTGTAAATGGTCATTTTCCCGCCCCTCACCGAGCCTATGAGCGTCATCCCCACTTTTTCCGCAACCTCGACTCCAAGAAGCGTCGCTGCGGATCGAGACACCACCATGGGTATTCCAACCCTGGCAGCCTTGAGGACGATCTCCGAAGAAGCTCTTCCTGTGGTGAGAAGCAATTTGTCGTCCAGGCGAATTCCGTTTCTCATGGCATTGCCCACTATCATGTCCACGGCATTGTGTCTTCCTATGTCCTCCCTCATGATGATCATCTTTCCAGGTTCGGCGAGGGCTGCTGCATGGGTTGCCCTGGCATCCTTGTAAAGATTGCCCGAGGTGCTCATCTCCCTCATGAGCTCATGGACCTCCTCATGGGTCAATCGAGGCCCTGGGCCCACTTGGGTTATCTGAATTCCGTCGAGAGGTTGAAAATAGAGGCTTGCCCTCCCGCATCCGGCGCCCAATGTCCTCTTGTGGAGCAATGCTTGCCTCAGCTTCCTGGACTCCCTGAGCTCTATCCAAACTGCCCCCTGTTCCCCATCGGCCCTGATGGAGGTCACATCCTCCATGGAATCTATTATTCCCTCCGATCTCAGGAAACCGATGGCCAGATCCTCTGGGAATTGGCCCGTGCAAAGGAGGGTGACGAGCTCTTCCCCATCGACAAATAGGGTGAGAGGCCCTTCTCTCACGAGTTTCACTGCAGGGGAGGGCATTTCTTTTTGGTTCGCAAACCTCATGTTGGGAGGGGTGCCATGCCTAGGAAAGTAGCCATCGTCTCTGTGGCCCAAATTGGCGGGGCTGACTCCAAGGAGAATTTTTACGACCAGGCCTATCGGGTAGTCAAGGAGGCCTTGGACAAGGCCGGGATTTCCAGGGAGAAGGTTGGGTGTGTTGTCACAGCAGCTTCGGACATCTTCCATGGAGGGATTTCCTGTGCCAATGCGTACCACTGGGATCCTGCAGGTGCCGTTCTAAGAAATGGATCCAGGCAGGATGCAGAGTCCCTTTTCGCTTTGGTTTACGGAGCAATGAGGATCATGTCAGGACATTACGACACTGCCCTTGTAGTGGGGCTGTGCAAAGGATCCGAAAACCCTGAAAACGACACCTGCACCCTCATGTTCTCCGATCCCTTCTATTTCCGGCCCCTTGGACTGAATGAGACAATGGCTGCTGCCTTGCAGATGAGGCTCTTTATGGACCATTACGGGATAACAAGGGAGCAGTGTGCCAAGGTGGCGGTGAAGAATCTCAGAAACGCTCTGGGAAATCCATATGCTCACAGAAAAGGCATCTATTCCGCCGAGGAGATCCTGGCATCCAGGCCCGTGGTAGAACCCCTCACCGAGCTCGAGTGTGCCCCGAAATCAGAAGGGATGGCGGCTTTGGTTTTGGCCTCGGAGGAGATGGCGAGAAAACTCACCGATAGACCGGTTTGGATCGAAGGTTTTGGCACCTCCCTCGACGCCTACTGGATCGGCGATAGGGATCTCCTCCAAGGTCAACTGACAAATGCGGCCAAGAGGGCCTACGAAATGGCCGGCATAACGGCCCCTTGGGAGCAAATCCACTTAGCAGAGATCACAGAACCGTATGCCTTCCAGGAGCTTCTCTGGTACGAACAGCTCGGGTTTTGTGGACCTGGCCAAGGGGGCAAGCTCATTGACCAGGGGGTGACGGAAAAGGGGGGCCTCCTCCCTGTCAATCCTTCCGGGGGAACATTAGCGTGGAATCCATACGTGTCCCGGGGATTGCACCGGGCCATAGAGGCATTTCTTCAGATTCGCGAGGAAGCAGGTGAGAGACAAGTCCACAGGGAAGTGAAGACAGCACTGGTTCACGGCACCCACGGATTTGCTGGTCAGTGCCACACCGTTGTCATCCTCGGTTCATAGGAGGTGGTCCATGGCAAGAGCAGTGGCTGTCGTGGGAGTTGGACAGACTCACCACGGGAGGAGAATGGACGTTTCCTATCCCGATTTGGTCAGGGAGGCGGTGGTGAGGGTATTCGAGGATACGGGCCTTTCCCCCAAGGATGTGGATGGAGTGGTCTCAGGGACCATGCCCTCCATGATGGAGGGGGTAGCCCTCACCCATTTGTACTTTGCAGAGGCGATGCAGGCGGTGGGGAAGCCCATCCTCAAGACAGAGACCTGTGGTTCCACGGGTGTATCCATCGCACACACTGCTTTCTACTGGGTCGCCTCAGGTATGGCCGAAGTTGTTCTAGCTGTGGGCCACGAGAAGATGTACGAGGGTGACAGCCAGGCGACCATGACCACGGTTTTGGATCCCTTTTACCAGCGATATTTCCTAGCAGGGGCTCCAGGGGTATTCTCAATGCAGTCGCAGCTCTGGGCCACGAGATACAAGATCCCACAGGACAAGATAAGGGACGCTGCGGCCTTCATATCAGTCACCCACCACCAGAGTGCCTTTGACAACCCTTACGCTCACATAAAGATGAAGGTGACCATGGAGGATGTGAAGAACTCCCGGATAATCGTTTACCCTATCAGACTCCTGGATGTATGCCCCAATTCCGACGGCGCTTGTGCCGTCATCTTTGCATCGGAAAAGGTGGCCAAGAGATTGGGACGGAAGGTAGCCTGGGTGAAAGGTGTGGGCTACAGGGGCGATGAGCAGTTTTTCGGGGATAGCGACAAGGTCGTCTGGCAGAGCGCCATCGAGGCAGCAAAACAAGCCTATGACCAGGCAGGGATAAAAGACCCTTTGAAGGAACTGGACGTTGCGGAGGTATACAATCCCTTCACGTATCAGGAAATGATCTTTTACGAATGCTTCGGTTTTTGCGAGTTTGGCAAGGCTCCAGATCTCGTTCTGAGGGGCATCTTCTCCAGAGAAGGGGAGTTGCCCGTGTGCCCCTCAGGTGGCGTGCTCTGCACCAATCCCATCGGTGCAACGGGGCTCATCCGCGTGGCTGAAGCTGCAATGCAGGTCACGGGTCGGGCTGGCGAGCACCAGGTTCCGGGTGCCAAGCTGGCCCTCGCCCATGCTATGGGCGGGATAGATCAGTTCAATGGGGTCATGATCTTGGGCTCGGAGCTTTGATTCCAGAGGGAGGTGAATCTCATGGCAAGGGAATACAGGACGCTCAAGACAGAGGTCAGACTCCCCTACGAGGTCGCGTATGGAGCCACATGGACGAGATTCTTCGAGGGGCTGAAGGATAAGAAGATCTACGGCACAAGATGCAAGGAGTGCAAAAGGGTCCTCGTGCCGGCCCGATCCTTCTGCCCACGGTGTTTTGTGACCACAGATGAGTGGGTGGAGGTAAAGGAGGAAGGGACCCTGGTGGCATGGTGTTACACCAATTACCGGTATTTCGGGATGCCAATAGAGCCTCCCTTTGTGACAGGGCTCATAAGGCTCGATGGCACAGATGTCAACTTCCTCCATTTGATAGGAGGATTCGACCTGAGCAACTTTGAAGAGGTATCCAAGACCCTGAGAAATGGTATCAAGGTCAAGGCGGTCTGGAGCGAAGAGCGAAGAGGCCATATCCTGGATATAAGATACTTCGAGCCCGTATGAGAAGATGGAGCTTGAATTCGTTCGTGAAGGGGAGTTCCCGAAACTCCCTGGGAAGGATGCCCCTCTCCTCGCATGAGTAGCCCGCATTGTCCAGGATGGGCGGATGATGCGGGCCACCCTAGTGAAAGCCCCGGAAAATCCGTTCCACAACAAAAAACCGCCTGGTTCTCCGTTTCGGGTTCGGTTTTCCTTTGAGCGCTAATATGGGGAACATGAGGAAGCGCGGCAAGGTTTGGGAGCTTTAGTCCCAAAAGTGAGAGGCCAGAGATGGGAATCCACACGGATGAGGCTTTGAGCGCATCCGGGAAAATCGGTAGAATGGATATTCGAGGATAGGCGAGTCCCATGTTGATTCAAGAATTGCCGGAGAAGCTAGTTATCCAGGAAGAACCTGGCTGGACATACGGGTTAGGGGGAGTTCTTGTCGTTGTGGGCGTCATGGTCCTCGCTGCAGCGCTAGGGGTCTTCAGCGGTATGAAATGGAACGAGAGCTGGCTCAAGGAGTTCAGCTTCTGGGCCTCTTTGGTGGCCATTTCCATCGGGGTCTTTCTCGTTTTGACTAACAGGGCTTGGCTTTTGGAACTGGATCGGATGGAGCAGAAGGTGACCCTCAGGAGGGCGAACCCCATTTCCTTTGCCAAGGCGGAGTTCACCTTCGGGGAAGTGGAAGGAGCTAGGATCCTTCCCGCCCCTGGCCAGAAGGCAGGAGCCGTCCTCGAGGTCCTCGCATCGGTGGAGTCCCCTCAGAGGGTCATCTATAGGTTCGTGGGAGATGAAGCCAGCTGCGCTAGGGCCAAGGAGAAGATAGAGAGGGTCCTCAAGGAGCCTCGCCCCGAGACTCCCCATTGGGGCATGAAGGCCAGGATGCGAATGTAGCCTCCATGAACATAATCTCAGCAAGTAGAAGGACAGACATACCAGCCCTTTACACCGACTGGTTCCTGAGGAGGATAGAGGAGGGCTTCGTGGCATATCCCAATCCTTTTTCCGGGACCATCCATACGGTCTCCCTCGCCCCGGAGGATGTGCATTCCATCGTTTTCTGGTCCAAACATTATCGTCCCCTTCTCCCCCATCTCGAATACCTCCAGAGAAAGGGATTCTGCATGTTCTTCCATTACACTATAAATGGGCTTCCCAGGTGTCTCGAGCCTTCTTCTCCCCCGTGGGAGCTATCAGTGAGGATCTTCAAAGAGCTCTCTCACCGCACAAGCTCGAGGCATGTGGCCTGGCGCTTCGATCCAATAGTCATCACAGAGGAGCTCGACTCCAAGTGGTACATTCGGCAATTCACTTCAATAGGGAGCAGGCTCATGGGCTCAACCGAGAGGTGCTGCATAAGCTTCGTTCACCTCTACGGCAAGACAAAGAGGAATCTCAACCGCTTGGGGGTTAAGTTCAGGGAGCCCAGCTTGGAGGAGAAGTTGGACTTATCACTGGAGCTCGAGAGGATTGCTCAGGGCTTCGGCATGGAGCTTCTGGCTTGCTGCCAGCCAGATCTCGTGACAAAAGGGATAAAAATGGGCCGATGCGTCGACGGGGAGCTCCTCTCAGAACTTTTTCCCGAAAGAACCCCGATCCTAGAGCATAGACCAACAAGAGCGGGTTGCGGCTGCACGGCAAGCAGAGATATTGGGATGTACGACACTTGCTCCCTAGGTTGCACCTATTGCTACGCAAACCAGTCCAGGGCCTTGGCCCACGTACGGAGAGAAAGACACGACCCCTCTTGTCAAATGCTCCTTCCCGTTCCATAGGGAATCGGATCCAATGACTCCTAGGAGAAGCTGGAGGGATATGGAGGAGCTGGGCCTTGACCTCTCGGTTCTCCCTGGACCCGAACCAGACAGTCGAGTTATATTCGGGGTGGGTTAGAGAAGAGAGAGGCCGAGATGGGGAAAATTCGCCGGATTCTTTCGAGGGCCTTCCTGACCCCCCTTTGGGACTGGATCCAAGTTGAGGTCACGACCCGATGCAATGCCTCTTGCCTCTATTGTCCCAGGACAGTTTATGGGAGAAAGTGGCCCCAAAGGGACCTTCCCCTTCGAGTATTTGAGAGGCTCCTCGCTGACCTTCCCCGTTGCCAGCACGTCCACCTTCAGGGTTGGGGCGAACCTTTTTTGCACCCCGAGCTTTTTGCCATGGTGAAAATGGTCAAGGAGGCTGGTTGTCGGGTGGGCACCACAACCAACGGAACCCTTATGGACGAAGAGCTAGCCAGGAAGGTCGTGGAGGCAGGTTTCGATGTGGTGGCTTTTTCCCTTGCGGGCACAGGGCCTCTCAATGACAGGATCAGAAAGGGAGCCCCCGCACGCAAGGTCATGGATGGGATCAGGAATCTCGGCCGGGCAAGAGGCAACTCGCCCCTTCCAGAAATCCACATAGCTTACATGCTTCTCACCTCTTCCTTGGAGGAGATACGGGGGCTTCCCCAGCTTCTTCGGGGGGCCCATGTGAGCCAGGTGGTGGTGAGCACCCTGGATTTCATTCCCCATAGCGACCTCGAGAAAGAGATGGTTCAGGCAGAAGAAGAAGGGATCCTCTCTCTCCTAAAGGAAGTGAGTTCAGAGCTCGAATCTCAAGGGGTGCAATTGCACCACTGGCTTGGTGCATCCCGGAACATCCCATGGCCCTGCACCGAAAACGTCTTGAGAGCTGTCGTGATAGGGGCGGATGGCAGGGTGAGCCCCTGTGTTTACACAAATATCTATGCCGATGAAGCGAGGGAGTGGAGAGGAGGGAGGGAGAAATCCCTAGAGAGGGTCTCTTTCGGCAATCTCGAGGAGAAACGTCTCATGGCCATATGGAATGACCCGGCGTACTCTGCCTTCAGAAGCTCTTTTTCCAAAAGGGCCTTGGAGAGGTTCTGCGTGGATTGTCCCAAGTTGAACGAGACCTTCAAAGAAAAAGGCACTAAGAGGAGGACTCGGTGAGAACAGTTGTCCTAGGTGGAGGGCCTGGTGGTTACGTTGCGGCAATACGGGCTGCCCAGCTCGGAGCAAAGGTCACCTTGGTGGAGAAAGAAAAAGTGGGAGGCACTTGCCTTCACTGGGGCTGCATTCCCACCAAGGTTCTAAAAGCAACGGCAGACATCATGGATTTGCTGGGAAGGGCCAAGGAGATGGGAGTCGAGCTGGGGGGGAGGCCAGCAGTGGATCTGGAGAGTTTGATGGAAAGGAAGAGGAAGGTAGTGGAGACCCAGGAAAAGGGCATCCTCAAGCTCCTGGAGCGGTTCCGGATACGCCTGGTCCAGGGCCTGGGCCACAGAATCCTGCCTGGTGCGCTCAAGGTGAGGCTCTCATCGGGGGGCGAGGATGACCTCCCGTGGGAAAGGCTCATCTTGGCTGTGGGATCGAAACCCATGAGCCTTCCATCTCTTCCCTTCGACGGGAGGTACATCCTCTCGAGCTCCGACATTCTGGAACTCAAGAAGTTGCCCGCCAGTGTCTTGATCGTGGGCGGTGGAGTCGTGGGGTGCGAGCTCGCAACCATATTGAGAAGCCTAGGTTCCAAGGTGAGCATCGTGGAAGCCATGGACAGGCTACTTCCCCTGCCATCTCTGGATTCGGATATGAGCGCAGTTCTTGAAAGGGAGATGAGAAAGCGGGGTATCGAGATCTACGTGAGGAAGGTGGTGGAGAGGGTTGAGGAGAGAGAGGGTCGAGTGGAGGTCACCCTGGGGACCTTTCACCAGGGGGAAAGTGGCTCTCTTCCGCCTTCAGGACCCAAGAGCATAGTGTGCGATCGAGTGATTGTGTGCGTGGGAAGGGAACCCACTACAAAAGACATGGACCTGGAGCCCCTGGGCCTTCGGCTGAGGGACAAGGGTTGGATAGAAGCGAATGAGGAGCTCGAGACCAACGTACAAGGGGTCTTTGCCGTGGGAGATGCCTTGGGGCCATCCAGGCCCATGCTCGCCCATTTGGCCTCGGCCGAGGGGATCGTGGCTGCGGAGAATTCATTGGGCGAGAAGAGAAAGATGTCTTACGAGGCCGTTCCCTCTGCCATTTTCACGACCCCAGAGGTCTCCTCGGTTGGTCTCAGTGAGACAGAAGCAGGAAGAAGGGGGCTGAGCCCCAGGTCCGAGACCTTTCTTTTCAGGCTCCTGGGCAAGGCCCATGCCACAGGGGATCTGGCCGGACATGTGAAGGTGGTCTTCGATGGCACGACTCGGAGAATATTGGGCTTTCAGATAGTGGGAGGTCACGCGACCGAGCTCATCTGGGGATGTGGCGCCCTTTTGAACGAGAAGGCCACGTTGGAGGATCTAGCCCACACGATTTTTCCGCATCCGACCTTTTCCGAGGCCATAGGAGAGCTGGCCCACAAGGCCCTTGGCAGACCCATCCATGGCTAAGGCGAGCCTGTCCCGAGAGTCGGCTTATCGGGCCTGAAAAGGACCACTCTATTGCCCCCTTGGGCCTTCGCCCTGTACAGGGCCTGATCCGCCTTCTGAATGAGATCCTCAGCTTCCCCTCCATGGTCCGGGAAGATAGAGAGGCCCAGGCTTGGGGTGAGGGATATCTCCTTTCCCCTCCAGCGAAATGGCTCCTTGAAAGTCCCGATGATCCTCCTCGCAACCCTCTGAGCCACCCTCGCTGATCCCATCTCGGGAAGCACGATCACGAACTCGTCTCCTCCCAGGCGAGCCACCGTGTCCCCTGCCCGGATGATACCCTTCAATCTCTGTGCCACCTCAACGAGAATCTCGTCCCCTGCTCGATGGCCGAGCTCGTCATTGACCAATTTGAAATCGTCGAGATCCACCATGATCACGGCAACCTTGTTTCCCTTGCGGGCCGCCTGGGCGAATGCCACTTGCAATCTGTCCTGGAGAAGCCTTCGGTTGGGAAGAGCTGTCAATGGATCGTGAGTTGCCTGGAGATGGAGGTGCTCTTCCTCTTGTTTTCTCTCGGTAATGTCGTAGCATGCCCCGATATAACCGGAGAATTCTCCCTCGAGGCCAGCGAATGGCTTTGCCACAAGGAGAATCCACCTCCACTGCCCGT